>Ga0316203_1000542_pt1 | contig 43121 bp, 35 predicted proteins | sample 6monrhotite_MG_FD_204940 | JGI IMG/M metagenome (GOLD analysis project Ga0316203, IMG submission 204940) | Microbial mat bacterial communities from mineral coupon in-situ incubated in ocean water Damariscotta River, Maine, United States -... | ecosystem: Environmental > Aquatic > Marine >... | reverse complement strand
GTTGAGCATTTTGCTCGTTATCACGGCTTTGGATCACAAAGCTTAATTCACTGCGACCCTGATTATGGCGTTTCAACTCTTCCCGTGTCCTCATACGTGCTATATCAATTTGCTTTTTGTTAAGTTCAATCACCTTTTTCAATTCAATTAACTGTACCACCAGATTACGTAATCGTGCTTCTAATTGCCGAAGTAAACTGTTTTTTTCTTCCTTAAGTTGCTGTTTTTGCAAGAGCGCTTTATTAAAGTCCGCATCAGCAGTACGTTGACCGAAAGGATAACGAAAATTCACACCAACCATGTATTGTGGCTGGTCAAACTTAGCAGAACCCGAAAAGTTATCGGCTTCACTGCGTAAGCCACCTCCCAGCACCAGGTTTAATTCTGGCTCTCGCTGATTCCCGTATCCATTTTTCAAGTGTTCTGTTTGTGCTGTTTTCAAATCAAAAACCTGTAACTCACGCGAGTTATCTTTCAAAGTGTTCAGTGCCTGTTCGAGAGAAGGTGCCGCCTTTAAAGCATAGAGATCGAATGAAGGCACCATTTGGTACAAGGCTGGATTGGCACTTTGTGTCGCCAGCTCTGCCTGTATCGCCAGCCATTGGCTCTTGATAGTCGCTAGGTTTTGACTCGCATTGATGACCGCATCTTGCGCCCTTAATACGTCCACTTCTGCGACCAATCGACTTCGCCGCTTTTTCTTTGTACGAATTAACTCTTCCTCTGCCAACTTTAGGCGAGTATCAGCGATGTGGCGTTGTTCTGTAACAAATACCCAGTCAATAAACATTAACCCCTGTTGTGCCAGAAAATTTTCCTGGCTCTCGGTACTGTTGACTTTACTGAGATCAATGTTATATGCCTGTAACTCATAATCAAGGCGGTTCAAGATACCTCCCTTGTTTTTCATTAAGGGAATGCTATAGGTGGCACTCAGTCCATTACTTTGTTCAGCAAAGGAACCGATAGGTGCTGCAAAACGCTGATCCGAATGGTAATAGTCATAATCGATAGAAAGATTGCTGCCATTTGACCAGAAGCGACGCTCAAGCCCCGCGTTAAATGCCAGGTTATCCTTTTCTTTTGCGACAAAGGTATTGTTTGTATTGCGTTTTTCATAATGGTAGCTGGGATTTGCTTTGATTATCCAATCCTCATCGCCTAGATAACGGTCCTGTTGTGCCTTCTCAATATCACGATAGAGGCGTTGTTGAATAAAAAAAGGGTGATTTGTCTTCACTTGCTGGAGGTATTCAGTCAAATTGATACTATCAATCGTATCTGCTTGGAGAGATATGGGCATATTGGCAACACCAAACGTACAAATCATTACCATTGCTCGAAATTGACTATTTTTTATCATAATTTTCATATCACACCTCACTGATCAGTGACTATTTATATCAGTAATAGCCAAATCTATACTTGTCTCGCTTGAAATTACCCACCCACTTCACCCATCAGGGTGATTGTGAAAGGTACTTTTTTCATTCCACAATTATAGTTATCTCTACTTGCGCCTCACCAAAGAGAAATTTGGCCTCTTCATAGCTTGGCATCCCAAAAACACGCACGTTATTTGAAAATCCATAGCTTTCCTTCGGTATGCCAATAAAATTGGTGTCGAGTTCACCATTGGTATTTGCATCATGAAATACCTTGATCGCATATTCACCATACGGGATATTTTCAAAACGATGGGACATCTGGCCATTCTGTATCGGCAAACTCACCACTCGGTAAGGAGTCTCTCCCCCTTTACGAGCTTCGTATTGCTCAACAGAATTAACCAATGCTAGCATGGCTTTACCTGAATCATTGGCAAACCCGCTGATATGCACAATAAGTTCGCCTTTGGAAAAACCCTTGGCTAGCGCTGGTGTACCAGGAATCAGCAGCGCTATCAGACTGCACAATAGAAATATTCGACGTCGTTGGATATTTTTCATTTTTCTTCCTCTGCGCGCTGCTTAAGCGCCTTGTTCATAGCATGAAACCCTGCCTCTGTGGATTGACCAATGAGTTTCAGAATAAGTTTCGACAGTAAGCCACTAAATATCTCACAGTGACAAAAAGTGACACGCCCTCCCGTTAGAGGGTTAATGACAAAATAATGCTCACCATCGAATAATCCTGGAAACAATACTCTGTCTAACCACACAAGCTGTCTTCCAGGTTCGATTTTTACAACCGTAGGATTAAACACCATGGCCTTACCTTCTGGCGCTTCCAGGAAAACCTGTAAACAGCTTCCTTCACTCAAATCGCCTTTAATTTTCCTGACAAACGGATTCCATTCCGGGTAAAGGTCAAAGTCGGTTAATACATTCCAGACTTTTTCTGTTGATGCGTTGATTTCTATTTTGGTTTTAATGACCTGTGGCATTATGACATCCTGTGAATCTCCATCAGCTAAAGTCGGTAGTTTTGAGTTACGGCCAAAAACCGAATTAAGGTGAAGATTGTCAGCCCTAATCCTAACCTTCTGCTTTCAATGAGAGAAGAGGCGAGGATTACTTTTCAATATGACCATTATCCTGACAGTTATCAGTCAATCATGGATCACCCAATAGGGTGATTTGAGGGGGTGAAAAATCACTGGATAGGTAAATAGGTTGGGTAGACGCTACCTACGGAAAAGCCGAGGTGCTTAACTGATTGTGCAAAGCTTTCTGTGTTTATTATTTTGTCTGTCTCAACAACCCTACGCCTTTTGCCATTGCCTCAACGCGATTATTGACGCCTAATTTTCTATAGATATTTTTAATGTGGGTTTTGATCGTATTTGGGGATACAAATAGCTGTCCGGCAATTTCTTTATTGGTAAGACCAGTGATTAGTAGCCCTAATATTTTTTGTTCTTTATTGCTAAGTGGTTCGACAGATAAACCAATAATTCGATTTTTTGTTGGTTCATGGCCCATTTGTTGTAACAAAATTTGTGCATATACTGACTGGCGCCCATTAAGCGCTTGTTTTAACAGCGCGGCCATTGGTGCATCTTCATCAAGAAATACCCGGATATGTTTTTCTTCTTCGGCATAGTCCAGTGCGCGTTCCAGAGACTCAATTGCCTGACGTGTTTTTCCTTGAGACTGACGTGCCAGGGCCTGTAAAACAAGAAGCTCAATGACAAGGGACTGATGTCCTTCTTGTTCTGCTTTCAAAAGTAATGGCGAAATCACCCGTAAAGATTGATCTGCCTGGTGTTGTTGTATCAACACACGCATAAATAAAACACTCTTTGCCTCCTGCTCAAAATTTGCTTCATAACCCGTATCAAAATTTTTTCCGGACAACCAGCAGTCCGCTTGACTCAAGTCTCCCAGTCTGATCTGAGCCGAAAATATATCATCCTCAATAATTGGAAAAACCGGTAGCAATGGTGATGTTATTTCAGGTTTATCAATGATGACCATATATTTCTTCGCTTTCTCTACATCACCCTGAGCGTAATATACCCTTGCTCGGCGCACGTTGACCATAGACGAAAGAAAGTCCCAGTTATCGTTATATTTTGCCGCGCCTACATCGTCTAGGTAACGCATACATTCATCCAGATCATTTGTTTGGTAAGCCAGTTCACTTAACGCCATATAAACCCAGGCGGTATCCATTAAATGCTCGTCCCAACCTTTCTCTTTCAAGCGATGCAGGTTATCAGTAAGTTGATTCTTTGCTTCGTTCAGGCGGCCCTGTTTTGCCAGGACGCGACTAAGGCCACAAACGGATGCATTGAGTGTCAGTAGATATTCATTGGAAAATGAGACATCGACAAGTACTCGAAATATTTTTTCTGCCTTACTCAGTTCGCCACAGGCGAAATAGGTTGATGCTAGCAACAAGCGTGGTGGTATGATATCGGATATCCCGGCTGCTTCGCAGAGTTGCATAGCTTGGTTAGCATAATTCCTGGCAACGGAAAAATTTCGCTGTTGCATGGCACGAAAACCTCCCATTAAAGTAAGATCAATCTCCACTTGGCCTTGTTCATTATCCGATAGTTCAAGCTGACCGGAATCAAACCGATACTGAAGCTCCTCAATCAGATCCGCTGGAATTTCTCCACGGCTAAGAAAATGACTCCAGGAATAACGCAGTATATGGCATGGGTTTTTTTTGATGAGGGACTCTGGAAGTTTTTGGTAGCATGCCATTAACTCCGGCACCTGACCTTCTTCAAACATGCGCTGACCATGTTGTTCCAGCACTCTGGCTGCCTGCTCAAAATCGTCAATCTCAAAAGCATGTTTTATCGCTTCGCGAGGTAATCCTTTTTCATTAAACCACTCGCTGGCGTTACGATGAAGTGATGCAAGCTGCTCTGGTTGTAATCGGGCAAGTTGTTTACGCAGCAGTTCGGAAAACAAATGGTGATAACGATACCAATGACGTTTATTATCCAGTGGAATAACAAACATATTCGACCTTTCCAGCTGCTCCAAAAGTTCCATACTGTTATTTTGTTGGGTTAATCGGTCACATAAAGGTCCATTTAATCGACTCAATACGGATGTTTTTAATAGGAACTGTTTTATTTTTTCTGGTTGCCGGCGCAGCACTTCATCGGTAAGATAATCCATAATGTAGCGGTCGTCACCCGCAAAAGCCTGGATGAACGACGTTCTGTCATCTTCGTTTTCAAGTGAAATCGCCGCAAGTTGCAAACCTGCGATCCAACCTTCCGTACGTGCTTCCAATACTGAAATATCTTCAGATGATAAATCAAGGCCGGTAATTTTATTAAGGAATTGCGCAGCTTCTTTGTGTGTAAAACGTAATTCAGACTCCCCTATTTCGACCAGCTGTCTTCGTACCCGCATACGTGGCAGTGCAAGGGGTGGGCTAGACCGAGAGGTCATTGCCAGATGTAATGTATGTGGCTGATGATCAATAAGATAATTAAGTGCTTTATGAACAGTATCATCTTCGATGACATGATAATCATCCAAGACCAGAAAGAAGTTCGTATCCAAGCCACTTATTTGATTCAAAAGAGAACGCAGTAAAGAAATAACATTTGGGGGTTGAGGCAATGCGAGAATGCCTGCTTCTTTCTGGCCAAATTGAGGATGAATTTTCTGAATGGTTTTTATCAAATAATGAAGAAAACGGGCGGGATCATTATCATCTTCATCCAAAGATAACCATGCAACCGGGAATTTTTGCTGTTCCAGCCAATGAGTTAACAGGGTTGTTTTCCCAAACCCGGCGGGCGCACAAATGAGGATCAGAGATTGTACCCCTACCTCTAGTTTATCAAAAAGCCGTTGCCGATGAACAAGCTCACCATGGCGGCGCGGCAAAATCAATTTAGTCAACAATAATGAATCGTTATTACTTATCTGATTGTTGACATTCGTGTGGTCTACCGAATTCACATTCATTGTGGGCCTGTGTTGTATTTGAATTATGCATCAGTATTGCGTGTCATATTCATTTCATCGCAAGATATTTTAACACTGCCATGAAATGAAGAGGATGCGCAATTAATGCTTAAATCTCAATCACTACCAAAAGTAATAGTGTCCCTACTTGCCTTTTCCTGTCTGCGGCTGGAGAATATGCCGAATCCAATGCAACGACAAAAACTCACTGATATTCAACAATGGCTTTTGAGCATTTGCTTGCTCGGCAGTCTCTATACCGGCCCTGCCGCAGCCAATGTGCAGACGATCACTCACGGTAAAAGCTTGATGATCAGCTGTCAGCAGGCGTTAATCGCACTCAGCCAGAAACCGGATACGCCAAGCAATGCCGATCACAACAGTGCCTTTGTGTGCATGGCCTACCTGAGCGGTATGATGGAAACCGCACAGCATGCTAACAATCAGGCTAAACTACGCTATTCTCTGATGACTGACGGGCGTGGTAACCGGCATGACCTTAGCCTTTATTGTTTTGACTGGCAGCTCTCATACCAAAAAATTGCGCGTATTGTGCTGGAATTTGGTCGTAAAAACCCCGTGTATTTACAGCAGCCCGCGCATAAATTGGCAATCCGGGCTTTACAAACCGCGTTTCCCTGCCGCTAGGAACTGGCGATAAACTTAATTAAAAAGGATTAATTTCATGACCATTTCCCGCCTCTCTATTGACAGTTCTGGCTTTCAAAAAGATGCCATCGGCGATAGTGGTGTCTCCGATGAGGAGATCAAAGCCCTCTCGCCACGACTCGACGGGTTGCGCAAGAAGATCAGGCAATGGCAGAGCAGTAATGATGTTAATTTTCTAAACTTACCGGATAAAACTGACCTCGATACTATTGAGCAAATTGGACGGAAATGCTCCCGCATGTTCAAACACACCATTGTATTTGGTATTGGTGGCTCTTCACTGGGTGCAGAAATGCTCTCCAGCACCCTGGGACATCGCTCACCACGCAACCGGGTAAAGTTTTACGATAATATTGATCCGCGGACCCTCAGTGAAATTGACGATGCGCAGTGGGCAGACACCCTGTGCATGGTGGTCTCAAAGTCCGGCAATACAGCCGAAACCCTCGGCCAGTTTCTCACCGTATTACCCCGTATGGAACGTTATCTGGGTGAAGTTGGTCTGCGTGAACACACTATTGTTATTACCGAAAATCCTGACGGCGCGTTGTACAAAATCGCCCAGCAACTTGGCATTGAGCCTATTGCCCACCCGGCAGTCGGTGGACGCTTCTCCGTACTTTCTGTCGTGGGTCTGCTGCCAGCCTACATTTCCGGGGTGGATGTCAGCGGTGTACTGGAAGGCGCGCGCGCCATGGCTAAACTTTGTACAGATGATGATATTCTCGCAAACCCGGCTTTTCACAATGGTGCGGCCCAGTATCTGCACACCGAAAAAGGGCGCACTATCAGCGTATTCATGCCCTACGCCGATAATCTGCGTCTGGTCGTCAACTGGTACCGCCAGCTCTGGGCAGAAAGCCTGGGTAAAGTGGATGCCGAGGGTCGGCACCGTGGCATGACTCCGCTGGAAAACCACGGCGTTACCGATCAGCATTCTCAATTACAGTTGATGCTCGACGGGCCCGACGACAAAGTTGTTACCTTTATCGCCAATCCTGGGGTGCGCCACGAAGGTCGTCGCATTCCCATGCGTTTTCAAGAATTACCGGCCATTGCTCCTCTGGCAGGCCACACCCTCGGCGAATTGTTTATCTCCGAACTGAAAGCCACACGCGAAACCCTGTCTCGCCGTGGTCGCCCCAACCGTACTTTCGGCCTCCATGATCGGGATGCCTACGCCATCGGTGAGCTGATCATGTTACTGGAAATGGAAACGGTGGTCGTCGCAGAGCTCATGGGCATCGACCCCTTTGATCAGCCTGCGGTGGAAGAAAGCAAGGTGCTGACCCGTGAATATCTAGCTGACCTGGTTCATGCCGACTTTTGAATGCGTAAAATACCCCCCAGAAACGCACGCATTCCGTACCTGCCATTCCGATTGACAGAAGAATGGCGGGGTTAACACCCGGATAATCCGGCTTTCCTGCATCCCCTCTAGCGTCTACAATACGCGGCTTCAAAATAAACATGCCCGTATCAACGCAATGTCACAATCTCATGCTCACTTAGCCGCAACACTGCTTGCACCCCCCACTAAAAATCAAGCCGGACGGCGTACCCAATGGGGTCAGCTCTACGGTTGCAGTGATGCACTGGCCATTGCTGAAGCAGCACAATCTGCCGATGGTCCTGTGGTGGTTATTACCGCAGATACTCCCTCTGCCATGCGGCTGGAATACGCTATTCGCTTTTTTTGTGGCAATCAGCACGTTGAGAATAGCAATGACGAACCGTACAACGACCTACCCGTGCTCACTTTCGCGGATTGGGAAACCCTGCCTTACGATGTGTTCTCACCACATCAGGATATTATTTCCGAACGACTGGCCACACTTTCACGGTTACCGTCTCTGAAACGTGGCGTGCTGATAGCCCCCATCACTACCCTGTTACACCGACTGGCACCCAAAAACTTTCTCGAAGGCAATTGTTTTTTGATCGATACCGGTCAGCAACTGGACCTTGATGCAACCCGCAACCAATTAAACATTGCCGGGTATCGATGTGTTTCGCAAGTTATCGAACATGGTGAGTTCGCTGTGCGTGGTGCCATTATTGACTTGTTTCCCATGGGTCATAGTCATCCGTTCCGTATTGAGTTGTTTGATGATGAAGTGGAAAGCATCCGCACTTTTGACCCAGAAACACAGCGCTCCATTGACAGGGTCGCTAACATCAATTTGATGCCTGCCCGAGAATTTCCCTTTACCCCGGAAGCCATTACCTGCTTCCGTCAGGCTTGGCGCGTACAGTTTGAAGGTGATCCACAAGCCAGCACCATTTATCACGAAGTCAGCAGTGGTAACACCCCACCGGGTATCGAATACTACTTACCGTTATTTTTTGACGATACGCAAAGTCTGTTTGACTACTTGCCACAAAACAGTCTTATTATCAGCAATGACGGCGCACACGAGGCTATCGGTACCTTTTGGTCAAACGTGGAAGAACGTTATGAACAAGGTCGATACGATACCAGTCGCCCATTACTGCCACCAAACCGACTCTTTTTGCGTGAGAATGAATTCTTTGAACACATTGGCAAACAGCCTCGTGTTGAATTGCAACATTTTGAATTACCAGACGCTTTGTCAGAAAAGACGGGCACATACAATTTCAATACCCGCACACCGCCACAATTAACCCTGGATGCTCGCGCCGAGCAACCCAGCGCACGTCTCATGGCCTTTCTTAGCGATTTTACTGGCCGTGTATTGTTTTGTGCTGAATCGGCAGGTCGACGTGAAACTTTGTTAGGAATACTCAAAGACTGCGGTCTGCGCCCTATCCCCGTCACCGGCTGGGACGATTTTCTCGCCAGCGATGCACAATACGCTATTGCCGTTTCTGCGCTGGAAAACGGCCTGTTGCTCAGCACCGATGATATTGCACTCATCGCAGAACCCCAATTGTTTGGCAAACAGGTATTGCAACAACGTCGGCGTCAACGCAAAGCACGCGATGCCGACCAAGTCATCAAAAACCTGGTTGAACTGGAAGTAGGAGCCCCAGTAGTACACGAAGACAACGGCGTGGGACGCTATCTCGGGCTGGAAATCATTCAGCTCGGTGAAATGACGCAGGAATTCCTGACCCTCGAATACGCCAATGGCGACAAACTGTTTGTACCGGTCAGCCATTTGCACCTCATCAGCCGTTACACGGGCGCTTCACCGGAATCCGCACCACTACACCGGCTGGGCAGCGGCCAATGGGAAAAAGCCAAGCGCAAAGCGCGTGAAAAAATACACGATGTTGCCGCAGAACTGTTATCGATTTATGCGCAACGCGAAGCCCGCAAAGGACACGTTTATCATGTGGACGAAAGCCAGTACGCCACATTTTGTGCGGAATTTCCCTTTGAAGAAACCCCGGATCAACAAGACGCCATTGAAGGCGTGTTCAATGATTTGCGTTCAGATAAACCCATGGACCGCTTGGTATGTGGTGATGTCGGTTTCGGCAAAACTGAAGTCGCCATGCGAGCCGCATTTATCGCCGTGCAGGAAGGCAAGCAAGTCGCTATGCTGGTACCCACCACTCTGCTGGCACAACAACACTTTGAAAATTTTCAGGATCGTTTTTCCGAATGGCCCGTACAGATTGCCTCAATATCACGCTTCCGTTCCAAAAAAGAGCAAACACAAATTCTCAAGGAGATGGAAAACGGTAGTATCGACATCATCATCGGCACCCACAAACTTATCCACGGTGATATCAAGTACAAACGTCTGGGGCTAGTGATCATCGACGAAGAACATCGATTTGGCGTGCGCCAAAAAGATAAATTCAAGGCACTGCGCTCTGAAGTGGATTTACTCACACTCACTGCCACCCCTATTCCACGCACCCTGAATATGTCCATGGCCGGATTGCGTGATCTATCCATCATCGCTACCGCACCCGCACGACGGCTGGCAGTAAAAACCTTTGTGAACCAATGGAACGACACTCTGTTAAAAGAAGCCTGCCTGCGTGAAATCCGCCGTGGTGGCCAAGTGTTCATTCTGCACAACAGTGTCGAAACCATCGAAAAAATGCGCCGCGACATCGAAGAGCTTATTCCCGAAGCCGCCGTGGAAACCGCTCATGGCCAGATGCGTGAACGCGACCTGGAACAAGTGATGACAGATTTTTATCATCACCGTTTTAATGTGCTGATTTGTACTACCATTATCGAAACTGGCATCGACATTCCCAATGCCAACACCATCATCATCAATCGCGCCGACCGTTTTGGGCTCGCGCAGTTGTATCAATTACGCGGTCGCGTTGGTCGTTCACACCATCAAGCCTATGCTTATCTGGTTGTACCACCTAAAAAAACGATGACCGCTGATGCAATAAAACGCCTCGAAGCCATTGAGTCTATACAAGAGTTAGGAGCAGGCTTCACCCTGGCTTCACACGACATGGAAATTCGAGGGGCGGGTGAATTATTGGGCGAAGGCCAAAGTGGACAAATGCAGGAAATCGGTTTCACTCTCTACTTGGAGTTACTCGAACGCGCCGTGGAAGCACTCAAGGCTGGTCGTGAACCAGAACTGGACCGACCGCTGGATCACGGTACTGAAATCGACCTCGGTATCCCTGCTTTGTTGCCCGATGATTATTTACCCGATGTACACACCCGCCTGATTCAGTATAAACGTATTGCCAGTGCTAATGACAAAACTGAACTCCGTGAACTGCAAGTAGAAATGATTGATCGTTTTGGCCTGTTACCCGAGCCCGCGAAAAACCTGTTTCAGGTTACCGAACTTAAAATCAACGCTACGCCACTGGGCATCAAAAAAATTGAAATGGGTGACAGTGGTGGACGTCTACAATTTGTACAGGAACCCAATATCGATCCCATGAAAATCATCGGCCTGATTCAAACACAAGCAAAAACCTACAGGATGGATGGTCAGGACAAGTTACGCATCATTACTGACCTGCCTGATGCAGAAGCACGATTTGCTGCCGTGGAGTTATTGTTAACTGAGTTGAGTTAATTCAGGATAGCTCAGCAGGTTTTCATGCATCGTATATAAACAACTTGGTTACAAGTAACCAGGCTTGTGATGATTTAGAGTGAGCATAACGTGGCTTAGGAACATGCACGTAATCACTTCCCGGTTTGGCATTTGACCTTCAGTTTGTATTGGTTTTTTCTTCAATCACAAAACTCGAAATAAAACCACTACTTGTGTCGCAGAAGGTATTCCTACACTTTTGTTCAATCAGAACGAACCGCAATACAGATATAAAGTATGTGCGTCAAATCGGGAAGTGATTACATGCCTGCTCTTTATTTAAGGTCCAGTATTTTGACAGTATCATCTGCTTCAGTGCGCATAATATAACCCATGGCTTGCGGCTCCTCAGCCACCCATTCTTTGACAGCCTGATCGAGGCCAATAATTTTCGGAGGTGTGGCTTTGCCGGTAAAAATCAAACGTGGCCAATAAAGCTTGAGTTTCGCTTCGCTCTTACCAATGATGCCACCATAAAAGAATTTGTGACTTTGTGTCTCTTTGGGTTGATCACCAGGAATGACTTTTGTACCACGGGGAAAGAATTTTTTCTTGCCAAGATAGATTTTTTTTACATCTTCCACTGAAATTTCAGTTAACGGATTAGAAGGGTGGACAACCACCACCACATCATCGGCATAGGCAAGCATCGAAACCGTCCACAATACCGATAAAATGGCAAGTTGGTATAGCGTAGTTTTCATTGTTATCATCTCCTAGAACACCATTTCAATGGCTAGGCCAACGAGAGTAACATTTTTTTCGCTTGGCACATCCTCAAACAGGCCCACACCCCCTGTTGGTTTTTGTGTTGTCTCCGGGGTGACCCGACGCAACTCAAGTTTAAGTACAGAATTTGTCGTTAATTCTTTAAGCACACCAACACCAATAATTTTCTGACCCCAACCACCATTAACATTCCATTTTTCCCAGGTAATATGTGGCATATACCCATCGAGGCGGTACCCCCCCATTATATAACCTGAATTCATATCCATCGGCCTTTCTCCTCCATGTTTTTGGCCCATGGTAGCTGAACCAAATTCGGAAGATACAATAAAGTTTGCGAAATCAGCGATGACACCAGCGGTATAGGCAGTATGCCTTTCACCATCCATCATTGTTTTTCGTCCAAAGCTATTGTCAATATCCATAACACCGCTTGCTCCGGACAGCTCAAAACGAATTTCATCTTCCATGTTGATGCTGAGCTTAGCACCGACAAGCTGGTTCATGTGACCATCTGGCACATCGACTACACCACCGAACAGATTAAAGCCAAATTCAATATTATCTCTAAAGGTTGTGAAACCAGCGTCAAAACCTTGATAGGAGACACGCGTCAGGTTAGGCCCAGAAGCATCTTGATTGTAAAAACCCTCTGGAGGGCGAATCCAAGGATAGGTATAACCTATGTCAATATATTCATTATACATACCAACAGGATATTTTATTTTGCCAAAACGTAAGATCGTACTTTCATCGAAATCGTAACTGGCAAAAGCCCAATCTAATTCCATTATAAATTTTTCGGTGTCTCTTCCTGTAATCTGTGCAACGAAACTCAAACTTTCATCCACTTGTGTGGAAATATTTAAACCCATACGTGTATCTTTGGTGCCGCCAGCATCGGTTACATCTCCTGAATATTCTCCATCAGAAGTAATCATTAACGCAGACGTTAAATATCCATGCCATTGGATATCACCAATTTCTCCCGATACCGCAGTTAGTGGCAAGACCATGCTCACTACGGCCAAACATATTGGCCTTATCCCTAGGTTGCATTTACGAATCCTACTCATGAAAAACTCCTTAATGTTATCTACGTAGTGACACGCGGTAACTAAATATTACGTTGGTAAAACGATGCAATCAATTTTGGTTTGTCTTTGATAAATTATTTTACCAGATAGTGGGTCATCAATTAATTTTTAACAGAAAGTATTATTATCAAACTACGTGAAAGAGGAATATTACATGATTTATTAGAATGTTTTGTCGTTTAAAAAATATACACGTACAGGTATAAGATATTTTTCTTTTTATTATGCATATGAAACTTATAAGTTATCTGGAAAATAGTAAAGAATTAAGCAAAATATAAATTAGGAATATCTTACTGAAGAGAATGAGTGGTGACTCTGGATGTAAAAAATATCAGGGATATACCTTAGCGGCGTTAACCAAAGTTGAAAAAAATGATCATGTACCACTAATAATAATGTTTCTTTTAAAGGAAAACCTGTAGATAAACTACCAGCAACTGGAAATGTGAATAAAACAGTACGGTTATACAAATGACAAAAATATTGAAAAGTGATTTCCACGAGCAACACAACAAGGGTAGGATTAATTAAAATATCAATTATCTTGATAATTAAAAATTAATGGAAAAAATTATAACGGTAAGTATGGAATTAAAATGAAAGTTAATTTTTTTAACATATTGTTAGCAACAACAATGTTGCTCATCCTGCAAATAAGTCATGCCGAAGTATTTCGTTGGGTTGATGAGTTCGGAAAAATTCGTATTGGTATAAAACCCTCAGATGAACCAAGCAATGTAGAAAAAAAACAAAATAAAAGTACAAAAACAAGCAAGGCTCTCCAGGTAACTACTGACCCTATAATACCTGAAGCAGTACCTGAACCTGAAGCTATAGCACCTGAACCTGAACCTGAAGCTGTAGTGCTTGAATCTGAACTTATAGTGCTTGAGCCTGAACCTGTAGCGCTTGAATCTGAAGCTGTAGTACTTGATCCTGAAACTATTGAAGAACAAACAACACCTGCTGCTAAAATTATCGAAATACCACAAACAATTGCACCTATGATAAAAACCATTCCTAAGCCAGCCATTGTTGTGCCAGAAACCATACCTCCAACAGAGGAGGAAATATCTGCAGGAGAACACAGTAAAGAAATGTGTGTTGTGTTTACTGGTTATGTAAATGATTACGAAGTAAAGGTTAGAGATTGTTCGTCAAGTTTTTGTGATATTTATAAACGCTCACTCACACGTTATAAAAAAAAGCAAAGGTCTTACTGTAAATAATTGCTTGTAGTAATCAACTTATCGAATATATCCGTGGCGTTTGAGATTTAGGATTTTAATATGCGTCCTCTTTATTTCATAGCGAGGCAAAATGACGACTAGGCACCAGAAATAGCCGTAGGTAGAACACCAACAGTAGGCGATTTAGGCGGCGCAGGAGCCGTTGTCGAGTTATTTGCGAGGAATTTCAACGCCGCCATGGAATGAAGAGAACGTGCAATAAAGCCTAAATCTCAATCGCCACGGGTATAAGCTTGCGGGTATTTTTTTCTTGCTAAAACCAATTTCCGATCAAACGCTGTGATGCGATCCAGGTAATGATTTTTAGCCTGAATGGTAAATGGGTTACGCCTATCATCACACAGGTGGCCGTGCAGGCGCACCGCTAGACCACGCCCTTTGTCCAGCATCACTTCCAGTGCCTTTTGGCCTGGCAGCGGTCCTGGTAACTGGCAAAATAACATCAGACCAGGGGTTTTCATTTCATCCAGTTTTTCCAGATCAAAAAAACCAGGTTCCAGTACAGCGGCAACGCTGAACACCGCATCATCATTTTTGACAATGTCTTTTTTATCGGGATCATAAAAATGGAAAATACGCATCGTGCCATACAGCAAGCCTTCTGCTTCCAGCGCCTCTTTTATTTCCGAGCCGTTAAAGTTCTCTCCTTCATCCGCAAATACGCTCACTGACAATACTAGTGGCTCAATACCCGATGGTATGGAGGCCTGCTCCAGTTCTTCATCTAATACGATGTCGGCAATATGTATCTCCGCTTCCGCTATGGCTAGGTTCGCGGGGATTTCCACCTCGGTAATTTCATCTTCAATAACCCCAGAGCGCTTGGCATTGATTGCTTCATTGTCGTCGATGTTTATTGAAGGCTCGACGATAGAGTTAGCTTCAGGCACATCTACCAATGACATATCACTCGATTCATGTCGCTCTGGTTTTTCGACGACGGGCTCAGGTATTCCCATTGTGGGTTCTTTTTTTACTGTACTACGCGCCACAGCGACTGACTGACTGGCGGAGTTTTCTCCCCCGTCTGCTTTTTTGCTGGTTTTGTCAGACAATCCTGTGCGCGACTGTTTACGCTCTCGCGCCCAATCCTCACTTTCGAAACGGCCGGAAAAATAGATGGCCACCAGCACTACGGCACCCACCAGCAACAGTATCCAGCGCAGGTCGTCCATGCGTCAGTCCTTCTTGTAAGGATTATTGAGGGAAAAAAAATCGGCCACAACTATAAGCTACACCCATCTGAGCTCTGTGTATGGCATATCATAAAGGAATCATGGACAAAAAAAACCGGCACCCGCATAGAACAACAGGTACCGGTTTATTGCAACAATTGCCTGACTACGACAATCGTTGAACACTGAAGGTCGGCGGTTTAGAACGTGCCTATGAATTCCAGTGTGGTGACGTCGTCGTCTGCAATGCCAAAGGTGCCATCCTGAGTGGCATCGGTATCACCAGCAGACCACTCCAGTGCGACCGAAAGATTCTCTTCAATAGCATAGGTGCCATACAGTGTTGTACGAGTGGAATCATCGACCCCGTTGGCCTCAAAAGCCAGCATCTCGTATCGAGCTTTGACGTTCACTTTGTTGCTGACATCAAAACCTACCCAAAAATTGGTAGCACTATCCACAGCGTTATCAGCAGTGAGGTAATCCAAACCTAACGTTAGTTGACCTGTTTTGAAAGCAGCATTGAAGTCGAACACATTACCTGCGGTGGTCGCCACACTCGCAACTTCCTGGTCATCCTGTGTAACGTAACCCAGCTCAAGATCCAATCCTGCCATTGGTGTCGCATTCACCACCAAAGCAACCGAAGTCTTGCCCTTATCACCCGCATCATTGGTAGCTAAACCAAGATCATCGACCACTGCCAGAGTTACTGTTGCAGGACCTACAGCAGCAGCAGCGGCGATACCGGCTACGTTGTTGCCGTACAAAGCTGTTTGGTTATCAAGAATGTTCCAAACTACACCGTGGCTGGTGAAATGCATATCCGGTGCATCTTCGAGTTCCTGACCAATGGGGTTGTTAAACAAACCACCCATCACTGTTACTTGCTCGGTGGCGGCCCAGGCAAAGAAAGCCTGCTCAAGGCGACCGGAATCTTGGGCACCGAAGCCGCCGTTATCTGCTAAATTTGCATCAAAGTCAGCACGGATGGTAACAGCTCCCATTTTTTTGGAAACATCAATTTCCGCACTGGCAGTAAAAACCGCAGGGACAGTACTGTTTTCCACGGTACCTTCGCTGTTACCAATGACATCGATAAAACCACTGACTTCCACACCTTCGGCCATCGCTGCCAAAGGGGAGACCAGCGCACCTGCAACAGCCAGTGCGACCATATTCTTTTTAATTACTTTCATACTTACTTTCTCCTCGATTGTTGATATGTTGTTTTTATGTCCGTATTTACGCAGCTTTCATGAGGAGATACAAGCTTTTTATGAAAAAAACCGTAATTATTTTTTTAGCGGAAACATTGGGCTTGACGGTCAGTTTGGTCGGGTAAACAGTGTTAAGCAAACATAACAGGGATGAATCTGCTGTACGAAGGTTGTTGCAAAAATGATACTTTTATTGTCTGAAACCAATGATTTCGATTCACTACTTTAACTGGCTACCAGCATGGTGGCTTCATCCACATCCACCGAGACCAGGCGCGATACACCTGGCTCATGCATGGTCACACCATTGAGCTGACTGGCCATTTCCATGGTGATTTTGTTATGGGTGATCACCACGAACTGCACTTTTTCCGACATTTCTTTGACCATCTCACAAAAACGACTGACGTTGGCGTCATCCAGCGGTGCATCCACTTCATCGAGCATGCAGAATGGTGCGGGGTTCAGTTGGAAGATGGCGAACACCATCGCGACAGCGGTCAGTGCTTTTTCGCCACCGGACAGTAGATGGATGGTGCTGTTACGCTTGCCCGGTGGGCGCGCCATTACCGTCACACCGGTATCCAGCAGATCGTCACCGGTCAATTCCAGATAGGCGTGGCCACCGCCAAATAGGCGCGGAAATAACTCTTTGAAGCCGCTGTTGACCTTTTCGTAGGTCTCTTTGAAGCGAGTACGGGTTTCACGATCAATTTTGCGAATGGCATTTTCCAAGGTGTCCAGCGCTTCTTCGAGATCGTTGTGCTGTGCGTCCAGATATTCCTTGCGTTCGGATTCGGTCTGGAATTCTTCAATAGCCGCAAGATTAATGGGGCCTAAACGCTGAATACGTGTGCTCATACCTTCTACCTGCTTGGCCCACTCCTCTTCATTCGCCTCTTCGGGCAGGGATTCAAACAGAGTATCCAGTGTGTAGTCGGTTTCATTGAGCTGTTCCACTAATGTTTGTCGCCGTACCTTGAGTTCCTGCCAAGCCATGCGGGTTTGTTCCAGTGCGCTGCGCAATTCCTGCGCAGAACGTTCAACCTGATGACGCTGCTGGTCTTGGTTGCGCATACCGTGTTCCAGTTCTTCCACTTTGCGCCGTGCTGTGGCCAGTTCTTCTTCCACTTGCATACGTGCTTCTAACAGCAGTTCCAGCTCTTCTTTCATGCTTGCGACGGGCGCTTCGCTTTCAGTCAACGCTGTTTTGAGTAGCTCGCGACGCTCACCCACCTGGGTGAGCTGGCGCTCCATGCGTTCCAGGCTTTGTTTTGTGGCGCTCAGCTCGGTGCTCATGGTGCGGTTTTTCAGTGTGTTTTCATGCGCGATATCACGATCGTTACGCGCCTGCCCACGTGTTTCATCAAGCCGGGCACGCAGGACATCCCGTTGTTCCGACAGGGCATTACGTTGCTCTTCAATACTGTCCATTTGCGCCAATGAGGTCGACAGACGATCACGGGCTGACAGAGTGTCTGCTTGGTTTTGCTGCGTGTGCCCTTCCAGTTCGGCAATTTCCTGTTCAATGTTTTTGCTACGATTACGTATCTGTTCCAATCGCGCCTGACGGCCACTGAGCTGTGCCTGCACTTCGGCTTGCGTCCGACTGGCTTGATGCAACTCACGCTGTAGGGTTTCGCGTTCGGCTTCCAGATTTTTGAGCTGTTCACGTCCTTCGCTCAGTTGCGCTTCGGCGGTTTCTACATCGATACTCAATGATTCGATGGCATGAGCCAGTTCTTTCAGTTCCTGCTCGCGTTGCAGCACACCTGCCTTTTCATCGGCACCTCGTGCCACTCGCAACCAATTGGGGCCAATCCACAGACCGTCTTTGCTCATCACCGACTCGTGTGCCGCTAAACGCGGGCGCAATGCCAGTGCATCGGTCAGGGTGTCTACGGCGTAAACTCCTGCTAATACCGCATCCAGCGGCCAGGGCGCTTCGACATGGCTGCTCAGCGCCGTGGTCAGATCACCGGTGGCGGCAAACAGTTGTTCGCTGGCAGTGCTCGCCACATCAAACAATGCCATGTTGCCTTGTTCAAGTGTCGAGAGTTGCTCTGCAACAGTATTCATACCATCCACACACACCGCTTCAAGATGAAAGCCCAGCACACATTCCACAGCGTGCTCCCAGCCAGTGTCGACTTTCAACCCCTGTGCCAGTCGCTGTGCCTGACTGAGGTTATTGTCTGACAACCACTGTGCCGCTTCGCCTCCGGCCTTACCCAACGCAGCTTGTTGCAGCGCCTCCAGTGAGGCATGTCGTCCCTTCATGGATTGTAACTGGCTACGTTGTTCATCCAGCGTGCCATTTAACTGATGCGTCGTTTCACGCACTTCCTGAATGGCCTGTTGATGACTCTGCAAACGCTCCTGTAATTCACTGGTCTGCTGAGTACTTTCTTCGACTTTGGCCAAGCGTTCAGCAATTTCCTGCTCCAAATCGCCGTGTGACTGCCGCTGCTGCTCTTCCCTTAGACGATTGACACGCTGCTCGTGCTGAATAAATTGCTGTTCCAAGCTTTGAATGCGGGTGCGCTCTACCTCGGCATTACGTGCCGGTTCCGTAGAATTCTGAGTAAACTCATCCCATGATGCCTGCCAGTCCTGCATGGCTTGCTCGGCCTCTGACAGAGCCGCTTGCGAGGCTTCTTGACGGGCGCAGGTTTCTTCCAACTGCGGCTGGAGTGTTTCCAGCGCCAGAGTCAGTTCATCAATTTTTCGGCGATCCGAGGCCAGATGGGTCTCGGACTCAATCCAGCCACGTTCGGCATTTTCCAGCTCCTGCTGCTGCTCGGCTCGGCGCTCGCTAGCGTGCTGAATAGATTGTTCAATGCGGGCGATATCGCCACCCACGCTGTAAAAGCGCCCCTGCACCTCGTTGAATACCTCGGTGGATTCCACATGCTGGTCGCGCAGCTTTTCGACTTCGGCTTCAATGGCACGTTGTTGGGCCACGGTGGCTTCGTAATTAATTTCCTGTTCACGAATCTGTGCTTCTCGCTCACCGGCCTGGGTATCCATTCCACGCCAGCGTAGTGCAATCAATTGTCCTTTAAGAAGCCGCTCTTCTTCCTTGAATTCCTTATATTTTTCTGCCGTTTTTGACTGGCGTTGCAAGCGGTCAAGCTGCTTGCCCAATTCGTCACGCAGATCGGCCAGACGCTCCATGTTTTCCCGTGTGTGCCGAATACGTGTCTCGGTTTCTCTACGCCGCTCCTTGTATTTGGAGATGCCAGCGGCCTCTTCCAAAAATACTCGCAAGTCTTCGGGGCGGGCCTCGATAAGGCGTGAAATCATGCCTTGCTCAATAATGGAATAACCGCGAGGCCCCAGGCCAGTGCCGAGAAAAATGTTGGTGATATCACGGCGGCGGCAACGGGTGCCATTGAGAAAATACTGGGACTGCCCGTCGCGAGACACCGTGCGTCGAATGGAAATCTCGTTGTACTGGGCATATTCGCCCTTGATGGTGCCGTCGCTGTTGTCAAACAACAATTCCACCGTCGCCTGCCCCACCGGTTTGCGCGCAGTGGAACCATTAAAAATCACATCTGCCATAGAATCACCGCGCAGATGTTTAGCCGAGGATTCACCCATCACCCAACGTACAGCATCAATCACGTTAGATTTACCGCAGCCATTCGGGCCCACCACACCAATCAAGTTGGACGGCATGGGAATGCTGGTGGGGTCTACAAAGGATTTAAAACCGGCGATTTTGATCTTGCTAAGGCGCATTTTATTGGAAGCTCTTCTTCAGGCTTGTACACGAGGGAAATGGATAGGGAGGGCACGATACCGGAGCCTTGCCAGCGGCACAATATTGACTCGCAAAACTACCGGCAAAAACCGTGAAAATCGCCGCCGATTCGGGTATCTTACGCGCCTGTTTATCACTCCCCTGTTTTTAGTCGCCACGAGCCAACAATATGTCTAGCCAACCCAGTAAAACACTCGAAACCTTCGACAACCCCAACCCGGAGCGCGACTACACCATTCGTATCGATATCCCGGAATTTACCTGTTTGTGTCCAAAAACCGGACAACCGGATTTTGCCACCTTTCATCTCGAATACATCGCAGAACAATCCTGTATCGAATTGAAATCATTAAAAATGTACATGTGGTCATTTCGTAATGAAGGTGCCTTTCACGAAGCCGTTACCAACCAGATACTGAGCGACATGATTGCCGCCTGCTCACCGCGTTTCATGCGCCTGACGGGTGAATTTAATGTGCGTGGAGGCATCTATACCTCCGTCATCGTCGAACATCGCGCTGATGGCTGGCAAACACCGGAACGGGTTGAGCTGCCATAATGCCGCATGAAGTCCTTACATATCCTAAATTTCTATCGATTCTGAGCTGATTTTTTGGCTGAAAACATCAAGGTGATTCGATCTCTGGGGGTGTGATTCCCCGCAGTTTGCTGCAAATATCGTCATTCCGGCGTAGGCCGGAATCCAGAGGTCGAATCCCCTGGACACTGGCCTACGCCAGTGTGACGTGAAGAGGTTAATAGCCCGCCAGCTTGCTGCGGGGTCGTTTATTCAGTTTAACTTCCTGTTACTTTGATTGGAAATAAAGTAACGTTTCCATTCGCTATAAGGCGTCGCCAATAAAGGTTTCTCATTGTTATACAGTGGGACAATAAGAGTGGAATATGCATGGTAGTTACCATTTTTCGCTTGATCATACAGCCATAAAATCAAGTCGTTAGTGCCGTCGTTATTCAGGTCGCTGGCAGCAATCACTTCTATCGTGTATATCCAGTCGTTAGTTTCACGGGTGACAGTATAGTTGCCTATTTTTAAATTCTTCGGGTCTAATTTTTGTAAAATTTTACCGTAGACTTGAGACTCTTGATTTACGGAAGAAGGAAAAGAACTTAAATCGAGACTGGAGGATAGTAACTCACCATAAGACGCTTTTTGCTTTGATGTGATGATGTTCTGTGACTTTAATAAATCAAGAGCTTCACAGGTAAGGTATTCACCGTGATGAATTGTATTATTTACACCATCAAAAATACTTGATTTTTTTATTTCAACTAAATAGTCCACACAATTATTAACGCTTTCTCCAGATGTAAAACTTATCTCAATACGCCTTTTTTTGAGTGATTTATTCAGGTTTTGGTAATCGGCCATTAATGATTTATTAAAAATATATGCATTCGAAGAATTGTTGGTGGAATATTTTCCACATCCACTTACAACAAATCCCAGTGTCATTAGGGTTATAATTCTAATTATCATTTTTTTATTTTCTTGATCAAGTCTTCGTCTGGATTTCTAACCATCCCCAAAGTTATCAAGAATATTTGGTACTTTTTTAAAATTTATGCCGTACTGGAATGAAAGTGACCGTAAACTTGATTCATCAAGGTGTCAACATAACCCTTCCACCCTTGGGGTATGGTCGCTAGACTAAGAAAAAAACTTAAAAAGTCAATCTGATATGATGGTTCTTTTAGCCTGACAGCTATGGGGTGAAAGGGTAAACCAGCAATGAAACCAACCCGACCAATTTTCATCGGTATCGATCTCGGCACCTCCGGTTGCCGCGCCATCGCCATCAATGAAAAAGATAATATTATCGGCGAAGTTAGCGTCGCCCTACCCCCTCCACAACGCAACGGTACCCACGTTGAACAAGACCCCGCCCTCTGGTGGACTGCTGTCTGCCATTGCCTCGATCAGCTAACAGCCACTATCGATCCACAACAGGTCGCCGCTATCGCCGTAGACGGCACTTCCGCTACCTTGCTGCTCACAAACGAACATGGCACTCCCCTGGGTCCGGCGCTGATGTACAACGATGCCCGCGCCATCACTCAAGCTGCAGCTATCGCCGACATTGCCCCGCCTAACACCGCAGCACAGGGCCCCGGCAGTGCCCTGGCCAAACTATTATGGTTAACCGAAAATGGATTGGCTGCCAAGGCACGACACGCTTGTCATCAGGCCGACTGGATCGCCGCTACACTCAGCGGGCATTTCCCGGCAAAGGGTGTCATCAGTGATTATAACAATGCGCTCAAGCTCGGTTTTGATGCTCTACAAAAGATCTGGCCGGATTGGCTGAACAAGCTTAACTTGCCTATGGATTTGTTCCCCGAAGTCGTTGCCCCCGGCACGATAATTGGCACCATCACGAAAGACATTGCCAGACGATTTACGTTATCTGAAAATACCCGCATTGTTGCTGGTACCACCGACAGTACCGCCTCGTTTTTGGCCACTGGCGCAGACAACATTGGCGAAGCCGTCACTGCATTGGGTTCTACGCTAGTCGTCAAGGTCATCAGCAAACAACCCGTATTTGCACCGCAATATGGCGTTTACAGTCAACCACTGGTCAGCAACAAGCAAATACGCTGGCTGGTGGGGGGGGCATCTAACAGCGGAGGTAGTGTCCTGAAGCAATACTTCACGTTGAAACAACTCAGAGAAATGACACCACAATTACAACCCGACATACCCACCAAACTGGATTATTATCCGCTGCCCGCGCGTGGTGAACGCTTTCCTGTCAATGATCCGCAATTCTCAGCCCGACTTGAACCACGCCCCACAGATGACGTGGTATTCTTCCAGGGTATGTTGGAAGGCATCGCGCGTATTGAGGCAAAAGCTTATCGCCTGCTTGCTGAGTTGGGTGCACCTTATCCGCTTTCGGTGCGTACCACTGGTGGTGGCGCACAAAATGCGGCGTGGACGGCTTTGCGAAAAAATTTACTTAAAACTGAAATTCAAGCCGTGCAGCACACAGAGGCCGCTTTTGGCGCTGCGCTGCTGGCAAAAATTAACGGGAAAAAGATACCTATATGAACAACCCCTTCTCCGGCATTCTGTATTTTTTTCAGGGGCTTCGACTGATTGTCCAACCGGGACTACGACGTTACGTGATGATTCCGCTGCTGATCAATGTCAGCCTGTTTGGTGGACTGATGTGGTTTGGTGCTAGCCAGTTTGAGGTTTTTATGCACTGGCTGATGCCAGAGTTTCCGGAATGGTTGCAGTGGGCGGAATGGTTATTGTGGGTAGTCTTCGCAGTGTCTGCTCTGCTGATTCTGTTTTTCACGTTTTCTCTGTTGGCTAACATTGTCGCTGCGCCGTTTAATGGCCTGCTGGCCGAAGCGGTGGAAATACATCTCTCAGGCGAACGCATGGATAGTGCTGGCGGCTGGCAAAAAATGCTGCGTGAATTGCTGCCAACGATCATTGATGAGCTGCGTAAGTTGCTGTATCTGCTGATGTGGTCAGTGCCATTTTTGCTGCTGTTTTTAATTCCGGTGATCAATCTTATCGCCCCGTTCACTTGGCTGGCCTTCAGTGCATGGATGCTCGCCGTAGAATATGCCGATTATCCCATGGGTAATCACGGCCTGCGTTCAGACGAGCAAAAACAGCGACTGGGCAACAAGCGTTTATTGTCACTGGGTTTCGGCGGTGCAGTGACAGTGGCAACAATGATTCCGGTGTTTAATTTTCTGGTGATGCCCGCAGCAGTAGCCGGGGCGACAGCGATGTGGGTTAAACAATTTAAGGATTGAGTGTGTCAGGCCAATAAAAAAGGCTTCACGGTACCAACGTCGTCCCGGGCATCCCAATACACTGGGTGGAGGATAGTCTTTTGCACGAGACCATGCATGAGACGCCCGAGGTACATCGACTTCCGTAAAGCCTTTCCGACTTATTGGGTGTTTTCACACCACCTACATCACCGTCATTAAGTAGGACTGGGCACCTTGCGCATAGTTCACTTTTTAAACAAACAGTTTTAAAAATATTTTCACCGTCAGGGTCAGGTTGAGCGCAAATAGATTGCGAGCCGTGCAACGCCCTCTTCCAGTCGGGCCAACGATGTGGTGTATGCAAAGCGTAGATGGCGTTCTGACTGATAGGCACCGAAGTCCCGACCGGGCGTGATGGCCACGCCAGCCTTTTCCAGTACGTCCAACGCAAAGGCGTAGCTGTCGTTAGTGAAGCGGGTGCAATCGGCGTACAGGTAAAAAGCGCCTGCCGGAGTAACAGGGATGTCAAAACCCAGTTCGCGCAGAGCGGACAGCAGAAAATCACGGCGTTGACGGAAGTCATCACGGTATCGGTTCAGGATTTCCCGGCTTTCCGGCGCGAAGGCCGCCAAAGCAGCGTATTGAGAAATCGTAGGCGCAGCAAGAAAGATATTCTGCGCCAGTTTGTCGGCTTCACGCACATAATCGACAGGGGCTACCAGCCAGCCCAAACGCCAGCCGGTCATACAGAAGTACTTGGAGAAGCTGTTGATGACAAACAACTCGTCGGACACGCCCAGTGCGCTATTGGTCGTACCGTCGTAAATCAGACCATGATAAATCTCATCAACAATGAGCCGGCCACCATGTGCTGTGGCAACGCTATGCATACTTACCAAATTATCCATGCTAACCACGGTACCGGTGGGGTTCGATGGAGAGGCCAGCAACACTGCGGTGGTATCCGTCGTCCAGTGCTGCTCCAGCAGAGCCTGAGTGAGCTGATAATCAGACTCTGGCCCCACCGGCACTCCCACGGCCTCAGCCTCCAGCAGACGGGCAAAGTGCCTGTTGCAGGGATAACCAGGGTCGGCCATCAGCACTTGCTCACCGGGATTCACCAGCACCCCCAGTGCTAGTAGCAACGCGCCCGAGGCACCCGGTGTAACGATAATGCGTTCCGGGGAGACGCTGATTCCGTATTCTGTTTGGTAAAAGTCGCTGATCGCCTCGCGCAAGGCCGGCAGACCCATGGCCGGAGTGTAGTGGGTTTTGCCCGCATTCAGCGCTTGTTTTGCTGCCTCACGGATGGGAGCCGGGGTGATAAAATCCGGTTCGCCAATTTCCATATGTACAATATCCCGCCCGGTGGCTTCCAATGCCCGGGCGCGGGCAAGCAGATCCATGACGTGGAAGGGTTCGATTTCCGCCATGCGACGGGCGATGTGGGCGGGTTGCTTGTTCACGGTCTTTTTTCTTTAAACCTCCCTCAGGCCACCGCATGCAAGCGTTTGACCAGCGCCAGATCCAGATATTGAGACTCACCCGCATCACCCGCCAACACGGTGAATGGCGCATCAGGTTCGCCCATTTGGTCCAGCACAATAGCTGCACCACTAAAATCACTGCCTGCGGTATAACCGTCTATGGTGATAATGGTCTTGAGTCCCGCACCCTGTGCTGAAAGAAGGCCATTACGTGAATCCTCCAGGGCGATACAGTCCGCCGGACCCAGCCCCATTTTCTGCATGGTGTAGGAATAAATATCCGGTGCAGGTTTTTTCGCAGGCACCACGTCGCCTGCGGCAATCACTTCGAACCAGGACATGGCATCTGGAGCCAGGGAGTGGATTAGCAAGGCTTCCACGTTATCAGGACTTGTGGTAGTGACGATTGCCAGACGCATATCAGCGGCACGCGCTTCTTCGATCAGTCGACGCACCCCATTGCGTAAAGGAATTCCGCCCTCTGCCAATATATTCACGTAATGCTCAGTTTTAGCGACGTGTAATTGTTTAATAAACTCATCCAGATTATCAGGGCGCTCGAAATCAGTGTTGTATTCATTAAGGTAAAAATGCACACGTTCTTTACCTCCCGTCACAGCCAATAATTCACCATACAGTTCCGATGACCAGTGCCAATCCAACCCGGCATCAGCAAAAGCACGATTGAAGGCAACGAGATGACCATCGCGTTCAGTATCTGCCAACGTACCATCTACATCAAATAAAAGTGCTTTTAATTCATTCATTTAGCGTTCTCTTAAAGTAAAAATCCTGATTATGTCTATACTCGTGGATCATCGCATTTGCGCAACAACCCATACCCAATAACGAGCGGGCGCACATCTTACCTCAGATTTTCTAGCAGCACGATGCGCCATAATTTCACCTTTTCTATACTGGTCTGCATATTGGAATTGATCACAAAATGACCGGTCAGCGCAATAAATTTGCGTAGCAATGGCTTCTTTGCTATAAAATGCGCCCTTATTTTTATACTCCCTGCCCGCTTTGATGAACCGGATTGTTGTTACCGGTAGCGCGAACAAAAGTTAGGCAGGACAGGAGCAGTTCTATGGCTATCAAAAAGGCTGTGAAGAAAAAAGGAACCACACATTCAACACAAAAAAGTGCCTCCGAAAAGGCTGCACCCTCCCAAACAGCGCCGGTGAAAAAGGCTGAGACTCAAAAAGTGACCGCAAAAAAAACGACATCTCAAAAAACAGCATCTGTTGCCCGTAAAATGGATGATAATCACTTCACCAACTTCACCCCGTACAAAATCAACAAGGGTGAGGAATACATGAATGCAGAGCAAGTAGAGCATTTCCGCCATATTCTGGAAGGCTGGAAACAACAGTTGATGGGCAAGGTCGATGAGACCGTACATCATATGCAGGATGAAGCGGCAAATTTTCCTGACCCCAATGACCGGGCCAGCCAGGAATCAGAATTTGCCATGGAACTGCGTACCCGGGATCGAGAACGCAAACTGATTAAGAAAATCGATGAATCCATCGATGATCTTGGTGAAGACTATGGTTACTGCTCGCATTGCGGCATAGAGATTGGCATCCGCCGTCTGGAAGCCCGGCCTACCGCCACCCAGTGTATTGATTGCAAAACGCTGAATGAAATCCGTGAAAAACAATACGGCAAATAATTACCTTCCACGGATGATATAAAAACGATCCAAAAAAAATGACCGTCGGTCCGCGAGGACCGACGGTCATACCACCTCCCTACATCGCGCAGATATTGCTAGGCTATAGCACCTAGCTCTTCTACTGCCTCACTCCGCCCAGTCTCTTTTATATCCTCCGATCCGGCACGTAAATCGTGCATTTGCAAGCCATTGGTGCGCACAAAAGTGCTGACATACTCAAAAGCCACCGGATCATCATGCTCCAGTGCTTTTTGCACCAGCAGGCATTTTTTTCCTTTTACATAACAGGGACGTACTGCGCCATAGCGCAGGCGATGATCAGAACCAAATTTAGCCAAAACACCGGACACCCTATCCACCCAGTCACTGGGACGAAAAGTGCGACCATTTTGCATTGTTCCCTCAACTAACCAACTCACAGCGTACTCCTCAGTGTATTCTGTTGCTAACAACAGTGGATATTTAATATTGCTTCCTGCATCGGCCAAAATAGTGTTTCCGTTAGGGAAATATTTGGCGGTAATCAAACCTTCTGGCAAATAATCTAAAACTCAAAATGTTTTGATCCAAATTAAGAGTTTAGGTTCAAGATTCAGATAAGGCTAGACACGCTGGGCTGATACAATCGGTTCCATGTCCACCAGTCCACATAGCAGCAGAGCAACAAAACGCACACCGTATCGCGGTCGTTTTGCCCCCTCGCCCACCGGACCATTGCATTTTGGCTCTTTGGTTACCGCCCTTGGCAGTTATTTGCAGGCTCGTCATCAACAGGGCGAATGGTTGCTGCGTATGGAAGATATCGACCCGCCTCGAGAACAGGCAGGTGCTGCTGACACTATTCTACGCGCGCTGGAGGCTTATCATTTACATTGGGATGGTGCAGTGTTGTACCAAAGCGCCCGTCATGAAACTTACGAAGCCGCACTAACACAACTCGCTGAAAACCAGCACAGTTTTTTCTGTGGTTGCAGCCGTAAGAGCATTGTCACTAGCGGTGGTGGTCATGTTTATCCTGGCACATGTCGAGATGGTCTACCTTCAGGTAGCGTTCCCCGCACAGTACGGATTCGTGTGCCAAATCTCGATGAAGCCTTCACAGATGCCCTACATGGTCAGGTGAAATCAAATTTACAAACAGATATTGGTGATTTTGTAATACGCCGTGCGGATGGTCTTTATGCTTACCATCTGGCAGTAGTAGTGGATGATGCCGAACAAGGCATTACTGATATTGTGCGCGGTACAGACCTGTTAGACGCCACCCTGCCACAACGTTATTTGCAGAAGTGCCTTGGTTACCCACAACCGAAATATGGCCACCTGCCTCTTGCCGTTAATCAACAGGGCCAAAAACTCAGCAAACAAAGTTTTGCGGCAGCCATCGACATCCGGCACCCTGGCCCCACGTTGAACAAAGCGCTGGCATTTTTGGGTCACCCACCGCCTGCCGAGCTACAGGGTGCTGACCCCGCCCAGTTATTGGCTTGGGCCACAGCACATTGGGATATGCAAAATGTTCCTCACAAGGGATAGCAAAAACCTACCTTCCTTTCATCGTCAGAGGCTCAATCTGACATGCCTACAGCCCCAATACATCCCGCATATCATATAGCCCGGCCTTACGCCCAGCCAGCCATTGCGCAGCACGTACGGCACCACTGGCAAAAGTCATACGACTGGAGGCTTTGTGAGTAATTTCCACTCGCTCGCCATCACCTGCAAATAACACAGTGTGATCACCAACAATATCGCCCGCACGGATGGTTTCAAAGCCGATAGTCTTGCGATCACGCTCACCGGTGACACCTTCGCGGCCATACACGGCACAATCTTTTAAATCGCGCCCCAGTGCATCGGCCACCACTTCGCCCATGCGCAATGCGGTACCCGAAGGGGCGTCCACTTTGTGTCGGTGATGAGCTTCGATAATTTCAATATCGACCTCGTCGCCTAACACTTTGGCGGCGGTCTCTAGTAATTTGAGGCAGAGATTGACCCCCACACTCATGTTAGGCGCGAAGACAATGCCGATGTCCTGGGCTGCTTCGACGATCTGTGCCTTTTGTATTTCATCGAACCCAGTGGTGCCGATAACCATGGCGTTGCCACGCTGCCGACATACGGCCAAATTAGCCAAGGTTACTTCAGGTCGGGTGAAATCAATCAATACGTCGAAGGCATCAGCTGTCGTAATGTCATCCACTACGGTCACATCTAATTTACCGATACCAGCCAGTTCTCCCGCATCCACACCGACGACGGTGCTGCCCGCTCGTTCCAATGCTACGCTAAGCTGTGTCTCATCTGCCTGATTAACGGCTTCCAGCAAAGCTTTGCCCATGCGTCCGGCTGCACCGGTGATTGCAATTTTTATCATTTTTAGGTTTTCTCTCTCACCTTGATTCTCTCTCTCGCAAGGAAAGGAATATTTGTGGTTATTCTTCGACGTGGTGATTTGTTTGTCGCGCTTTTCACTGACGAAAGTACCGTTATCCCTGTGCTTGCCCTTCTCTGCTTTTACCAGCTGATGTAGGCGTATCCCTGCTCCTGCAACTCCATCAGGTCCGATGCGCCTACCTCCACAATTTTGGCAAAGGGCAACATGTCCTCTTCAGTCCACTTCAGCGCTTTCATGGTATTACCACAGGCATGAAATTCCACGCCGTATTGAGCCAGACTGGAAACACGCTGACGTGTTTCTTCGCTGACAGGGCGGCCTGGGGTTTTAGCCAAAATGTGCAAGCCGGGACCAATTCCCACTACGACGATAGAGATGTTATCACCCCACTTACGCAGCATGGCTCCGACGGAAAACAAAATAGCTTTCTGCGTGGCCTCATCGGCTGCATTGAACTGATAGACCACTTTGTGATCCGGGGGATCACCAGGGAAATGTAATGCTTCTTCAGCCAGGGAAACAGGGCTCAATAGAAGCAATCCGCAAGCCATTATCAGCAACAATAAATTGTTTTGTGCATTTTTCATGGTTGCGCCTCCAGTGAAAATTTTTACATCAGGTTATTCCGGGCTTTACCGGTCACGAAATTTTACCTTTACTCACAACATTAAATATCGACTATAACTTGATGTCATCTATGAATTTTTTAACGCCATCCAGCCAGGAGTGTTCCTTCGGGCTGTGTTTTTTGGCGCCGTGATCGCTCATAGTTTCATCAAAATGCTTTAACAGTTCTTTTTGCTTGCCGTTGAGATTCACCGGGGTTTCAATTTGTATCCGACACAGCAAATCACCCACCGGGCCGCCACGCACGGATTTCACGCCTTTGCCACGCAGTTTGAACATTTTGCCGGTTTGCGTTTCCGCCGGGATTTTCAGCTTGACCTTGCCATTAAGGGTAGGCACTTCCAGTGAGCCGCCTATGGCTGCGGTGACAAAGCTGATAGGGACTTCACAGTACAGGTTGTTTTCGTCACGTACAAACAACGGGTGCTCTTTCACCGCGATTTGCACATAAAGATCACCACTGGGTGCGCCGCGTTCACCTGCTTCGCCTTCGCCACTAAGGCGAATCCGATCACCATTATCGACACCTGCTGGCACTTTCACCGACAGGGTTTTGTGTTCCTGGGTACGACCCTGGCCGTGGCAAGTGCCACAGGGGTTTTTGATCATCTGTCCTGCACCCTGACATTGCGGGCAGGTCTGCTGCAGTGAGAAGAAACCTTGCTGCATACGTACCTGACCAACACCTCCACAGGTTGTACATTGTTCGGGTTTTGAGCCTTTTTGAGCGCCGCTGCCACCACAGGTGGAGCAAGCTACCGAGGTAGGTACACGAATTTTTGCGGTAGTGCCACGTACGGCGTCTTCCAGGCTCAGCTCCATGTTGTAACGCAGGTCAGCTCCTCGTCGTGCACGCTGCTGGCTGCTGCCCGGACCACCTCCGCCACTGAAAATATCACCAAACACGTCACCAAAAATATCACTGAAGCTGGCATTGCCGCCAGGATGTCCTCCTCCCATACTGGCATCCACACCGGCATGACCAAATTGGTCGTAGGCCGCACGTTTTTGTGCGTCGCCCAGAATCTCATAAGCCTCTTTGGCTTCCTTGAATTTTTCCTCCGCTGCCGTGTCATCCGGGTTACGGTCCGGGTGATGCTTCATCGCCAATCGTTTGAAAGCTTTTTTCAGCTCTGCTTCGCTGGCGTTGCGTTGTACGCCCAGCACTTCATAATAATCACGTTTAGACATCTTTAAATTCAGCCAGTTATAAGGTTAATCAATAAACTACATTAAACCTGGATACTGCAAGTACGATCACTTACAGTATCCAGGTTTAATGATGCCCCGAATGCGGAAACGCGACAGAGGGAAAATCCCGCTGCCGCGCCGCTGGTTACTACTGGGCACATGTCTCGCCGACTTGTGCTCATACACCGGTTTACTTTTTGTCGTCGTCCTTCACTTCTTCAAACTCGGCGTCTACCACGTCATCGTTGGCCGTATTGGTCTCGGCGCCCGCATCGGCAGCAGCACCTTCGGGCTGGTCGGCTTTTGCCTGTTGTGCATAGGCACGTTCAGCCATTTTTCCGGATGCTTCTACCAACGTTTTAGTTTTGGCTTCAATGGTGTCTTTGTCGTCACCTTTCATGGCCTCTTCCAGTTCGCTGATCGCTTTTTCAATAGCCTCTTTTTCGCCAGCTTCCAGCTTGTCATCACCCATTTCTTTCATGGATTTCTGAGTGGCGTGAATCATGTTATCGGCTTGATTACGGGCAGCCACCAGCTCGTGGAAGTTCGCATCTTCCGCAGCATGGGCCTCGGCATCCTGCACCATTTTCTTAACGTCTTCATCCGACAGGCCACTGGAGGCCTTAATCACGATGGACTGTTCCTTACCGGTGGCCTTATCTTTGGCCGACACGTTAAGAATACCGTTGGCATCAATGTCAAATGCCACTTCGATTTGCGGCACACCGCGTGCAGATGGTGGAATATCAGACAAATCAAAACGTCCCAGTGATTTGTTGCCAGAGGCCACTTCACGTTCACCCTGCAATACATGCACCGTCACCGCTGTTTGGTTGTCTTCGGCAGTAGAAAACACTTGTTGTGCTTTGGTCGGAATGGTGGTGTTTTTGTCGATGAGCTTGGTCATCACGCCACCCATGGTCTCAATACCAAGACTGAGTGGAGTCACATCCAGGAGCAACACATCTTTTACTTCACCACCCAACACACCACCCTGAATCGCAGCACCCATGGCTACGGCTTCATCGGGATTGACGTCACGGCGAGGCTCTTTACCAAAAAACTCTTTAACTTTCTCCTGCACCATGGGCATGCGGGTTTGACCACCCACCAGGATCACGTCATCGATATCCTGCGCACCCAGGCCAGCATCACTCAGTGCAGTGCGACAAGGAGCGATGCTGCGCTCTACCAATTCTTCCACCAGCGACTCCAGTTTGGCGCGGGTCAGCTTGATGTTCAGATGTTTGGGGCCACTGGCATCGGCAGTAATATATGGCAGGTTAACATCGGTCTGGCTCGTGGAAGACAGTTCGATCTTGGCTTTTTCCGCACCTTCTTTCAGACGTTGCAGAGCCAGCGGGTCATTGCGCAGATCCACTCCCTGGTCTTTTTTGAATGCGTCGACCAGATAGTCGATCAAACGCTGGTCAAAATCTTCACCACCGAGGAAGGTGTCGCCATTAGTGGATAATACTTCCACCTGATGCTCACCATCAATATCGGCCAGTTCGATAATCGAGATATCAAAAGTACCACCACCCAGGTCATAAACAGCTACTTTGCGATCACCTTCTCGCTTGTCCATGCCGAAAGCCAGCGCCGCAGCGGTAGGCTCGTTGATGATACGTTTGACATCCAGGCCCGCGATCTTACCTGCATCTTTCGTCGCCTGGCGCTGGGAATCATTAAAGTAAGCGGGTACGGTAATCACCGCTTCAGTCACTTCTTCGCCCAGATAGTCCTCGGCGGTTTTTTTCATTTTTTGCAGCACCCGTGCAGACACCTCCGGGGCAGCCATTTTTTTACCATGAGCTTCCACCCATGCATCACCGTTATCCGCTTTGATGATTTTGTACGGTACCAGATCGATGTCTTTCTGTACTTCATCATCGGTAAAACGACGCCCGATGAGGCGTTTTACCGCATACAGAGTATTAGCTGGGTTAGTCACAGCCTGACGTTTGGCTGGTGCACCGACAATGACATCGTTCTCATCTGTAAAGGCCACCACCGAAGGTGTCGTGCGATCACCCTCTGCATTTTCGATGACGCGGGGCTCGCCGCTGTCCATCACAGCAATACACGAGTTTGTGGTTCCCAAGTCAATACCGATAATTTTTCCCATGGCTCCAGTTCTCCGCTTATTTTTTAAAAAGGTCGTTTAAAATTCAGATCAATTAATTAAATAGTGTTTGTAAAACCCCAGTATCAATATTGATACGGTTTCAACTTGTACAGCTAGGTATGGGCGAAAAACCCTAATTCAAGCCTGTTCATTGATATGGTTGCCAGATTCATTCTCTGATGTTTCTGTCACGGCTTTTGATACCACCACCATGGCAGGACGCAACAAACGCTCATTGAGCTGATAACCTTTTTGCATTACAGACATTACTGTATTGGGCTTGTGCTCGGCGCTTTCCTGCATGGACATGGCCTGATGTTTGTCGGGATCGAAAGTGTCGCCGGTGGAATCAACGGCTTCAATGCCAAACTTTTCCAGCGCAGTGCTCAGCATTTTGAGCGTCAGCGCGGTACCTTCTTTCATCTGTGCCGTTGCATCACTATTTTCAACGATGCCATCAGCCGCAGCCAGTCCCATTTCTAAACTGTCTTTGATGGGCAACAATTCCAAGGCAAATTTTTCCAGAGCAAATTTGTGGGCGTTTTCAACATCCTGTCTGGCACGCCGACGGGTATTTTCCATGTCAGCCTTAACGCGCAGAAGCTGGTTCCAATGTTCATCTGCCTTGGCGCGAGCGTCTTCCAGCAGCGGCATCAAGTCATCCGTAGCAACCTCCTCCACTACACCCTCCACAACTTCGTGAGTTGCTTCGATCTCGAGTGCATTTTCTTCTGCTGCTGTTTTTTCGGATGGGGTTTCATCTTTCGCCATACCTTCTTCTCCAGTATTGAGTTAGCGCTGATTGTTTTTTTACAGGACATACTCATGAATACATCACACGTCCGGACAAATATACCCAAGATGATCCGCATTCAGGCGTTATTTTGCTTTGCCATGAAATAAACAGGATGCACACTCTTCATCTGAATGCTGATCACCCTGGCTATGTGTGGACTAATTCCGCTGATTCAAGACCGTACCCAATAATTTTGCGGTGACATCCACCACAGGGATGATGCGATCATACGCCATGCGCGTAGGGCCGATAACGCCCAGTACACCCAGCACCTCGTCGCTAGCAGAATAAGTTGCCGTTACCACGCTGCAATTATCCAACGCTTTGTAGCCCGACTCATGACCAATAAAAATTTGCACCCCCTCTGCATGCAGGGATTTGTCCAGCAAATCGAGAATGCCCTGTTTTTCGCTGAAGGCATCAAACAATTGGCGCAGACGGGGAACATCAGCCATTTCCTCGTAGTCCATAAGGTTGGTTTCCCCGGCCATGATGTAATCCTGCGAGTCTTCGCTGTCGGCATCATCAAACACCTGATGCGCCATTTCGATGGCCGAGCGCATCAGCCGATCCATACTGCTTTGTGCATTTTCCATTTCATTGAGCAGGCCATGACGTACCATTTGCACATTTTTACCTATAAATTGCGCATTAAGATAAGCGGCGATACGCTCAAGCTCCGGCAACGTGTAAGGTTCCGAGGTGTGAATCACACGGTTTTGCACATCTTTTTCGTTGAATACCAGAATCGCCAGCACCCGGTTTTCTGACAAAGGCAAAAACTCAATCTGCCGCAAGGCTGCCGGTTTTTGCGTCGGCAGCATCACGACCCCGGCCATTTGTGTGAAGCCTGACAATAGCGAAGACGCTGATTCCACCAGCTGTGAGACATCCGATTGTGGCGTCAACGTACTGGCGAGGGTCTGCACATCACTGGAGCCCAGCGGTTTAATCGTCAGTAGGTCATCAATGAACATACGATAACCCTGCTCTGTGGGTACACGGCCCGCTGAGGTATGTGGCGCACTGACCAATCCCAGCCGTTCCAAGTCTGCCATTACGTTGCGTACCGTGGCCGAGCTGAGATCCAGTTTGGCATCCTGTGCCAACGCCTTGGAGCCCACTGGCTGTCCTTCGCGAATATAGCGCTCGATGAGTGTTTTCAGCAGCAGTTGGGCGCGCTCATTGATAATGGTTTCATTGACCACAGATTCATTGATTATCTGATCGTTCACTGCTGGCTCTCCGCCGTTATTAATTGTTCCAGCGTGCAATGTTATACGCCCAGGATTTTGGGGTACACACTAACGTTTGCTTTTTACACCGCCTTTCATATTTTTTCAGCGTTTTCATACAATGCAAACCTACGCCTCTGATGGTTGGACACTTACCAACAACATGCTACCGTTGCGCCGCTGGTCTCAGGTGTCTTAACAACAAGAGCAAACCATAAAATATGTCAACAATATTCAACACCATCGGCATTATTGGTAAACACGGCGCACCGAACGCCGGTGGCGTGCTTAAAGAGCTGCTGGTCTATTTACAGCAACGGCAAATCAGAGTGTTGTTGGACAGTCTCTCACTGACATCCGACAATCAACAGGAAGACTATCAAGCAGAGTATATTGAGCGCTCAGCGCTGGGGAAGTCCTGTGATCTCATTATCGTCCTCGGCGGTGATGGCACACTGCTCAACGCCGCGCGCAGTCTGGTGGACTACGAAGTCCCTCTGCTGGGCATCAACCTTGGTCGGCTCGGTTTTCTCACTGACGTGGCAGCGTCAGAATTACAGCCAACACTGGATAAAATTCTGGAAGGTGATTATCAGGAAGAGCGGCGCTCCCTGCTGCATGCCCGCGTGATGCGCGACCATCAGCAGATCGATGAAAGTGTTGCCCTGAATGATGTGGTGGTACACACCTGCAACGTTGCGCGCATGATCGAGTACGAAACATACATCAATGGGCAGTTCATCAATATTACCCGCTCCGACGGCCTTATTGTCGCCACGCCAACCGGTTCCACGGCCTACGCCCTCTCCGGCGGCGGCCCCATTGTGCATCCGTCACTGAATGCGCTGGTGCTGGTACCCATTTGTCCACATACCATGAGTTATCGACCTATTGTGGTGGATGCAGACAGTCGGATTGAAATCGTGCTCAGCGAAAGCAATCAGGCACGCGCACAATGTTCCTGCGATGGACAAATCGACCTCAGTCTGAAAAATGGCGACAAGGTGGTCATCGAAAAAAAGGCGTGCTCCATTCGTCTGATTCACCCTACAGACTACAATTACTACGGCATCCTGCGCGCCAAACTGCACTGGGGCAAACGCCTGTAGTGCTGGTTACATAAAATAGATAGGCTGTCACATCATGCTACAACACATCCACATCCATCACTTTGCCATTGTCGATGAACTTGCCCTGGATTTTCAGAATGGCATGACCGTACTCACGGGAGAAACCGGCGCAGGCAAGTCCATTTTGCTGGATGCGCTGGGGCTGGCGCTGGGTGATCGCGCCGAATCCGGCATTATTCGCGCCAATGCTGAGCGCGCCGAAGTCAGCGCTGAATTTGATATCAACACCCTGCCCACCGTACTCGCCTGGCTCAATGAACACGAGTTGGACGATGACGGCCAATGCCTGATTCGTCGCACGGTCAGTAAAGACGGTCGTTCCAAGGGATACATCAATGGCCGCCCTGTGCCCATGCATTCATTGCGTGAACTCGGTGAACAACTGGTGGATATTCATGGGCAACATGCCCATCAATCGTTGCTGAAACGCGAAGTGCAACGACAGGCCCTAGATGCCTTCGCCAGCAGTCATGACAAAAAATACGCCAAACTGCTCGATGACACCGCACAATGTTTCCAACGGTGGCAGCAATTCAACACCGAGCTGGCCCGGTTACAGGCCAGTCGTGAACAGCGGGATGACCGTCTGGAATTGTTGCAATATCAAGTGGAAGAATTGCATGTACTGAATCTCGCCAGCCATGAGTTGGTGGAACTGGAATCCGAACACGCCCGGCTGGCCAACCTCAATCAGTTGCGTGAAGGCAGCGAAGGCATTCTCACTGCACTCAGCAGTGAGCAATCCGGCAGTATTGTCGATGGACTGGACCATCTCAGTGCTGAACTCACTCAATTGCAGACTACAGACTCGGGGCTGAGTAATGCCAGCGAAGCCTTGCAAGGTGCCGCCATTCAGGCCAGCGAGGCGGCCAATGAACTACGCAATTATCTGGATGGCCTATCCCTGGACCCGGAACGCCTGCAAACCATCGATGAGCGTCTGGCGTTGATCCACGAGCTGGCGCGCAAACATCGCCTGCCACCTGCGGGATTGCCTTCCCTGTTGGAACAGCAAGAAGATGAACTCAGTCATCTGCAAAACGCCAGCGTACAACTGGACGAAGTCACTACCGCCGTCATCACGGCAGAAAAAGATTACCGCGCTTCTGCAAAAAAACTGAGCAACGCACGCCAACGTGCCGCAAAAAAACTGGGCAAGGCCGTTACCGATAATATGCATCAACTGGGCATGCCTCATGGCATGTTTGAAATCACCCTGGAACCACTGGCAGTCTTCACTGCCAGCGGACTGGAGCATGTGGAGTTTTGTGTGACCACTAACCCCGGGCAACCCATCCAGCCGTTAACTAAAGTGGCTTCGGGCGGTGAGCTCGCGCGCATCAGCCTCGCCATTCAGGTCATTGCCGCAGGCAGTGGTAAAATTCCAACATTAATTTTTGACGAGGTAGACGTCGGTATCGGAGGCGGTATTGCCGAAGTGGTCGGCAGACTGCTACGCAATCTCAGCGAGCAACGGCAGGTATTATGCGTCACCCACCAGCCACAGGTAGCCTCTCTGGCTCACCAGCATTTGCACGTCAGCAAGCAGGTCAATAAACAGCAACAGGAAACGGTAACTGATGTTTCACTCATCAGCGAGCAGGCACGGGTGGATGAAATTGCCCGCATGCTGGGCGGGCTGGAGATTACCCAACAAACCCTCTCCCACGCTCGTGAGATGATCGAGCGTGGCCAGCAGGCCTTGAGTTAAAGGCTTTAACGTTTAACCTACTTTAACTACCTCTCTCTTCCTTCTGACAGTCTGCACAGATACCATAAATATACAGGCAATGGTCAGTCATGGCATAACCCGTTTTTTCGGCAATATCGTGCTGACGTTGCTCAATAACCTCATCCACAAACTCTTCCACCTTGCCGCATTTCACACATAGAATATGATCATGGTGCTCACCCTGATTAAGCTCGTATACCGAATGGCCACCTTCAAAATTGTGTTTTGCAACCAGACCCGCTGCTTCAAATTGGGTCAGCACCCGGTATACCGTAGCCAGTCCCACATCCTCCTCAGATTCTAACAGGTGGCGGTAAATGTCCTCCGCGCTCATGTGGCGCGTGCCACGGGATTCCATTACCTCCAGTATCTTGCGTCGCGGGAGTGTAGACTTGAGCCCTGCGGCTCGTAATTCATTACTGGAAATACTCATTGTTTTCCCTGCCTTTCAAGCGTGCGGATCGCTACAATCCTGCCACGTTATCGGTTAAGATGCAGCGCAACCTCATTGCGTTAACGCTGTTTTAATAACGCTCCATCACACTCGTTTATTTATTTGAGTCTCAAAGTATTATGACTGATTTTCTTACCAAGCCTTTTTCCGCAAAAACAAGGCACATCACATCAATCGTATTTTTTCTGTTGCTGCTGTCGGCCTGCTCCGTGCATAAAATCGATATCCAGCAGGGCAATGTTATCACTCAAGAAATGTTTGAAAAACTTAAAATTGGTATGGATAAAGCGCGCGTTGAACTTACCTTGGGCGCCCCGTTAATCGTCGATCCCTTCCGTCGTGATCGCTGGGATTACGTGTATATTTATGAGGCTGGTAATACCGACGAACAACAGTCTGCGCATCTTACCGTGTATTTTGAAAATAACCGGCTCAGCAAGATTGATGTGCAATCAACATTACCCAAAGAAAATGAGGTTAAAAAACCGGGCTCATCGTTGCGTGATGCTTCACCTGCCCGAAGATAAAGTCAAGGAGGAACGCTCACTGACCGGTGCTGCCTCCCTTACGCATTTTTTTACCCTCCTCTGCCCGCTGTTTGCGCACTGCTTTGGGGTCCGCAATCAGTTTGCGATAAATTTCCACACGGTCTCTTTCCCTTAACACCTGACTCAACTTGCCAAGCTTACCAAAAACCCCCACCTTGTTAACCGCAAGATCAATAGTGGAAAAAGTGCTCAACACACCTGACTGGCAAATTGCCTGCTCCAGTGTCGTACCCTCATCGACAGTCAGTGGAATAATCACCTGCGTTTCCAGTTCTGCATAAGCCACTTCAACAATCATTTTTTTCGGTGCGCTCTTTACATCATCCTTCATTCCGTTTTTCAGCTCACCCGGTATTTCATCTTTTATTTCATTCATGGCCCGGGTGACTCGCAACATTAGCTTCCATACACAACCTCCGCACGTTGACAAAAAGAATCCAGTAAAGCATTGGCAATCTGGTTGAACACCGGCCCCACCGCCATACCGACCAGTCTACTGGAAAACTCATACTCCATGTCGAACGATATCTTACAGGCATTTTCCGACAATGCATCAAAACGCCAAAAACCATGCAGGTGTTTGAAAGGGCCGTCAATCAAACTAATCTCAATCATCTTGTGATGCTGCAAACGGTTTAGCGTAGTAAACTCCTTGTTCAGGCCACCATAAGCAATCACCACTGTTGCACGTACTTCATCTTCGTTACGTGATAACTCCCCAGAGCCACCGCACCAGGGCAGAAAATCCTCATAAGCCGGTACATTATCCACCAACGCAAACATATCTGCGGCACTGTGATGCACCAATGCACTTTTTGAAATCGTTGCCATTTTTACACAACTCCAATGGCATTAAGAAAAATTATAATCACCGCCACTGGCGTAACAAAACGTACCAGAAACCGCCAACTGGTGTACGCCATACCACTCTCTGCCAGCGACAGCTCATTGGCAGTGGACGATGATTTCATCACCCAGGCTGCAAACAGCGCGATGAATAACCCGCCCAATGGCAACATGATGTTAGATGTGAGGAAATCCAATAGATCAAAAAAGTTTTTGCCCCACAACGTATAGGCAGACCACTCGTTAAACGACAGCACCGTGCCCAAACCCACTAACCACGTTGCAAAACCGCAGTAAACACTGGCCTTAACGCGCGTCCAACTCTTGTTTTCCACCAACCAGGCCACTGCGGGTTCAATGAGTGAAATTGCTGAAGACCAAGCCGCAAGCACTAGTAAAATAAAAAATACCGCCCCAAAAAAATGACCGCCGGGCATGCTGCCAAAGGCAATGGGCAGCGTCTGGAAAATCAACCCTGGTCCCGCGCCCGGCTCCAGCGCATTGGCAAACACAATGGGAAAAATTGCCATACCCGCCAGCAGTGCAACGGCGGTGTCTGCCAATGCCACAATAATCGACGTTTTGGCAATGGAAGCATTTTTGGGCATATACGAGCCGTAAATCATGATTGCCCCCATACCCAGACTCAGGGTGAAAAAGGCATGCCCCATGGCGATTAACACCCCTTCAGCACTGATTTTACTGAAATCCGGTGTAAACAAAAAACTCAGGCCACGAACAAATTCACCACTGTTGATGGCGTAACCGACCATGATAAGTAACAGTACAAATAAAGCGGGCATCAAAAATCGGATCGCGACCTCTAACCCTTTTTTTACACCACGAGCCACCACCAGCATCGTCATCAGCATGAACAGGCTGTGCCAGAAAATCAGCTGCCCTGGACTGGCGACCAGCGTCGTGAATATACCTTGAATCTCTGCTACCGGCACATCCGTGAACGCCCCTGACCCTGCATTCAACACATAAGCCAGCGCCCAGCCAGCAATCACGCTGTAATACGAAAGGATCAAAAAACCCGCAACGACCCCGCTCCACCCCAGCAATGACCAAGCTCCGGAGCGGCCCTCTTCCTTGGCCAGAGTCTTCATGGTGTTAATCGGGCTCTGTCGGCCCCGCCGCCCCAGCAACACCTCGGCCATCATGATCGGAATACCAATAGCCGCGATGCACAGTAAATACACCAGCACAAATGCGCCGCCACCATTTTCACCCGTGATGTACGGAAATTTCCAAATATTGCCCAAGCCCACTGCCGAGCCCGTAGCCGCCAGAATAAAAATCCAGCGATTAGACCATTGACCGTGAATGGATTCACGTTTTGCTGACATACTGCCCTCCCGCAGATTTTGTTGGCAGCATTGTCGGTGAATTAACGCATCGGCTCAACTCCCGCAAAGCCGTGTCCTTCCGGTATAATCCCCTCCCATGTCAAAGAAGAAGAAAACCAGTAGTAGTAATACCATCGCGCTGAACAAACAGGCTCGGCACAATTTTTTCATCGAAGATCGCTTCGAGGCTGGCATCGCCCTGCAAGGCTGGGAAGTCAAAGCCCTGCGCGCCGGACGTATCCAGATTGTGGATGCTCACGTATTTCTCAAAAATAACGAGGCATATATCAGCAACCTGTTGATTACCCCACTGATCACCGCCTCCACCCATATTCACCCCGAATCCACACGAGTGCGCAAACTGCTGCTGCATCGCTCTGAAATCAACAAACTCATCGGAGCCGTAGAACGTAAAGGCTACACCATGGTGCCAACCGCCCTGTACTGGAAACACGGTCGGGTCAAAGCCGAAATCGGCCTCGCCAAAGGTAAACAGCAACACGACAAACGCGCCGCCGAAAAAGATCGTGACTGGAAACGCGACAAACAGCGCATCATGAAAGGACGCTGAATCCACCATCGCGGCATAATTCTTCCCAACACCCTGAAACTTTGCGCTACAATGCGGGTCTCAGAATGAGAACCAATGGGGCTGACCTGGTTTCGACGTGGGTCACAAAACCTAAGGTGCATGCCGAGGTGCAATTACCTCGTAAATCCAACTGCAAACTTTATAGTTGCCAACGACGACAACTACGCACTAGCAGCTTAAACACCTGTCTTAGTGCCCTCGGCCTTACATGTGCTTGTGCATGGAGATCACCGGGGTCGACTCTCACAAGATCGCGTTGAGGTATGTTCAGGGCCAATTCGCTAAAACCTAACTGAGCTCGTTGTACGTCTTCCCTGCCAGTCGGGTAGCGTGCAATTAAACTGAAAGACTTGGCTAAGCATGTAGATCCGAAGGCGGAGGATTTGCGGACGCGGGTTCGACTCCCGCCAGCTCCACCACACAAGAAAGCCAACCAATTGATTTGGTTGGTTTTTTATTTATTTTCAACCCCTTATAATGACTAGCCTTAGTCACTATTCAGCATGGTTAATCATAGATTGGTCACATTTTTGGTCACTAACTGATCGCCACTGAATTAAGACATTACAAAACACAAATAGTGTGTACGCTTTCAACTTGACGATAACCATACTGCACATGCAATACAGGGATCCAGCAAGCTACGTTAAAGCTAGTGATACCCTCATGACCCCATTCCCGGCATGTATCGTCCTTAAACGCTTATGACGACCAATCAAGACCGGCAGATATTTAGAATTTGATATCGGTGAGAAGCGAACGAAAACCTGCACGTCGCATGTGACTTCCGGAATAGCCTCTATCCTCATAAATGGTATCCACCAGCCGCCAGCCCTGGC
>Ga0316203_1000540_pt1 | contig 43210 bp, 43 predicted proteins | sample 6monrhotite_MG_FD_204940 | JGI IMG/M metagenome (GOLD analysis project Ga0316203, IMG submission 204940) | Microbial mat bacterial communities from mineral coupon in-situ incubated in ocean water Damariscotta River, Maine, United States -... | ecosystem: Environmental > Aquatic > Marine >... | reverse complement strand
GTAGAGGGTATTGCACAACTGCTACTCAGGCGTGGCCGTTTAACACCGCATATACTTATTCTTTGTCCTGATGACGGGTTTGCAGCGCAGTTGAATGAACGCTTGTGGACCGTTCACCCTGAATCCTTTCTGGCTCATGAGATAGCTGGACCCGATGTGAAAAAAAATGCGCTGCAACCGATATTGCTGGCAACCTCAATCGTGCGTGATAATCAGCCTGTAGTGTTGATTAACGGGGGCTTGGAAGTGCCACCGGATATTTCAGGATTCTCTCACCTGGTGGATTTCGTTGATGGTTGGGATGAATCATTGAAGCAGGTTGCGCGTGAACGTTATCGTACCTATCAACAGATGGGCCTGGAGCCGAAATATTTGGGGAAAAAGTCATGAATGATGATCGCAGGTCATTTTTCAGGCACCCTGTTGATGTGCCGATCCGGATTTTTCCACAGGCTGCTGTAATGGAAGAGACACCGCTGAGTGATCTCAGTGAAGGCGGGTTGGCTTTTCAGACCAATGTCTTTATTGAAGTGGGCCATGTGTTAAAAATCAATATTCCCTATGTTGAACCTCCGTTTGAGGCCCCCTGTGTGGTGCGCTGGCATCGCGTGCTCGATAACAAGGGGAACTTTGAGGTCGGGGTAATGTTTCTTGATGAAGAGACTGCTTTTCGAGTACGTATGGTGGAGCAGGTTTGCCATATCAAGGATTATCAGGAAAAAAATAGCGGTCTTGGCCGCGAACTCAGTTTTGAACAGGCTGCGACTGAATGGATGGAAAAATATGCAGCTGACTTTGGCAGGGCATAAATGAGTCAGTATTTCAGCGCAGCAACATTTACTTATCTTGAAGAGCTTGCCGAGAATAATAACCGCGACTGGTTTGCTGATAATAAACAACGTTATGAGGATGAAGTCCGTACGCCTGCACTTGCATTCATTGAAGCTGTGGGGGAGCGCTTGCCAGAGATTGCGCCTCACTTCAAAGCCGATGCCCGCAAGATGGGCGGCTCTCTTATGCGGGTCTACCGCGATAGCCGCTTCTCCAAAGATAAAACACCTTACAAAACAAATATCGGCATCCAGTTTCGTCATGAGGCTGGCAAAGATGTACATGCGCCGGGTTACTACCTACACATCAGTAGCGCTGAATGTTTTGTCGGTGTCGGCACATGGCATCCGCCAGCCGATGCGATGTATAAAATCAGGGATCTGATGGCCAATGATCCTGATCTCTGGCTTGCTGCTCGCGATGATCCCCAATTCAGTCGCTGGTTTCATCTGGTCGGTGATAGCCTGAAAACTGCACCGCGCGGCTTTGATAAAACGCATCCGGTGATTGATGATATCAAACGCAAGGATTTCATCGGTATCAGTGATCTTGCACCTGCCCTGATTGAGCAGAAAGAACTGGCCGATATCGCCTGCGATTATTTCACAGCAGGCCGCTCCCTTATGGAATTTCTCTGCAGAGCCCAGCGGGTTCCTTTCTAAGTGGGCTAGGGGGCCAGGCTTGCATAGTTTGATATTTATTTGTGACTTGATGAAGTTCAATGGCATATGAAGTATAGAATAAGTAGCACTACCCTTCCTTGTTTTGACTGTTGGTCTATATATGGACTATATTTAGTCGTATCCTGTGTGATGTGAGGTTAGTCATGAAATTATCCACTCAAATTAAACCGATCAGTTATCTGAAAGCGCATGCCGCAGAGATTGTACGCACCCTTGGGGAGCAACAGGAGCCGTTGATTATTACTCAGAACGGTGAAGCCAAAGTGGTGGTGCAGGATATCAAAAGCTATGAACAGAATCAGGAGACGATGGCATTGCTTAAAATTCTGGCGCTCGGCAGTCGACAGATTGATGAAGGCAGGGTGACCAAGGCGTCCGATGTTATCGGGCGCTTGCGGGAGAAGCGGGAAGAGCAGTAATCATGGTTACTGTATATCTTACCGATGATGCGGCTCGCGATCTCGAAGAGCTTCATCAATTTATCGCACTGAAGGACGCGCCGGAGAACGCTGATTACGTGCTTGATCAGATTGAGAAAGCCTTCTCCAGTCTGAGTGAAATGCCTGAACGCGGTGTCTATCCGAAAGAGTTGCAGGCCGTGGGTATCCGTGATTTTCGGGAGTTGTTTTTTAAACCCTATCGCATTATCTACCGGGTTATTGGCAAAAGTGCTTATGTTCTTTTGATTGCAGATGGGCGTCGTGAGATGCGGTCACTGTTGGAGCGACGCCTGATGAGTTGACCGGCTTGAATTCACTGGTTGCCCGTCGGGTGGTCAGACGTAGGATGGCCGTCTAATTTGTAACGCGTACCGAGGATTCCTTCATGAGCCAGCATGAGCTTGCCAAAATTTATGACCCACAAACAGTTGAACCAGCCGTTAATGATCAGTGGCTGAATTCGGATGCCTTTAGTCCGAAGGCTGATGGTGATGATGCTTATTGTATCGTGATCCCGCCGCCGAATGTGACCGGTAGCCTGCATATGGGCCATGCCTTCACCTTTACCATTCAGGATATGTTGGTTCGCTGGCAGCGCCTTAAAGGTAAATCGGTATTGTGGCAGCCGGGTACAGACCATGCGGGTATCGCAACGCAGATGGTAGTTGAGCGCATACTCGATAAAGAGGGCCTGCATCGCCGTGATATGGGCCGTGAACGTTTCCTTGATCGTGTCTGGGAATGGAAAGAGGAGTCCGGTGGTACGATCGTTTCTCAGCTTAAACGTCTTGGGGCATCGTGCGACTGGAGTCGCGAGCGTTTCACCCTCGATGAAGGATTGTCCGATTCTGTACGTGAAGTCTTTGTTCGTCTGTATGAAGAGGGACTGATTTATCGTGGTAAACGTCTGGTAAACTGGGACCCGGTACTGGAGACAGCTGTATCGGATCTGGAAGTGGAACATGAAGAGGAGCAGGGGCACTTCTGGCATATTCAATATCCGCATGCCGATGATCCGTCCAAACATGTGATTGTGGCAACCACACGCCCTGAAACCCTGTTGGGTGATGGTGCGGTCGCAGTGCATCCTGAAGATGAGCGTTATAAAGATCTGATTGGTAAACAACTCATCCTGCCGTTGTGTAATCGTACGATTCCCGTGATTGCCGATGATTATGTTGATCCCGAATTTGGTACAGGTTGCGTGAAGATTACACCTGCCCATGATTTTAACGATTATGATGTGGGTAAACGTCATGATCTGCCACTGCTGAATATCTTCACCAACCGTGCCCATATTGCCGAGGAAGCATTTATTCCCGAGCAGTATCATGGTTTGGACCGTTATGAAGCGCGTGAGCGCATGGTGGCTGATCTGGAAGCAGAGGGGCTACTGTACAAGGTTGAAGAGCATCAGCATAAAGTAGGGCGCGGTGATCGCTCCCATGCCGTGATAGAACCGTACCTGACTGATCAGTGGTATGTGGATATCAAGCCGATGGCAGAACCAGCCATCAAGGCAGTGGAAGACGGCGATATCAAGTTTGTGCCGCAACACTGGGAAAAAACCTACTTTGAATGGATGCGCAATATTCAGGACTGGTGTATCTCCCGTCAGCTGTGGTGGGGGCATCGTATCCCTGCATGGTATTGTGAGGATTGCGATCATATCTCGGTAAGTCGTGAAACAGTTGAGTGCTGTGGCGGATGTGGCTCCAGCAAGGTCCGTCAGGATGAAGATGTACTCGATACATGGTTCTCATCAGGTCTCTGGCCATTCTCTACCCTGGGCTGGCCTGAAAACACCAAAGAGATGGAGGAGTTCTACTCGACCAATGTGCTGGTAACCGGTTTCGATATCATCTTCTTCTGGGTTGCCCGCATGATTATGATGGGCATGAAGTTTACCAATAAAGTGCCATTTAAGGATATCTATATCCATGCATTGATCCGTGATGCGCAGGGCCAGAAGATGTCCAAGTCCAAGGGTAACGTGATTGATCCTCTGGAAACGATTGGTGATTACGGCGCTGATGCACTGCGCTTTACGTTGGCGCATATGGCGACACAGGGTCGTGATGTGAAGCTGGATATTAATCGCATCGAATCGAACCGTAACTTCATGAATAAAATCTGGAATGCCGCACGTTTTGTCTTTATGAACCGTGGCGATGCCAAACCTGATGCTGCGATTCAACCAGCCTCAGATGTGAATCGCTGGATACTCAGTGAGTTGAACAGCTGCGCATCTGATGTTGAAAAAGCATTAAGCGAGTACCGCTTTAATGAGGCGGCAGGTTCCCTGTATAACTTTATCTGGGGAAGCTACTGTGACTGGTACGTGGAAGCGGCCAAGGTTGCCCTTTATGGTGATGATGAAGCTGCAAAAGCAGAAACACAGACTGTGATGCTGACGGCTCTTGATGGCTGGTTGCGTCTGCTGCACCCGATCTGTCCGTTCATTACCGAAACACTGTTTCAGGAGCTGCATGGTGCGGATGCGAGACTGGTGACAGATAGCTGGACGCCATCTTATGTGACTGATGAACAGGCTGTATCACGCATGAACCTGGTGATGGAAGTGGTATCTGCTATTCGTTCGGTGCGCGGTGAGATGAATGTGGCACCGGGTAAACGGATTGCCGCTGTCATCGCCTGCTCTACTGAGGTTCAGTCCGATCTTAAGGTAGAAGAGAAACTGCTGATGAGCCTGGCCAAGCTTGAGTCACTGGCATGGCAGGATGCAGACTCGGAAGTTGACGGGGCTGCTGTGGCACCACTTACTGATGCCAAGATCTATCTGCCGCTGGCCGGATTGATCGATGTTGCAGAAGAGACTGCACGGTTGAAGAAGAACATCGCTAAACTGGATAAAGATATCGGCATGCGTGAAGGTAAGCTGGGTAATTCGAAGTTCCGGGATAATGCTCCGGATGATGTGGTTGCCAAGGTTCAGGTGGAGCTTGATGAAGCCAAAGCCAAACGTGAAGAGATGGAAGCAGGCATTAAACGTTTGGAAGCGCTGTAAACATAGCAGTCAGATGTTCCGCGGTTAGATTAAAAGGGAGGCTTAGGCCTCCCCTTTTTTGTCAGAATTTCAAGGTGTAAATCATTAATCCTACGGGTTATGAACTGATTGATCTCAGTGAAACGCTGTTTCAATGCGGGTCACCTTTTGGTGGCCCGTATTTTTTGTCTGATGGGTAATGAGATGGGTGATTCCTGTTTTCAGATGTTGTGTTTACAGACCTTTAACCAGATGCCTTCCAGCAGACTGGCATCAACGGTAACCAGTTGCTCATAGTTCCAGCGTAACATAATGGCTTCGGTAATAGCTAAACCTGCAATAATCAGGTCAGCTCGTCCTGCCTCTATACTCGGAATGGCTGCGCGCTCTGCATGATTCATGGCAAGCAAGCGGTCGCGTAGGGCGAAGAAGGATTGCCTGCTCAAATGGTAGTTGTTGATCTTCTCTGCATCGTAATCAGTTAACCCCATCGCGGTTGCTGCGAGTGTGGTAACCGTTCCTGCAGTACCCACCAGATGTGCTGGTGGCTGATGATCGTCCCAGTGATTTTCTACAATCGCCAGATGTTCGTCGGCAGCAGCAAGAATGGCCTGATAATCCCGCTTTGATGGTGGATCAGAGTGCAAGTGGGCCTCAAAGAGTTTGACCACGCCCAGCTTGCGGCTGATGGCATCGACCTGAGTTGTGCCAAGGGCGCGAATAAACTCGGTACTGCCGCCGCCTATATCGAAGAGCAGCATGTCTTTGCCCGTTTCGGCATCCAGTACGGCATTTGCGCCGCATAGAGACCATGCAGCTTCTGTTTCACCATCAATGATCTGAATCTGAATACCTGTTTCCTGTTTGACCTGCTGTGTGAATTCAAGTCCGTTTCCAGCTTCTCTAACAGCTGCTGTAGCACATGCCAGTGTGTGTTCGGGTTTCACTTGGTATTTAGCCAGCGCTGCAGCAAATTCGCGATAGGTATCGATTGCTCGGTCCATACCTGCTTGTGAAAGCTGGCCTGAGTGATGCAAGCCTTCACCGAGCCGGGTGATGCAGTGACCATAGTGGATGATCTTCCACGGTCTGATGCCAGAGTCTGTACTGTCAGCTATAAGCAGGCGAAAGGTGTTGGAGCCACTATCAATGGCTGCAAACCTCACTACCCCGATCTCTTGTGGTTACTGGCGACTTCAACGTAGTGGGATGCAGATTTTTTGAGAAATGCTTTTTCTTTTTCGGTTAGTTCACGGCGTTCTTTAGCCGGTGAGCCTGCATAGAGATAACCACCGCGCAGTACCTTGCGTTCAGTGACCAGAGAGCCTGCAGCAAGAAAACAGCCTTCTTCCAGTATGGCTTGATCCATGATGATCGAGCCCATGCCGACAAGACAAAAGTCCTGAATCTCGCAGCTATGCAGGGTGACACGATGACCCACAGTCACATCATTACCAACCACGCAGGGAGCAATGTTACTGCTTGTATGTAACATGCAATGATCCTGAATATTGGAGCGATCTCCGATTACAATATCGTGTACGTCACCGCGCAAAACAGACTGATACCAGATGCTGGAGTCGATGCCGACTTTAACTCGACCTATGACATCGGCCGATTCGGCAATAAAGGCTGAAGCATCTATGTCAGGATTCCAGTGTAAATAAGGTTTAATCATGGTCTCTGCTCCTTCACAGTACTATCCCGGGATAAGCGGCTGGCCAGAACAGGAATCTCGATATGTCCCTTCTGTTTGCCCAGATGATTGATCAGAGTGACATGCAGGGTTTCCGGTCGCCAGTTTTGCGGCCAGACCAGTGTTCCCTCAACGAATGCGTGCGAGGTCATTTCAATCTTGTGCCGGTTTTTCCCTTTTTGATTGCTGAGGAGAACCGTTTGACCATTTGCATCAATCACAGAGAATTCCAGATGTCCCTGAATCCAGCGGGGGTAGTTTTCGCCTTTCACCAGAATCAGCTGGTAGGAGATGCTATGTTGATCTTCCCAGGAAAACTCAGGCCTGAGAAAATGCACGCCTTTCACTTTTTTGGAGGCCAGTACTTCGTCAAACATCTCCAGCCGACTTTTCATGGCAGTTTTTTCACCACGAAGCTGTTCCATCTCCTGCTTCAAGCCTTCAATCTGACCATCGCGAAGAGCCAGTAGCGCTTCATTTTCGGCAAGCTTCTCATGCAGACGCTGTTGTTTATGCTGAAGTTTAGAAAGCTGTCCGAGAAGATGATCCTGTTGCTTCTCTTGTGGGAAAAAACGGGCACCTGTCATTACCGCAGTGATCAGCAGTGCAAGTAGTATGAGCAGTAGAAAAACAGGCCGGAGCTCAAAACTCCTGTTGCTCAAGTTGATAGTGAAACGGATTGATTTTTTCAGTTTATCAGGGCCAGAGTGCATGGGTTGCCAGACCGGTAGTTTCATCGAGGCCGAACATCAGATTGGCATTTTGCAGTGCCTGACCGGCAGCACCTTTCAGAAGGTTATCAATACAGCTGACTATGACGGCTTCTGATTCGCTGAGTGCAGCAACACCGATATCACAACGGTTGCTGCCACATACACCTGCAGTTGATGGCAGGAGACCTTCTGACAGCACCTTAATGAATGGCTCATCTGCATAAGTTTCCTTCAGTATTTTTTGCCACGCTCCTGTATCACTGCCGGTTAAATGCATGGTTGTCAGCATACCCCGGGTCATCGGCAGAAGGTGCGGTACAAACCTGATTTTGGTATCAGAATCGGCAAAACCTTTGGCCCACTCTTCCATCTCCCAGGCATGTCTGTGGCGTGGAAGGCCATAGGCTTTGATTGATTCATTGATCTCGCAGTAGAGCAGGTCGGTCTTGGCACTTCTGCCAGCACCTGATGCCCCTGATTTTGAATCGACAATAATTGTCCGGGTATCAACAAGGCCTGCTTTAAGCAGAGGTAACAGAGGCAGCAGAGTAGAGGTCGGGTAACAACCGGGATTAGCCACCAGTCTTGCTTTTGCGACATCACTCCGGGCTAATTCACTCAGGCCATATACGGCTTCAGCGAAGAGTTCCGGGTGTGGATGATCTGCACTATAAGCTGCTTTGTAGGTATCGTGGTCTTTATGTCTGAAGTCAGCAGAGAGATCGACGACCTTTTTGCCGGCTTCAAGTGCTGCATAAACACTGTTTGCAGCTGCACCATGTGGCAGGGCAGTAAACACCAGCTCCACTTCGTCAGGTAGTTTGGCATCAGCTGCTGCCAGTCTCATAGCTGCAGTTTTACCTGCACAGCCGGGTAAAACGTCACCGGCAAGCTTGCCAGCCTGGGAGTGGGCACCAAGATGTTTTACTTCAAAATTTGGATGGGATTCGATGAGCCGGATGAGTTCCGCACCGGTGTAACCGGTAGCTCCTAGTATGGCGACAGCTATATTCATGCTAGCCATGCTACGCAATGCTTCGCCCCCATCAATGATTTCAGCTTTATATTGTATCACGGTATATCGTTTGCGCCTTCAAGGATCATGCATTGCAGCTTTTTTGCGGCTGGGATAAACTAACGAAACCGGCCGGTGAAACAGAGCGGTTTGGAATTCAATGAACAACTTATCAGGGGAAAATATATTGCGCACAGGTCGGGACTGAGGCGATGAGTATACCAGCTGCATTAAAGCTGTTTCGGCCTCTGCTTGAGGCACTACGCGACCTGACTCCGATCATTCTGGTGATAGTGTTCTTTCAGCTGTTTGTACTGAAGCAACCGATTCCGAATCTGGCTGAAATGCTTGCCGGACTGCTGTTCGTGCTTTTTGGTCTGGCGCTGTTTGTGCGCGGACTTGAGATCGGGCTGTTTCCCATGGGTGAATCCATGGCACATGCCTTTGCCAGGAAAGGCAATGTCTTCTGGCTGCTGTTGTTTGCCTTTTTACTTGGTTTCGGAACCACGGTTGCAGAACCCGCCCTGATTGCTGTTGCAGGTAAGGCTGCAGAGATTGCCGCTCTCGATGGTGTGATAGACACGACTGAGCAGGCTATGGATGAATACGCCTTTGGACTTCGCATGACTGTGGCTTTCTCGGTAGGTACGGCGATTGTATTGGGTGTATTGCGTATTCTGGTCGGTTGGCCGTTGCACTTCTTTATTATCGGCGGTTATCTGATTGTTGTCATGCTGACCTATTTTGCGCCGCATGAAATTATCGGTATTGCTTATGACTCCGGCGGTGTGACGACCTCAACGATTACCGTACCTCTGGTGACGGCACTTGGTGTGGGGCTTGCGACCTCTATCAAGGGGCGTAACCCGATGATGGATGGTTTCGGACTGATCGCATTTGCTTCTCTGGTACCAATGATCTTTGTCATGATTTACGGGATGTTAACGGTATGAGTATGCTGCAGCTGTTTACCGACACTATTTTTTCAACCATGCGCGATGTATTACCGATTGCCGCGGTACTGCTTGGTTTTCAGCTGCTGGTATTGCGTCAGCGGGTTGCTAACCCCTGGCGTGTGATGCGTGGTTTTATCTATGTGTTATTAGGGCTGTCTCTGTTTCTAATGGGGCTGCAAAAGGCCATTTTCCCTCTTGGTGAACTGATGGCTTCACAGCTGACCAATCCGGAATTCGTATATAAAGATCTGTACGCACAGGGAATTACAGCGGTTCAGACAGTACGCTGGGATGATTATCTCTGGGTTTATGCATTTGCCTTTGCCATCGGTCTTGCCACGACGCTGGCTGAGCCCTCCTTGATTGCGGTGGGTATGAAAGCTGAACAGGTATCCGGTGGTGGTGTATCAGCCTGGGGATTACGGCTGGCAGTATCATTAGGTGTGGCAATTGGTGTCTCTATCGGTTGCTATCGTATTGTCACAGGTACCGACTTATGGCTCTATATTATCGTGGCCTACATTATCGTGATCATTCAAACATTCAGAGCACCATCAATGATTATTCCACTGGCTTATGATTCCGGTGGCGTGACAACATCAACGGTCACCGTTCCATTGCTGGCAGCTTTGGGGCTTGGGCTTGCGGCTACGATTCCGGGTCGTAGTCCGATGATAGATGGCTTCGGCCTGATTGCGTTTGCCAGTGTTTTTCCGATCATGAGTGTGATGGGTTATGCCCAGATAACAGTCTGGCTGGAAAAACGAGAGCAAAGAAGGGAGGGGAAGGATGCGCTTTAAACTGCTGATTGCACTGGTGGATGACTCTAAGACGGACTCCATCATGAATGCTGCCCGCGAGGCCGGTGCCACAGGGGCAACTGTCGTGGGGGATGCCCGCGGGGAAGGGCTGAACCCGAAAAAAACCTTTTTTGGTCTGACGCTGGAATCGCAACGGGATATGGTCATGTTTCTGGTTGAAGAGCATTTGAGCCGCAAGATTCTTGAACGCATTGCCAAAGAAGCTGGGTTTGAAGAAAATCCGGGATCAGGGGTGGCCTTCCAGTTGGATGTGGAAGATGCCATAGGTCTGGGCGGGCAGATTATGTGTCTGATGGATGAAGTGGAGGATGAGCTATGAATGATAAAAAGAAGTTCATTGCAGTCCGGGATGTGATGAAAGAAAAATACGATATGGTCGAAGGTGTGGCTACCGTGCGTCAGGCACTTGAGGTGATGCGTTATGTGGAAACCAAATGCCTGATTGTGGACAAGAGGCATGATCACGACGAGTACGGTATCGTGGTGATTTCCGATATTGCCCGTCAGGTGCTGGCAGCGAATCGCTCCCCTGATCGGGTCAGTATCTATGAGGTGATGACCAAACCTGCTGTTACGATACATCCGGGTATGGATATTCGCTATGCCAGTGTATTGCTCGGGCGGCTTGGACTGTCGCGTGCGCCGGTTGTTCAGGATGGCTGCGTGATTGGTATTGTCAGTCATACGGATATGGTGATGAAAGGTCTGTTGCGCTTGATCTAGTTCAGCTGTGATCAGCATGTTTGGCTATAAGTCTGCTATAGTAATCAGGTTATAAGTAACATACTGATTGAGAGGAGATTTGCCATGCGACTGACGATGACTTTGATTATTTCACTATTTTTACTGACTTCATGTGCAACTATGGAATCAGCCTGGGACTCCACGGCAGGAGCGGCTTCCGATGCCTACGACTGGGTGGTTGGTGATGATGAGGCGACTAAAAAGAAAGACTGACCTGTTTCAGTCAGGTTCAGGGAGAGCCAGTTTTATAACCAATGAGTTTATTATTTATTAAATCTTTATCACAGCTGCTGTTACCACCGGGAGGACTGATTCTTCTTGGTTTGCTTGGTCTGCTTTTCAATCGGCGGTTTTGGGGCAAGGCCCTGATATTTTTTTCATTGGCCGGTTTCTGGCTACTGGCTACCGAGCCTGTTCGCGATGCGATTCTATCGCCTCTGGAGAGTCATTTTCCGGTGTTTGATGCATCATCTGACAGTGTGAATAGTGAGACTACGGCCATTGTTCTGCTTGGCGGGGGTTTGTATGAAAAAGCACCGGAATATGGTGGTGTCGATAGCCTCTCCAACCACGCCATGATGCGCACGATCTATGCCACTAAACTGGCTCGTCAGAGTGGTATGACCGTAATCACAACTGGTGGAGCGGTGCTGTCCGAGACGACGGAGCCGGAGGGCGTTGTCATGCGGCGCTGGTTGATGGAGTTCGGCGTGACTGAGACTGCAATAGTTGTTGAAGCCATGGCGAGGAACACCTGGGAAAATGCTGCTAACGTTAAGGCTATCTTGGAGAAGAATGGATTCCACAAAGCTCTGCTGGTGACAACAGCCTGGCATATGCCGCGAGCAGTTCAGGTTTTTGAATCTCATGGCATCACTGTTATTCCCGCCCCTTGTTACTATAAAGTTGAGGATGAACCCTATGACCTGCGCAGTTATCTGCCGCGCTGGAACGTGCTGGCTGATTCATGTGATGGGCTGCATGAATACCTGGGGCTGCTCTGGTATCGGCTGAGGTATTGAGACATAGTGTAGAGTGCGTCTGCGTACTAGCCAAACTGTGTTAATCGGTTTATAAATGGCTATCCAATCGGAGGTCACGTGAGTCAGTCCAAAGCATCTGATATACCTGTTCCTGATGAACTCTTTAGTGCGGGAAGCAGCTTTCTTGAGCAGCTGGAAGAACAGTACCGTAGCTCACCTGAATCACTGCCAGCTGAGTGGTCGGAATATTTTTCACAGTTGGATGGTCAAGCTGCAGAGCAGAGTCATCAAGCGATGCTTGAAAAGATGCGACCAAACCTGAGCCCGACCGTTACACCTTCTGATAACAGAGCGGGGCTGACTGAGCCGAGTGATATTGAATATCCATCCCGGGCCATTTACATGATTCAGGCATACCGTATGCATGGGCATTTGCATGCTGAACTTGACCCCTTGCGTCTGAACCCTCGACCAACCAGTCCTGAGCTGGACCTTGCCTATTATGGGCTCTCTGAAGCAGATCTGGATAAGTTGTTCCCAACCGGCGATCTGACAGGAGATCGGCAGATGCGGTTGGGGGATATTCTGACGCTGCTAAAGCAGACCTATTGCGGAAATATAGGTCCTGAATTTATGCATATTACCGATTCAGCCCGTCGTCACTGGATACAGTCACGCCTTGAACGTATTCGTTCTGAAGCGGATTATGACAAGGATACGCGCAGACATATCTTCGGTCGTATTATGCAAGCCGAAGGGTTGGAGCGCTTTCTGCATACCCGTTATGCAGGCCAGAAACGTTTTTCCCTTGAAGGCGGAGAAAGCCTGATCCCGATGCTTGATGCCATGATTCAGAAGGCGGGCAGCAGTGGCGTGCGTGAAATTATCATGGGCATGGCACATCGCGGACGCCTGAATGTGCTGGCCAATATTATGGGTAAGTCCTTATCCGATATCTTTTCCGAGTTTGAAGGTACCCATTTTGAAGATACAGCACAGGGACAGGGCGATGTGAAATATCACATGGGCTTTTCATCCGATGTGCGAACACCTGGTGGCGTGCTGCATCTGTCGCTGGGTTTTAATCCCTCACATCTGGAAATTATCAGCCCTGTTGTGCTGGGCAGTGTACGTGCGCGTCAATGCCGTCGTAAGGATACCAACAAAGTCGAAGTGATGAGTGTGCTGGTGCATGGTGATGCAGCATTTGCAGGTCAGGGGGTCGTTGCTGAATCACTGCAACTCTCCAAACTGCGCGGTTTCAGGGTGGGTGGCACGATTCATATCGTGGTGAATAATCAGATTGGTTTTACCGTCAATCCTTTCGATGCACGTTCAACTACTTACTGCACTGATATCGCCAAGATTGTGCAGGCCCCGATTCTGCATGTGAACGGTGACGATCCTGAGGCATGTTGTCTGGCTGCTGAGATTGCTATCGAATATCGCAATACCTTCCATGAAGATATCGTTATCGATCTGGTCTGCTATCGCAGGCACGGACATAATGAAGCCGATGCTCCTGAGGTAACTCAGCCAACGATGTATCGTCGAATTGGCGAACTGCCTTCGGTTGAACAGCTGTATCGACAGCGTTTGATCAAAGACGGGATTCTGACTAGCGAGGATTGTGACAATATGATTGCCGCATATCGGGACTGCCTGGATAAAGTCAGGCGTATCAAGGACAGACCTGCTCCCAGCCCTGTGAATAGCCTGCAGGGACGATGGGAAGGTTTTGTTGTTGATGGTGCTGAAGAACCGGATACCAGTGTGGATAGCGAAAAGCTTTCCATGCTGGCGCTTAAGGTACATCGTCTGCCTGCTGAGTTTTCCATGCATGCAAAGGTGGAAAAGATTTACGAAAACAGAATTCAGATGATGGATGGTAAGCGAGCTGTGGATTGGGGTTGCGGTGAAACCATGGCTTACGCCTCTTTGGTGCATGAAGGCGGCTGGGTACGTGTCTCGGGAGAAGATTCCGGGCGTGGCACATTCTTTCATCGCCATGCCGTAGTGTATGATCAGAAAACCGGTAAGGGGCAGGTTCCACTGGTGCAGGTGGAAAACGGCGAACTATCCCATTTTATCGTGGTTGACAGTATGTTGTCTGAGACCGCTGTGATGGGTTATGAATATGGTTATTCGGTTGCAGAGCCCCGAGCTCTGGTTGTCTGGGAAGCACAGTACGGTGATTTTGCCAATGTCGGGCAGGTCGTGGTAGATCAGTTTATTGCGGCCGGTGAAACCAAGTGGAAACGCATGTCCGGGCTGGTACTGTGGTTGCCGCATGGTTATGAAGGGCAGGGGGCCGAGCACTCATCTGCACGGCTGGAACGCTATCTACAGCTCTGTGCCGAGAAGAATATGCAGGTGGCATACCCGACTACACCGGCACAGCTGTTCCATCTGCTGCGCAGACAATTGATGTCGCGTGTGCGCAAGCCGCTTATTATGATGGCTCCGAAAAGTATGCTCAGACAGAAACTCTCATTTTCCAGACTCGAAGAGTTTACGACAGGTGGTTTCCAACCGGTGATCGGAGAAACAGATGCCGGTGTGAATGCGAGCACAGCTCGGCGCGTGCTGCTCTGTTCAGGCAAGGTCTATTATGATCTGCTGACTGAGCGTAATAAACGGGCTATCGATGATATTGCTATTCTACGGGTTGAGAGATTGTACCCGTTCCCTTCTGACGAGCTTGGGTCTCAATTGAAGCTCTATAGCGATGCGAAAGAGATCGTCTGGGTACAGGAAGAGCCCCAGAATCAGGGCGCATGGCTGAGTATTAAAAAGTATATCAAACGCGGCCTGCTGCGTGGTCAGCGGTTGTCCCATCTATCCAGGAAGTCTGCAGCTGCACCGGCTGTGGGTTCGGCCAAACGGCATAAAGAGCAACAGGAATCACTGGTGAATGCGGCATTGTCCGAAGCTAAGTTGTAAGGGGAGTAGCGAGTTATGGCGGATATTGAGATCAAGGTTCCGAGTCTGGGTGAATCCGAAACAGAAGCCACATTGATAGCCTGGTTGAAACATGAGGGTGAACCTGTCGAGGTTGATGATGTACTGGCAGAGATCGAAAGTGACAAGATCACCATGGAGATTACAGCACTTGAAGCAGGTCTGCTCAAAGGTCTGTTGAAAAAGGTGGATGATATTGTCGAGCCGGGTGAAGTGATCGGATATATTGAAGAGGGTGCACAGAGTCAAACCGCTGAGCCAGCTACAACCGTAGAAGAACAACCACCACAGCCGGTTGTTGAGGTGCCTGTCGAAGCTGAAATTCACGTTGAGGATATGGGTGCGACTGTTGTTGAACCGGAAACAACGCCTGAAGTGAGACCTGTGGTTTCATCCGAACGCAGTGAAGAGCGTGTACCAATGAGCAGATTGCGTCGTCGAATCGCTGAGCGTTTGAAAAGTGCGCAGAATACAGCTGCAATGCTGACGACCTTTAATGAGGTGAATCTGCAGGATGTTATGGATCTGCGTAGTCGTTATGGGGCCCAGTTTCAGCAAAAGCATGGTGTGAAACTTGGTTTTATGTCCTTTTTCGTGCGCGCAGTTTCTCAGGCTATCGCCCAGTATCCGGCACTTAATGCCTATATCGAAGGCGATGATATTGTTTATCACAACTATGTGGATGTCGGTATTGCAGTCAGTAGTGAAAAGGGACTGGTGGTCCCTGTCCTGCGTGATGCACATCTGATGAATCTGGCACAGATTGAGAAGGGGATTACGGATCTGGCTGTCAAAGCCCGTGATGGTGGTTTGAGTCCTGATGATCTTAAAGGTGGCACCTTCTCGATTACCAATGGCGGTATTTTTGGTTCCATGCTTTCCACACCTATCCTCAATCCGCCACAAAGCGGCATACTCGGTATGCACAATATTCAGAAACGACCGATAGCCGAGAATGATCAGGTTGTGATCCGTCCGATGATGTATCTTGCTCTCTCCTACGATCATCGCCTGATTGATGGCGCTGATGCAGTGCGTTTTCTGGTGGCGGTGAAAGAGGGGTTGGAGTATCCGGCTGGTTTAACACTGGATCTATAACAATCAGGAGATGGAGATTGAGTAAGCGTTCACGAGAGATGTTACAGGGGATGCCGGTTTTTGGCGGCATCAGTGAGCAGACACTAGGTTTCCTTTTACAGTTGGCCGATACCCATGTTGTTGCATCAGATCACTACTTTTTCCATGAAGGTGACAATGCGACATCCATGTTTGTACTGGAAGAGGGTAGGGCTGCTGTACTAAAATCCAGGGATGGAAATGAGCTGGAGATTGATCAGCTGGAGCAAGGTGACTGCTTTGGTGAAATGGCGCTACTGGATCTCTATCCACGCAGTTGTTCGATCAGGGCTATAGGCCCATGCAAGGTCAAAGAGATCAGTCAGCTATCCCTGTTCAAACTCTATGAACAGGATCTGGAGCAGTTTACGATTATTCAGATGAATATCGGTCGCGAGATCAGTCGCCGCTTGCGCCTGAGTAGCGAAAAACTGTTTCAGTCTCATGAAACAAGCAGCAACACTCCAGCTGCGTGATAGAAGCAAACAACGGCGCTCCCGTTGTGCGCTAGAAGGTTTGAAAAGACAACGGCGCTCCCGTTGTGCGCTAGAAGGTTTGAAAAGACAACGGCGCTCCCGTTGTGCGCTAAAAGGTTTGAAAAGACAACGGTGCTCCCGTTGTGCGCTAGAAGGTTTGAAAAGACAACGGCGCTCCCATTGCGCGATAGAAGTTCTTTAAACGCTTTATCAGTGGAAGTAGAGAGTGAAGTATCGAATAATACCGGGTATAAATTGCTGCGATTAACCTTATAAATATGGTTTTTTGTCCTTTCTTGCGTGCCCAGGAAAGAACGAAAGAAAGGCACCCCGAGACCAGCCTGTATTCCCTCGGCTACACATCCAAAACCGGCCACGGCTCTGCCGTTATTTCCGATTTGGAATGTTTGTCTCGGCAGCCTGCTAACGGGGGGCAAGCAACGGCGTTTCCGTTATTTCGCAGTAGAATTGCCTTTCTAACCCATTCCAGGATGCGCCGAAGTATTTGTTATGTGTGGGAATAGGCGACAAACAGAACGGAGCTGTTTGGACAGCGAATAGCCGCCCGCAGGGTGAGAGTCACGGATGGCTCGAATCACAGGATTTTGCTCCGCACATTACAAATATTCAGGGAAAAGCAGATTGCCGGGCAGTTTGATTCGGATCATCCTGACCCTCAGGGTTTCGCCCCACCTGTTCAGGCGTCCAATTTAGCTATCCTGCAAAATTGTCTTTGGTTCGTTTCTTTTTTGGAAAAAAATGAACAAGAAATATCGGTAACTTTATGTGAGCTATCAAAGCATAGTGAGTCTTCTGCAACTCACTAATGTTCTGGATACTTTTCTCGGCAGTCTGCTGATGGGGAGCAAGCAGCGGTGCTCCCGCTGCGCGATAGAGGTTTGCAAGGCAGCGCACTCCCGCTGCGCGATAGAGGTTTGCAAGGCAGCGCACTCCCGTTGCGCGATAGCTTCCTGTTTTCCTATGTGAGGGACATCCAGTAGGCAAAGAATGAGCAGGTAGCTGCAAAAGCACCACATAAGAGAGTGGCCCACAACGGAGCGCCTTTCCTGATGGTGTTAGCAGTAATCACCCATAATATGATGGAAACAATAATCATGATGAACTCCGGATATATTGGAAAACCCTGCCATGTATCAGGGAAATGTCGTCAGCTATTTTTCCGTAATCGTGATCAGAACGGTATCTTCATCAATGAGTATGGGGTTTTTTACGCTGATATTGTAAACACGGGATATGTTGTGGGTGTCTATCACCTGACGTCGGATACTCTTTAGATCGGAGTCTGTTCTTTCAGAGCCATAATAATCCCTCAGACTCATCAGAATGATATCGGTTGAAACCCGTTTGTTACCTTTCACTTCAAAGCTGTTGATGGTGAAAGTGTCCGGATCGAGTGCAATGATAGGCTGATAATTTTCCGGTTCTTCTCTTTCGATATTTTGCGTAACTGCAGTCTTGATATGATGATCGCTGGTAACTGGATGTTTCTTGAATTTTGATGCTTCATTGGCAAGAAGTTTACCTGTGATGCCAATCCGGGTTTTCAATACAGCCATCGTTATCTGGCGATGTTCGAGATCTCTTTCAATAGGTTGTGCAGTCAGTAGATGGTAGCGCCACCCCTGTTTGTGCGGCTGACGAAGAATAAATGATTTTTCGTCCCTGCCAGCTTGTTTGAGTCTGGCAAGAGCATTAGGAAGTTCTGAAAATACACCGAGAGAACCCAGCAGCTGCTTATCATCAAGGCTGTTGAGACCCTGCTGCCAGTTGGACATAGCGGATGAAATTCTGCCTTGTTCAATCTGATTCCAGCCCTGTTCTATCCATGTGCTGCCAGCCGCTTCAGCGGTCGCTGAAAACGGAACAGTGATAAACAGGCCTGCTATCATCCACATTAGCAATTTCAGGAACATCATAACTCCACAAAATAGTCTCTTGTGAAGGTATGCAAAATAGATGCCACAATGTGCAGCATTGATGAATGAGTAATCGATTTAAAAACCGTGCCCCTCCATCAGGAGGGGCACGCCATCTATCTATTTGCTCAGTAGGGCATTGATCTTGCGAACGAAACCGGCCGGGTCTTCAGGCAGTGCGCCTTCAGCCAAAACAGCCTGGTCAAAGAGGATGCTGGAGAAATCCTCAATTTTGTCTTTTGAACGCATTTTAACCAGACGCTGAACAAGTTCATGATCCGGATTGATTTCCAGAATTGGTTTCATATCCGGTACATTCTGTCCTGCCTGCTTGAGGATGCGCTCCATATTGGAACTCATATCAGACTGATCGGAAACCAGACATGCAGGTGATTCAGTTAGACGATCAGTGACACGTACGTCTTTTACCTTATCTCCCAGAGCTTCCTTGATCTTCTCAACAGCAGGTCCGGCAGCTTTCGCTTTCTCTTCCTGCTCTTTCTTTTCTTCTTCAGCATTTTCACCAATGGCAGAAAGATCGAGCTCACCCTTGGCAATAGACTGCAGTTTCTTGCCATCAAACTCAGTCAGATGTGATGTCAGCCATTCATCGATACGATCATGTAGCAGTACAACCTCGATCTCCTTTTTACGGAAGACTTCAAGATGCGGACTGTGTTTGGCTGCGGCCAGAGACTCGGCAGTGATGAAGTAGATGGTATCCTGACCTTCTTTCATGCGGCTCACATAATCTGCCAGAGAGACGCTCTGTTCATCGGATTCGGTAGTAGAGAAGCGAAGCAGCGGAGAGATCTGTTCACGATTGCTGTGGTCTTCGATAATACCTTCTTTCAGGCAGTTGCCGAATTCACCCCAGAAGGTGGTGTAGTCTTCGCTTTCGTCATCATCAGCCATTTTTTCCAGCATGCCGATCACGCGCTTGGTTGCACCTTTCTTCATGGCATCCATAGCAGGGCTCTTCTGCAGGATTTCACGCGACACATTCAGTGGCAGGTCATTGGTATCCATCACGCCGCGTACAAAACGCAAGTAACGTGGCAGCAGCTCTTCATTAGCTTCCATGATGAAAACGCGGCGCACATAGAGTTTTACACCATGCTTGGATTCAGCCTGCCAGAGATCGAATGGCGCACGTTTTGGCAGGTAAAGCAGCAGGGAGTATTCGTACTTACCTTCCAGCTTCTGATGCAGACGAGCCAGCGGCTCTTCAAAGTCGTGGCCGATATGTTTGTAGAAGTTGTTGTACTCTTCATCGCTCAATTCTGATTTCGGGCGAGTCCACAGTGCTGATGCCTGATTCACCGTTTCGATCTCTGCAGGCGTTACTTCTTCACCCTCTTCAGCGGCAACCGGGGTACCCAGCATGCGGATCGGGAACGGGATATGATCCGCATATTTATGGATGATGGATTTCAGACGCCAGTCATCGAGATACTCATCGGCTTCTTCACGCAGGTGCAGGATGATTTCTGTTCCACGTTGCTCTTTTGCGACGGTTTCCAACTCATATTCGCCATCGCCTTTGGAGGTCCAGCGTACGCCATGTTCGTGCTCCAGGCCTGCACGACGGGTGGTCAGGGTAACCTGGTCTGCGATCAGGAATGAGGAGTAGAATCCGACACCGAACTGGCCGATCAGATGTGCATCCTTCTCCTGATCACCACTTAACTGTCCGAAGAACTCCTTGGTGCCTGAGCGGGCGATAGTACCGATATTGGAGATAACTTCGTCACGGCTCATACCGATGCCGTTATCACGGATAGTGATGGTACGATTCTCTTTATCGACAGCGATGAATACGTTCAGGTCAGAATCGCCTTCAAACAGTGCATCATCGGTTGTAGCTTCAAAGCGCAGCTTGTCAGCAGCATCTGATGCATTGGAGATCAGCTCGCGCAGGAAAATTTCCTTGTTGGAATAGAGTGAGTGAATCATAAGATCCAGCAGCTGTTTTACCTCGGTTTGAAAGGCGCGTGTCTCTTTTGTTGCAGTCATGTTTTCTCCTAAGGTGGGTTATTCAAAAATCATTGAACTGGATAGATAGGGTCAAAGTTTCGCCTTTTCAAGGGTCTCTTTGATGATTTTCCACTCAGCGAGTTTTTGTGCCCGATTCATGGCTGCATTGGCAGGGCTGGTAGAGGGGAGCAGATGCTGTTTGATATGTTGAAACTCCGCTGATAATCTGGGTGTTACCAGCCTTCGATAAAGCTCTTCTGCCTTGCGCCCGTTAAAGAACAGCGTCTGAATATCAGGATGTGCTGTGAAGAAGCTCTCAAAATCATTGGCGACTACGGATTCGATCTGGATTGCGCTGTCCAGGCTACCCGGACGCACACACTGAAAAGCCACATCCCAGAGTGCTACACCTGATTCCCTGAGTCGAGTCAGCCGCTCCTCATAAGGCAGTGTCGCATCAAAGCCGAACAGCTCCCCCACAACAGGCCAGAATCCGTTTTGTGGGTGTCCGTAATACTCAGCCTTTGCCAGCGATTTCACACTCGGCATTGAACCGAGAATCAGAACCTGTGCATTACTGTTTGCAGCATATGGGAACCCGATATCACTCATTAGCCAAGCGTTACAGCGATCAGCCTACTCGGCAAGGGGGGGTAGAACCCGAGTTAGGAGTTAGGTGAAAGGAGTCAGGGAAAGAAAAAGGGCCCCGACAAAGTCGGAGCCCTTGTGAAACTATGTCCGGAGGAACTAGGGAGGGGAGGGAGGGTGTCCGCCCCGGACAGGTCAAACATTAGCGTCTTCGTGTTAGCTGAGAGTTAAATGAAAATGAACATATATTAATGTTGGAAGATGCGAGTACCCTGTGCCTTTTGTCCAATCAGCTGCTGACAGCATGAAACGAAAAAGGGGCCGGAAAACCGGCCCCTTCGGGTTTGCGTGCGAATGAAACTGAATTATTTCAGAGTTTTCAGGAAAGCGACAACTGCATCGGCTTTTTCACCATGCAATTTCTGTGAGGACATTTTGGTTTTGCTGCCAGCAGCTTTGGCCACGCCCCTGGAGTCTTCGATCCATGCCTTCATGTTGTCATCGTTCCAGGAGAAGTCAGCACCTTTCAGGTATGGGCCGTATTTAGTATAACCCTCAACTGAACCGGCTTTTTTACCCATGATGCCGAACAGATTAGGACCTGTCTTGTTTTTTCCACCCTTATCGAAAGTGTGGCATGCTTTACACTTGGCTTCGGGGCCAGCGACAGCCTCGGTTACAGCTATGCCGCTTACCATCATGGCTGCAGTTGCAGCGATCATCAAAGTCTTTTTCATGTAGAAACTCCTTCATGTTGTGTTGGTCATACCTGATTCTCAGGAAGCTAAACCTTGCCTCTGTGGTGCCGGTATTCCGATATGGCATATTGTCGCAGTGGTCCAAAAAAGACCTGCTTATCTGAGAATCACTGTTATCATTGACGCGCGAAAACTGTCTGATTTCAGTTAAAGCAAGCTTAAAGAAGATTATGGACATTTTAATTTAAGCTGAGAAACCGATGCAAGAATTCCTACCAGCTGATGGTGACTTTACGTTTGCCCCATTGACGGGCTGCTTTGATATCACGGCCCATGTAGATATCAATCTTGCGGCTCCAGCGTTTGTTCATCTTATCTTTCACCAGATATGTGCCGGGTAATCCTTTGATTTTAACCCGGGTGTTATGTTTCAGTCCCATGCGGATCAGATCGCGGGAAACTGCGATCACCTTCATGCCTGGTTTGAGATGGTCGCCCCATGCGCCGATGGAGGGGTTACCCTGGGTTTGTGAACGTACTGAATTGTAGGCGCTGGCGGTTACTTCCAGACTATGGCTTCCTGTCGAATGATTACGCTGAGCGCTGTCGTGATTACAGCTGCCGATCAGCAGCAGGCCTATCAGGCCAAGTAACAGTTGTTTGCCACGCCTGAATCTCATGAGCGGGTTTTCTCGCTGCCTATAATCGCTTCAGCGGCTTTCAGACCATCCACGGCTGCACTGACAATACCACCAGCATAACCTGCACCCTCTCCGACCGGATAGAGCCCCTGAAGAGAGACACTCTGCATCTGTTCATCGCGTATGATGCGAACAGGTGAGGAGGTGCGCGTTTCAGAGCCAAGCAGATTGGCTTCGGTGCTGACAAAACCGCGCATTTTGCGGCCAAAGCCTTTGATGCCTTCAGCAAGTGGTTCAGCAAGCCAGTCGGGGAAAATATTCCACAGATCGGCAGGCACGGCTTCGGGTTTGAAACGGGTGGGGGCGAGTTTGCCAGTTGCACGTTTGCCGATGAAATCGACCAGACGCATGGCAGGTGCAGCATATTGATTACCGGCCGCTTTGAACGTGGCCTCTTCGAGTTCACGCTGAAAAGCCAAGCCCATTAACGGACTCTGTTGATGGCCGTGGCGCAAAATATCATCAGAGGTGACCTGTACAACGATGCCGGAATTGGCCCACTGACCCCCGCGTTTGGCATTACTCATGCCGTTGACGGCCATGCGTCCTTTCTCTGTGGGTGAGGGGACAATCAATCCGCCGGGACACATACAGAATGAGTAAACGCCGCGATGATTCAGATACGGGTCGGGTACCTGATGGGTCAGTTTATATTCGGCTGCTCCCAGTGCTCCTTTACCGGCAAAATGACCGTACTGATTCTGATTGATCAATGCCTGCGGGTGTTCTGCGCGTACGCCCACGGCAAATGATTTGGCTTCCATACTGATGCCCAGTTCCTCAAGCCGTTCAAAGGTATCACGTGCCGAGTGGCCGGTAGCCAGAATTACTTTGTCTGCTATCAGTTCATCACCGGAGTTTATGCGTACACCTGTGACCTGGTTACCGTTGACCAGCAGATCGTCAACACGGGTTTCAAAGCGATAGTCCACACCGAGATCAATCAGGTGGTTGCGCATATTGCGTACGATGCGTACCAGTTTATCCGTACCCAGATGCGGATGTGCATCGACAAGGATATCTTCTCGTGCGCCAAAACGAACAAAACCGTGCAGCACCCAGCGCAGGAACGGGTGTTTGATGCGTGTATAGAGTTTGCCATCGGTATAGGTGCCTGCACCGCCTTCACCGAAACAGATATTACTTTCCGGATTCAGTTCACCGCGTGAGCGCAGACGGCCGATGTCGCGCATGCGTGTCTCGACCGGTTTGCCACGTTCAAGCAGTGTCACCTTGAAACCGGATTCAGCCAGTGCCAGAGCGGCAAACAGACCGGCAGGGCCTGCACCGATAATAATAACATGCGAGCTGGTTGAGCTTTTCTGTTTGAAAATTTCCGGAGTTACAGGCTCCAGTGTTGAGCATTCAATGGCCCTAACCTGTGGGGGCAGGGAGCCCAGTTCACAGGCCAGTTCTACTTCATAGGTGCAGACATAATGAACATGGCTTTTTTTGCGTGCATCGAGTGCCTGCCGGGCACAAACCGCTGAGACAAACAGTTCGCTGCTGATCTCAAGAAACTGGATCAGTCGAGATCGGACACTCTCTTCGCTTTCATCCAGCTCTACCTTGAAATTGCTGACAGCATAGAGCATTAAGCCGCAGCCAGATGGCCGTGGCTGGTATGCGTGATGGCATTCTCACTATCCACATAGACCAGTGCCGGATTAAAGTGTTCTGCTTCAGTCGCTTCCAGTTCCGCATAGGTGCAGATAATCAGCAGATCACCTGGGCTGGCCTTGTGTGCTGCCGCACCGTTTACACCGATGGTGCCTGAACCGCGTTCTGCGGTGATGGCATAGGTGGTAAAGCGTTCACCGTTGTTTACGTTATAAATATGCAGCTGTTCAAAGGGCAGGATATTCGCCTTATCCATCAGATTCAGGTCGATGGCGCATGAGCCTTCATAATCGAGTTCAGCATGGGTCACATTTACCCGATGGATTTTGGATTTCAACATAGTCAGCTTCATGGTTCTACTCCGTTGGATAAGAGAGCGGCATATTATCGATCAGGCGTGTGTTGCCAATGCGGGCGGCAATAAATACACGTGCCGGCTGTCTGTTCAGTTTACGTTTGGATTTCAGTGTTCTCGTGCTACGAATATCGAGATAATCAGGTGAGATAGCGGCGTCAGATAGGGCACGCATTGCCTCAGCTGTGAGTATTTCAACATCGCTTTCTCCGTCTGCTGCCATTGCCTGCATGGCAATCAAAGCCTGGGAAAGTGTTATGGCCTGTATGCGCTCATCTTCGGAGAGATAGCGGTTGCGGCTACTCAGAGCCAGGCCATCAGACTCACGTATTGTTTCAGATCCGATGATATCAATCGGCATCTGCAGATCACTTACCATGCGGCGGATAATCGCCAGTTGCTGCCAGTCCTTTTCACCGAAGACTGCGATGTCCGGCTGTATGATATTGAACAGAATATTCACCACGGTTACGACACCATCAAAATGGCCCGGCCGTTTTGCACCGCAAAGGCAGTCGGAGAGTTTATCTACCTTCAGTGTCACCTTGGGACCACTTTTCGGGTAGAGCGAGCTCGGATGAAAGATAAAATCGACACCGGCTTCAGCACAGAGTCTGGCGTCATCTTCAAAGGTGCGCGGGTACCGCTCCAGATCCTCGTTGGGTCCGAATTGCAGCGGATTGACATAGATCGATACCACAACAATATCGGCTTCTTCCTTTGCCTTTTTGATCAGGCTCAAATGACCTTCATGCAGGCAACCCATTGTGGGTACAAAAGCGATACTTTTACTGCCACGCAGCGGTTTAAGCTGGCGGCGAATCTCGGCTGTAGAGTGTGCAACCCTCATGGGTTTGAAACCTGATAAGGCAGCGGGTATCCCATTGTTCTTTGAGTGGACAAGGTGAGGGCCTTTAACCCTGAAGGGTTGTTCTTTTTTGCGTCCCCAAAAAAGAACCAAAAAAGGGGACCCCAAGGCATTCCTGCCCTTCGGGTTCCCTCACATGCGCTATTGTGGGCGGTCACTGCTCCGCAGCTCTTCTCCGTCCGCAATAACTTTGTTCGGCAGAACTGCAAAGGGGGAATCAAAAGGCAATGAATCATTTGTTAGGAAACTGCCCGGATTTCACATCATCAGCCCAGCGGCTGATGGCATCACTCATGATAGAACGCACATTGGCATAGGCAGGGGCAAATGGTGGATTGGATTCGGAGATGCCGAGCAGATCATTCCATACCAGTACCTGTGCATCACAATCGTGACCTGCACCAATGCCTACGGTCGGGATGTCCATCCTTTTGGTGATTGCACTGCCCAGATCAACCGGAATGTTTTCCACTACGACACAAACCGCTCCTGCACTACTTACGGCCTCTGCATCCTTGATCAATTGTGCAGCCTCTTCTTCACTCTTGCCGCGTTTGCCATAGGAACCGAACTTCTTCACTGATTGCGGGGTCAGGCCGATATGGGCAACCACTGCAATGCCACGCTCAGAGAGAAAGGCGATGGTGTCTGCCATATGCTCACCACCCTCAATTTTCACAGCGTCACAGCCGGTTTCCTGTAATACGCGTACAGAGGATTCAAAGGCTTGTTCTTTTGATTTCTGGTAACTGCCGAAGGGGAGATCGCAAACTACCCAGGCATGCGTGCGACCGCGCACAACAGCGGCGGTGTGGTGTATCATATGATCAAGGGTAACGGGCAGGGTGGAATCAAAGCCTAGCGAGACCATGCCGAGAGAATCGCCAACAAGCAGGACATCACATCCGGCGGCTTCGGCGATCTGAGCTGAAGCGGCGTCGTAAGCCGTCAGCCATACTATTTTTTCATTGCACTGCTTGGCGCGCAAAAGCGTCGCTGCCGTGACCGGTTTCTTTGTTGTCATATCTACCTTTCCGCTTCAGTCCGTTGCCGGTACCGTCTTTCAGGATGAACGAATGATATATCGAGCTACTCAATAAGGCGAATTTCAATGTTTTTTTGCGATATGAGTAAGAGCCTTCACCACCGAGGACACGAAGAACACAGAGTGACACCATAAGGGGGATGTTTCTTGTGCTGACTTTAGCTTTCGATGATTCTTCATTCCAGCTGACTAATTGAGATGATAGCTTTTCTCTGTGTTCTTCGTGTGCTCTGTGGTAAAAAAAATGAGAAAAAGCGTTAGCTGTAATCCGCCCAGAATTCGTTGTGGGATTGCATGTTGCCGATGCGTTCAACCAGCGCATTGATGGTTTCTTCATTATCGGCGAAATTCATGCGATCAGTCTGTACGATCAATAGCGGTGTCTCCTGATAATGGAAGAAATACTGATCGTAGGCCGCCATCACCTTTTGTAGATATTCGACATTCAGGCCGCTCTCCATCGGTTTGTTGCGACCCCGGATGCGCTCCATGATGACGTTGGGATCAGATTGCAGATAGATCACCAGATCAGGCTTGTGCATGTCCACACTAACTAACTTGGCGACCTGCTCATATAGTGCCAGTTCTTCATCGGAGAGGGTGACGGTGGCAAAGAGATGATCCTTGGCAAAAATGAAATCAGTCACCAGTCCCTGATTGAAAAGGTTCTGTTGGGTAAGAGCTTGCCACTGTTTCAGGCGTGAAAAGAGAAAAGAGAGCTGTACTGAGAGTGCATGCCTTGATGGATCGCGGTAGAAGAGTTCGATAAACGGGTTGTCATCAACCTGCTCGAATACGGTCGTAGTACCGAGCTTGTCTGCCAGCTTCTGTGTTAGCGTGGTTTTACCCACACCAATAGCGCCCTCAACTGCAATATGGCACTGGTCCAAAGGCCGATTGCCAAAGCGTTTATCCATCAGTGTTACCATGTTCCCCCCTCAGGTAATGGTGTTTCACCAGCTGCAATCAGTTTTCCCAATCTGACTGCTGCTGTTTCTCCCAGCTGGGGATGTTGCCAGTTCGGAGCCAGATCGCAAAGAGGGCGTAAGACAAACTGGCGCTCGAACATGTATGCATGCGGTATGGTGAGTCGGGGTAAGTCGACTGTTTCGCTTTCAATGGCGATAATATCAAGGTCGAGTGTACGTGCGCCCCAATGCTCTTTACGAAGACGTCCGTAGCTGTTTTCTATGGCCTGTAAGGCATCCAGTAGTGCCAGAGGAGTGAGGCCCGTGTTTATACTGATCAGGGCATTGTGATAGTCGGGTTGATCCTGCGGGCCAACCGGAGACGTTCGATAGAGCAGGGATGAGGCAGAGACAGATGTGTCTGGTAAATCATCAATGTCAGAGCGGGCGCTGATGAAGTGGTCCCGAACATTTCCCAGATTGCCACCAAAGGCGATATATACTGTTTTCATGCGTATGCGACAGCTCCGCCGCGTCGTGGATCTCCACAGCCGTGCAGACCACCGTCAGCGTCACGCGTGACTGCATGCACACCTCCGAAATAGACACTTTGATTACTCCATTCACGCAGTTTCCAGCCAAGCTCCATAAGCTGATGGCGTTGCATATCATTGATCAGTCCCGGTTCAATATCCAGGTAGCGGCCTTCGTTGTGCAGGCGGGGTGTTTGAATGGCTGTTTCAATGTCTTTACCAAATAGTTTATAGTGCATAAGCACCTGCAACATAGCACCGCGCAGGCGATTGGAGCCACCGCTGCCGAGTACGAGGGAAGGCTTTCCCTGCTCCAGAAAGATGGAAGGTGCCATCATGGATGAAAGCGTGGAACCGCCTGTCAGAGCATGGAAACCGAGCGGATTAATATCCTCTTCACCGAGCATGTTGTTCAGGTGTATGCCGGTGCCGGGAACCACGATACCTGAACCTTCACCGTTGCTGGTCGTCATGGATACAGCCATGCCATCTTTGTCGATGACACTGATGTGAGTTGTACTACCATGGCGGTTTGCAGGTTCTTTTGCTTGTTCCATGTTTAAAGTGAGAAGTCTGTCAGAGACACGTTTTGCCATGCTATCAAGATGTGCATCACTCAGTATTTGCTGAGCTATCTCTGCATGGTGAACGCGGGCATCAAGTCCTTCATAGCGCAGCAGACTTGCTGCTTTCAATGCCTCTGCCATCAATATCTGCCACGGCAACTCTTTGGCTTCATTCAGCCCCTGACAGCGTTTGAGCATATTGGCAGCAAAAGCGATCAACAGGCCGCCGGAAGAGGGGGCAGGGTTGGTTAAAAGCGTCCCGCCAAGAATGTCGGTACGCAGTGGTTGGCGGATATGTACCTGTTCTGCACGCATATCTTGCATGCCTAACAGGCCGTAAGGGGTGCACGATTTGACGATTTCACGCGCCAGATCACCGTGATACATCTCGGCAATGCCTTCATGGCCGAGCATTTCCAGGGTATTGGCCAGATCGGGGTTGCGAAAGGATTCACCTTCTTGCCAGAGTTCTTCACTCTGCTGGCCGGGCCTGCCCGGTCTATGCAGTGCCTTGGCTTGTTCGGTATCGGTGAGAATCGGTTTCAGCAGATGGATAAAGGATGCCTGTAACGCGTTCAAACGGATGCCGGATCTTGCTGCATCAAGTCCCGGAGCCAATACGTCACTTAAGGGGATTCGTCCGTGTTTGGCATGAGCTGCGAACAGCATGGCCAGTAGTGACGGAGTACCAACGGATGCCTGCCCGATATGGAAGCTCTGGATAGTGTCACCAAAATCGATGGGGATCGGTTTGAGCTCTGCCTTTATACCTTGTGGCATTGTCCCCATCGGCATGCGGGAAAAACCGTCATAGAGGGTAGCCTGTTGCCGGGAATTACTGACCAGCATAAAGCCGCCACCACCGGCTGCTGTTAAAACAGGCTCAGCAATAAATGAGGTGATGAGTGCTGCGATAGATGCATCTACGGCATTACCTCCGGCGCGCAGTATAGCGGCTCCGGCATCGGCCGTAGCCGCATGCCCTGCAGCAACTGCACCTGATCTGTGATATAAACTCATGACTCTTTGTGGTAAACGATAAAGCCCTTGCTTTTCATTTTACGTTCGATGGATTTCTGTAGCGATACTGCATCAGTACGCTTTGCCGTTGGTCCTGCCCAAACGGCAAACAAGCCACCAGGTTTTTGAAAGACGACTGCATCCCATCCGAACTTTTTGAGCTGATCCACTTGCCCTTGAGCGCCCAGTCGCTTGCCGAATGCACCGAGTTGCACATAATAACCGCTTGCAGTGTGTGCGGATGTTTTGGTCGGTGCTGGTTTTGTAATCGGCGCAGGTTTTTTGATGATTTTTTTCACAGCTACCGGTGCAGCCTTCACAGGTGTCCGGGCATTAATGACTGCAGGCTTTTGTATCTCAGCGACAAGTTCTTCCAGAGCTGCTTGCTCTTCCTGAGCAGGTGGTTGGTAGGCTTGTTTCTTTTCCCATTCAGCTTTGTTCTGAGCTTTCACAGTATTGTTCTCTACTGTGATTTCAGGCTCAGAGGGGAGTTCGAAAAGATCAGGTTTGAGGGCAGCAACAGCGATGAGTAGCAGGCAGAGGCTGGCAACAACCCATGCCACACGGTTTTCCAGCACCGAGCTTTGCCAGTTTATAGGTTCTGACATGATTAAGAGTACTTAGTTGCCGAGCAGAGAATCGAGTTTTTCGGCGAAGCTGTTGTAGCGGAAAGGCTTTTGCAGAATGTTGAATGATTTGCCCGGGAAACGCTCAGCCAGATCTTCGGGATAACCGGTAACAAACACAATGCGGTCAAGGATGGCAGGATTCACCTGTTCCAGTGAACTGTAGATTTCATCACCACTGAGTTTAGGGATGCGCACATCAAGCAGAACCAGTTGATATTGGTCACCATGGGTCGTGAGCTCAAACAGCCCCTGTACCGGATCGGACATGCTGCTGACATGACTCTGCATCTCCTTTTCGTTGACATAGCGATTGAGAAATGCAGCCAGAATACTCTGGACGCTATCTTCATCATCAATGATCAGAACTTTTAGTTCCATTGTTTCCCCTGTAGCAGTCAAATGACCGTATGCCCTTCCATGGGCAGATAATTAGTATTAATTATAGCAGGCTTTCCGGATTCACGCGAGCATTCTGGAAACGAACTCCCCAATGCAGGTGAGGGCCGGTTGATCTGCCTGTCGTGCCGACCTCTCCAATCTTCTGGTGCGTTTTAATCCACTCTCCCTTTTTCACAGCGGTCGACTGCATATGTGAATAGACGGAGACTAGTCCGTTACCATGTCCGATGGCTACTGTTTTACCATTGAAATACATATGCGAAACCATGAGAACTTTCCCTGCCAGTGGCGTGATGATTGCTGTGCCGGCAGGTGCAGCAATATCAATGCCGGAATGGGGAGAGCGAGCGGCACCATTGACGTATCGTTGAGCACCGAAGGGGGTGGATTCAATGCCTTGCACAGGTTTACCAGTCATATGAATAGCAAGGTCGGCATCAACAGGCTCAACAAAGGTGGCCAATAGTTCTTTTTTCTCCGCACGGATACGTTTCAGGGTAGGTTTATCAAAGCCGGAGGCCATTTTTTTTGGAACTTCGATATGTGAAATCCGGAATGTACCCTTGTCTACTGTTAGTGAGTCATGGCTTTCTGTTTTGCCGGATGCAGACCAGATTAGTTTATAGGAGCCCGGTTTCTTTTTCAGGTCCACGCCGACCCATCCGCGCCAGTGACCATCTGCAGAGCGCTTAACAGGCCAGTTTTTGTCAAAGCAACGCAGGCTGACCTTTTCACCCGAGATTGTACTTTCAACCGTGATAACATCACCCTGGGTTGCCTTCCACTCTGCGGCATTTGCAGGTGTGATGACGAGCATGAGTAGTGGGATAAAGAAAATAATAAGTTTCATGGTTTTTCCTTATGGATGGATTCGATGCGGGTGTCGGCATGTCCGTCGCGGAAGCGTACCTGCATGTTGTCACCTTTGGCCAGTTGCGAGAGACTGGTGATGAGAGAGCCGTCTGCAGCAAAGTTCAGGCTATAGCCGCGATCGAGCACCTTCTCCGGATTCAGCTCAGCAAGCTTTCCTGCAAGCAGTGCAAAAGTATGACGTTGTCGTTGCAATCGTTGTGCCTGATTGTACAGGGTCTGTGTTACTCGTTCCAGATGACCTCGCTGATTCTGAATCTGATATTGAAGAGCCTGAATCAGCAGATGTTTTTTATCGGACGCGTGCCAGCGCTGTTGTTGCAGTTGTGCTCCGGGTTGCAGTGGCGTTAAACGTTTCTCAAGGTTGCGCAGTGGTGTGCGTAATTGATTGCTACTGATGCGGGCTGCGTGGGTGAGCCGGGTTTGCATCTGCTGGCTTTGATGATGTCTGGCATCATGTTGTCTTTGCCACAGGTGTTGTTGTCGTTGTGTCTCATTGGCAAGGGAGTGGGAAAGTTGCCTTAGGTGCCGGTTGATTAACTGTGCGAGTGAACCCAGTCGTGGCAGGCGTTCGCGTAGATCCTTTCTGGACGGGCAACATATTTCCGCAGCATTGGAGGGCGTAGCTGCCCGTACATCTGCCGCCAGATCAGCCAGCGTGGTATCGATCTCATGACCGACCCCTGTGATGACCGGTATCGGGCAATCCACGATAGCTTTAACAACCCGTTCGTCATTGAAGCACCAGAGGTCTTCAATGCTGCCACCGCCGCGCACCAGTAGTAGCAGATCCGGTGCATGATTCATGGCAGATAGCTTTTGTATGGCGGTAGCAATCGCGGTTGGTGCGCTGCTTCCCTGTACCAGAGCGGGTGCGAGTGTGAGTTCCAGCCAGGCCGGGCGAGTGGCTAGTACCTTTTTCAGATCTTCAAAGGCAGCTGCAGTCGGAGAGGTGACAATGCCGATATGGCTGGGGAGTCGGGGCAGTGCCTGTTTGCGTTCAGGGTCGAACCAGCCTCGTGTGGCATAGACCTGTTTTCGCCGCTCAAATTCTGCTGCAAGTTTACCTGCTCCGGCAACTTCCACGCGGGTGACAACCAGTTGATAACTTCCACGCGGTTCATAGACACTGAGATGGCCTGTGAATATGAATTCGCCACCCTCTTCAGGTATGTTCTTTAATCGCAGGGCCGCGGAGCGCCAAACAACTGCCGAAATAGCTGCGTGGGCATCCTTAATGGTGAAGTAGAGATGTCCGGAAGCAGGGCGGGTCAGACGTGAGACTTCACCTGTGACCTGAATGCCGGCAAAACCCTGCTCCAGCATCTGTTTGATGCGGGCCGTGAGTTCGGTGACAGAGAATAGATGAGTTGCGGATGCTTGAGACACATTGGATATTGTGTCGCGCATCAATCTCCGGTCAATAAGATATTGACCTCAGTCGGATGTGACAGCCGGTTATTTACTCATCAAATATGTCTGAATCGTCATGATCAAATTCCGGCACATAAGGGGTATCCATTAAAAATGCGATATCCGGGTTGCTCTGCGCATAGCGTCTTATTACTTTTCCAAGATCTACATTGTCATCATCAAACATGGTAATCCTCCTGCCTTTCCTGTCTGGAAGTGTAGAAGGTGGCTGTGTAATCAGTGTGACACTGGCGTGACAGATTTGTGACAGAGTAAAACGGTGGGTGTCAGGCTGAGAGTGAGATCATCTCCCTTTACGGGGGCGTGATACAACTGTATCTGGAGTAGTTTTTGCAGGGGGAATCTGTCATGTTTATGTCATATTTGCCTGCTAGCTGTGTTAGGGTGCTTTGTGCGTGACACAAAAATAGTCCTGAGGTGATATTTTGACAGAACAACCGGCCGTCCTAACTGAACATGGCAATCTCTTCCTGAACCGTGACCTGAGTATTTTACAATTCAATAGTCGCGTATTTGAAATGGCTTCGGATGAGTCTGTGCCATTGCTGGAACGGTTACGATTTTTATGTATCAGTAGTACAAATATGGATGAGTTTTTTGAAGTGCGGGTAGCAGCACAAAAACATCGTCTTGCCATGGGGTCTTTGGCGACTGCAGCGGATGGGCTGACTGCAGGCGAGATTTTATCGAAGATTCGTGCCACTGTAGAGCCGCTGGTGGCGAATCAATATCACCTGCTTAATGAGACACTTTTGCCCGCTCTTCAGGAAGAGGGGATTCGCCTGTTGAGGCGTGCAGACTGGAATGAGGAGCAGGCTGTGTGGATTCGCCGCTTTTTCCGCCGTGAACTTTTACCTCTGTTGACGCCGATTGGTCTTGACCCTGCACATCCTTTTCCCGGTCTGTTGAATAAAATTCTCAATTTTATTGTTTCACTGGAAGGCAAAGATGCTTTTGGCAGGGAGTCCAGTTATGCGATTGTTCAGGCTCCTCGTTCTCTGCCTCGTGTGATCAGGCTACCCAAGGAAATTACAGGTTCCGATCACTGTTTTGTTTTACTCTCCTCTGTTATCCATGCCCATGTCGGTGACTTCTTTCCCGGCATGGAAGCCAAGGCATGCCATCAGTTCCGTATCACACGTAACAGTACGCTGCTGGTTGATGAGGATGAGCTGAAGGATCTGAAGAAGGCGGTGGCCGGGGAGCTGCTGGAACGTCGATTCAGTCAGGTTGTGCGGCTGGAGGTGTCCCAGCGCTGTCCGGCAGATCTCTCCGGTTTTCTGCTCAAGCAGTTCGGACTGGATCAAAGTGATCTTTATCGGGTTGATGGACTGGTCAACCTTTACCGGCTGGCTGCCCTCTATGATGAGGTTGACAGGCCTGACCTGAAATTTCCAGATTTTGAGCAGGGTATTCCGAAACAGATGCTTGTCGAAGATCCTGACATTTTCAGCATTATTCAGCAGGGCGACATACTGCTGCATCATCCGTTCCAAAGTTTTGCACCGGTAGTGGAGCTGATTAATCAGGCTGCTGAAGACCCTAATGTGCTGGTGATCAAGCAGACTATGTACCGTGTGGTTCCTGATTCTCCACTGGTTGAAGCATTGATGCGGGCGGCGCGTGCGAATAAGGAAGTCGTGGCTGTTATTGAATTGATGGCACGTTTCAATGAAGAGGAAAATATTGCTCTGGCCAACCGCCTGTCTGCAGCAGGTGTTCAGGTGGTGTACGGTGTGGTTGGTTACAAAACGCATTGCAAGATGCTGCTGGTTGTGCGCAAGGAAGGGCGCAAGCTGCGTCGTTATGTGCATATGGGAACAGGCAATTACCATACAGTTACCAGTCGCTTTTATACCGATTTCGGTCTTATCAGCTGTGATCCCGAACTGGGTGAAGATGTACACAAGTTATTCCAGCAGCTGACAGGTCTTGGCAAGGCCACGCGTTTGAAGGCTATGTTATCGGCACCGTTTACACTGCACAAGGGATTGATGGATCGTATAGAGCGTGAAGCGGAGATAGCGAGGTCCGGTGGCGAAGGTAAAATCCGTGCCAAGGTGAATGGTCTTGAAGAGCCTGAGATTATCAGGGCACTCTACCGTGCATCGCAGGCGGGTGTGAAGATCGATTTGATAGTACGCGGCATCTGCTGTCTGCGGCCAGGCATCAAAGGTGTCTCCGAGAATATTACAGTGCGTTCGGTGCTGGGCCGATTCCTTGAGCACACGAGGGTTTACTATTTTCACAATGGTGGAGAGTCCGAAGTTTTCTGTGCCAGTGCCGACTGGATGGGACGCAATCTGTTAAGGCGAGTAGAGAGCTGTTTCCCCGTTCGTGATGAGACATTGAAAAAAGAGGTGGTTGCTCAGGGCCTGATGCCGTATCTCGCTGATAATGTGGGGACCTGGAGGTTGCGCAGCGATGGCTCTTATCACCGTGTGCATAGTCGTACGCAGTCAAACAGTGCTCAGCTTAATCTTATGAGAAAACTGGGTACGTTGAAGGAGTAGTTCCTCGGCAGTAAAATAAATAGTCCATCGCGGAAGTTCGGTAAATGGTTATTAATATTATAACTACAAAAACTCGGATTCGATGAGGTCATTATTGTTTGTTCATTCTTTGCCCGTACAAAGATCGAAAGACAAAGTATCAGGATAGGTGACTTGGACGCCTGCATAGGCGGGGCAAAGCCCTGAAGTACATGGATGTACTGAATCAAAAACGCCCCAAACCAGTCTGAGTTCCCGAGCCTGCATGTTCACAAATCAGCAGGACAGCTGATTTGGACGCACTTTAGAGCGGGGAGAATCCCTGAAGGGCATGGGTGCCCTGAATCAAAACCGGCCACGGCTTTGTCGTTTTCTCCTGTTTTGGGGTGTGTTCTCGGCAGGATGTGCTGGCTCAGGATTCGCTTGCTTCCATATCGGTTGGTTCCAGATCAATATGGAGTTTGTGCTCAAATGCCTGTTCAAAATAGGCGGAGCTTTTCAGGGCTGCCCAGCGTTCGAGCATCATATTGCCATCGCCTTCCAGATGCAGGATGATGGTTTCATCACTGACCTCAACTTCAACGGTTTTGACACGATTGCGTCGTTCCTTGTTCAGAGCAATAGCAAGGCGTAACAGTGTGCTTAGTCGCCAGACCTTTTTCTGCTCTTTTTCTTCCAGTTTGGCAAAATCATCATGTGATTCAGATGGAGGGGATTTGCGCTGGTAACGCATCAGTTGGGCCAGGATACCTTTTTCGCTCTTGGTCAGGCCCAGCAGAGGCGATACCGAAATCAGGTAGGCAGCATGTCTGTGGTGACCACCAACACGCACATACATACCGATTTCATGAACTTGTGCCGCAATTTCAAGCAGTAGACGGTCTCTATGGTTTAAATTGTGCAATGTGACTGTCTGATCGAACAGCTCCAGGGCCAGATGTGCTACTTCTCTGCCGTATTTCAGATCGACATGATATTTCTTTTTCAGACTGCGCGCCCAGGCAATCAGATTACGGCGTTGGGAGTTGAATGTGAGTTGTTCGCTGTCGAGCATATCGAGCACAATACCGTCAAGCAGACTGGCATCGGGCATCATCATGTTTTTTGCTCCGGCCAGATCCATAATTTCATAAAAAACCATGGCGGCAGGCAGAATCACATCGGCCCGGTCAGGCCTCAGACCCAGATCACGTATGCGTTCCTCATAGCTGAGTTTGGCTAGTTTTTTGATCAGCTTGCCAAGTTGCTTTCGACTGATGTTGCTTGCTGAATCAGTGCCCAGAATCTCGAATGCCAGATCACCGATTGCTGATGCATTACCGCCTGTAGCGACACAGAGGTCGGCTTTACGTCGCCCAATCTGCTCGCGCAATTTTTTACGGGTTCCATCCAGATATTCGGAGAGCAGGGTGTTGAAATCACCTCTTTTCCCCAGCATTTCAAGTAGACGTACGGTGCCGATTTTGAAGCTTTGTGCGGAGATGATCTCTGCATCATCACACAGGGTGACCTCAACGCTGCCGCCGCCAATATCAATCAGCAGTGTGAATTTGTCTGACAGATCAGCGCGACGGCAGATCGAGTAGTGTACGAGCCTGGCCTCTTCCTCTCCGCTGATCAGATTCAGTTGGATGCCGGTCTCATCCAATATGCGTTTGGCCAGCTCTGCACCATTTTTTGAATCGCGCATGGCACTGGTTGCTGTAGCATGGAAGCGTTCAACCTGATGCTGGTCAAGAATACGACGAAACTGTTTGAATGCCTCTACAGCATCGTCCATCGTTTGCTGGCTTAGCATACCTGTAGTAAAGGCATCGTGTCCGAGACGAACAGGTTCTCTGTAGCGTTGAATCAGTTTGGGGGTTCCGTCGGCATCACAGGCTGCAATACCTAGTCGCATGGCGTTGGAGCCAACATCAATCGCCCCGACAAGTGCGCCGTGATCGGAAAGAAGATGATCCTGTGTAAGTTCGCTGATCCCCATGTGCTTATCATGCCGTGATATAAAAAAACCGCCATATCAATTTATCATCTGATTTGTCCGAAGGTGCATCTGGTGGTCTTTAAATAACGCCATCGCTGTGTATAATTGAACGTCCTGTGCAGCAGCGTTATTTTTAGCAGTGATACAGGGGGGGATGGCATGAATACTACGACAGACTCGGAAGCCACTCATATTGAAAGCAGCAAGCAGGAGTCAGTCCCTGGCGCAAGATGTTTTGATGCCCTGGCAGAGAAGCATGGTCTGGATGATAAGAATATTAACAAGGTGCTAATCAAATATCAGCAGGAGCAGGAGCTCAAGCCCTATCAGGCTGAACTGATACATCTGCAACAGCATCTCGAGCAAACAGGTAAACGTATGATTATCCTGTATGAAGGCCGAGATGCAGCAGGCAAAGGCGGTACGATTCGTCGTGTGACCCGTTATATGAATGAGAAACATTATCGCGTAATTGCATTGGGTAAACCTACTGAACGCCAAGCCAGCCAATGGTACTTTCAGAAATATATATCCCAGTTTCCGCGTGGCGGCGAAATTGTGATGTTTGATCGCAGTTGGTACAACCGGGCAATGGTGGAACCGGTATTCGGTTTTTGTTCTGAACAGGAATATAAAAATTTCATGAAGGGTGTGAATGGCTTTGAGAAAGAACTGGTTCGTCAGGGAACCATACTTGTGAAGCTATATTTCAGTGTGACCAAGGCTGTGCAGCAGAAACGCTTTGAACGTCGCCAGGATGACCCGCTACGCCAGTGGAAGTTATCGGAAGTGGATATGCAGGCACAGGAGCGCTGGGATGATTTTACCAATGTGAAATATGAAATGCTCAAGCGTACGCATAGCACACCAGCTCCCTGGACTGTGATCCGTTCAATGGACAAGCACCTCTGTCGTTTGAATGCGATGAAAGTGATACTGAATTCAGTGCAGTACGAGAAACATGACAAAGACCTGGATATTGTGCCGAATGAAACAGTGGTGTTTTCCGGTGCACGTGAAATTGAGATTATGGAGCGCCAGCGCCTGCAAAAAGGTAAGTTTATTGGTTAAGACTGAGGCCTGAGGGGTTTTGGAGATAGGGAGGGTGGTTCTTGCTGAAAAATAATCTGAGAAAAGTGCTGTTGCCAACGATTCTGATCGTTCTTGCCTATGGTTTCTGGATCAGTCCTGATTTCAAGGAGATTGCTGCCGGTGTGGCCATCTTTCTCTTTGGTATGCTTGCATTGGAAGAGGGGTTCAAAGCCTTTACCGGTGGTGTGCTTGAGAAGGTACTGAAGAAAACAACAAACAAGCTCTGGAAGAGCCTTAGCTTCGGTGTTGTTTCAACCACCATCATGCAGTCGAGTTCTCTGGTCTCGGTAATTACCATCTCTTTCCTCGGAGCCGGATTGATTGGTCTGGCTCAGGGTATTGGTATTATTTTCGGTGCAAACCTTGGCACCACGACCGGTGCATGGCTGGTGGCAGGCTTCGGCTTGAAGGTGAAGATATCAGCCTATGCGATGCCGATGCTGGTGTTCGGTGTGATTTTGATATTCCAGCAATCGCGTCATCTTAAAGGTGCTGGTTATATACTGGCAGGTCTCGGTTTTCTTTTTCTCGGCATTCATCACATGAAAGAGGGTTTTGAGGCGTTCAAGGGTGCGATAGATCTGGCTGAATATGCTGTGGCAGGTTATCCGGGACTCTTCCTTTTTACCCTGATCGGTATTTTTGCCACAGTAGTCATGCAATCAAGTCACGCCACACTGGTGTTGATCATCACGGCATTAGCGGCCCAGCAAATCTCCTATGAGAATGCACTGGCTCTTGCGATAGGGGCGAATGTAGGTACAACCATTACTGCGATTCTTGGTGCGTTCAGCTCCAATGAGGTGGGTAAGCGCCTTGCCGGAGCACATCTTATTTTTAATGTGACAACCGGACTGATTGCCATTGTTTTTATTCATCAGTTGTTGCTGGCTGTGGATCTGGTCAGTGCTTATGCAGGGATTGCTGAAACTGATTATACATTGAAACTGGCTGTGTTTCATACCCTGTTCAATCTGATTGGCGTAGTAGTTATGATTCCATTTACGAATCATCTGGTACGTTTTCTGGAGCGAGTGATCAAATCTGAGCCTGATCAATATGCCCAGCCGAAATACCTGAATGAATCAGCCCTGGAGTTTGGCGATGCAGCTCTTGAGGCGTTGCGCCAGGAGACCGCCCGAGTCTATGAAAAAGCGGTTGGTGTGATAGCCAAAGGTGTGTCGCTGGATAAAGAGTTGATCTTCTCCGATGTGAGTATGAAACAGGTGATCAAGGTGCAGAATAAAGCTGTCGCATACAATATCGACGATGCCTACGAACGTGAGATCAAGAGTCTGTGCAGTGCAATCCTTGATTATACCAACAAGATTACTTCAGTTGAACCTGTGATAGGCCGGCAGATTAGTCGTATACGTCTGGCTAATCAGTCGTTGTTAAGTGCGCTGAAAGATGTGAAGCATCTGCAGAAAAATATGCTGCAGTATATCGAATCGGATAATCCTGAAATCAGTGCTGAATATAATCATCTGCGTCAACGTATTGCCAAGGTCATGCGCAGGCTGGAAAGAATCAGGCTTAGCGAACAGGAGAGTGAAACATCAATCCTGTCTCTGGACGCTTTGAAGCTGACGTTGGAGACCAATATGGAGTTACTGCAGGAGCGTTTGAACGGTTTGATTCGTGATGGCGGTATTTCAGCGGATATGGCGATATCGTTGATGAATGACAGCAACTACACCTATAATATCATTAACAACCTGATTCAGATTAATCACAACTATCTGAAGTCTGAAGAGGGTCTTGAAACAGAGGCCGAACACATGATCGCGCTGAACAAGGATGAGATTGATTCTGTTCTGGCGGATGGTCAGAAGCAGACAGAGCAGAGATAAGCGGGTGGCATGATGAAATTTAACAAGCTATTAAAGAAACTTAAAATATACCTGGATTCAGACGCCGATCAGTTGCGCAAGGAAGATGAGGGGCTCGCCAAGGTGCTCAAGAAGCTTAAAAAGAAAGAGCACGCTCTCAAGGCAAAGATTGCAGCCGAGAAGGATAAGGATGATCGCGAACAACTACAGCAGGAGTTGAAAGTGGTTCACTCGCAACGCGAAAAAGGCATAAAGCTTTTGGCTACGTTGCGTGAAAAGAAGAGGAAATAGGCTATAGCTGAACCGGAGAGTACAGGCTGTCCGGGAGGGTCTACTTTTCGTTAGTGTGGATGTAAACCAATAAGGTTTTGCACGTTATATAGGGCTCCCCAAGTTTATCGACAGGCTTAAGCCGCAGGATGGTTGACTCAAGCAGCGGGTAAAGATCGAGACAGATAATGAAGAACTCGAAATGTTGAAACAGGAACTTGATGTTGTTCACTTTCAGGCCAGAAAAGGGATGAAACTGCTGGCACGCATGAGAGTTTACCGGGAAAGAAAAAAACTGAGCCGATGAAATAACAGGGATTCAAGAACAGAGATAAATGACAGGCTCGGGTTTCCGGGTATTTTTTGTGCCTATGACAGGGGATGATGAGTTGTTATTAAAATTGATTTTTCATAAAGCCCCTGTATTATATAAGTGTTTTCGTGGAGCCTGGTAAGGGTTGGGGAGGGAATATGGTAAGAAGAAGTCCTATTTCAAATGTGTTTGCCGGTTCACCGGTGAAGCCATTGCAAGATCATATCGAGAAGGTTCACGACTGTGTAAAGAAACTTGTACCCTTTTTCAAGGCTGTGATCGAGAAAAATTATGATCAGGTGGCTGTTCTACAAAACCAGATTCACAAGCTGGAAGTCGAAGCCGATGACCTGAAACACGAACTTCGTCTTCACCTGCCCAACTCACTGTTTATGCCCATGCCACGTGAACGCATTCTGGATATTGTGACTATTCAGGATCAGATCGCCAATAAGGCGAAATATGTGGCGACGGTAGTAAATGGTCGCAAGATGGTTATCCCCGATGTGATTGCCGAGCTTATGGTTGCTTATGTCGAGTGCTGTGTCGCAGCGTCCCGTCAGGCCAAACGTGTGGTGAATGAACTTGATGAACTGGTTGAAGTCGGCTTCCGCGGACGTGAAGTAAGCAGTGTGGAAGAGATGATCAATGATCTCGATAACATCGAATACGAGGCGGACAAGCTGGAGCAGCAGATCAATAGTGCCTTGTTTGCCATTGAGAAGGAGCTGGATCCGATTGATGCGATGTTTTTGTATCAGATAGTTCACGCCGTGGGTGAAGTAGCTGATATTGCTCAGCGTGTGGGCGCCAGACTGGAACTGTTGTTGGCACGATAAGGGGAAGGGAGTAGTCGTGGATATTCTTGTTGCAAATTCAACACTGTTAATTGGTATGGCCGTGGTATTCGGCCTGTTTATGGCCTGGGGCATAGGTGCAAATGATGTTGCCAATGCCATGGGGACCTCGGTCGGTTCTGGTGCCCTGACTTTCAAGCAGGCAGTGATTATTGCTGCTGTATTTGAGTGTGCCGGTGCAGTGCTTGCCGGTGGTGAAGTAACCAAAACCATCCGTAAGGGCATCGTTGATGTCACTTCTCTTGGTGATACGCCGGAGCTACTGGTTTACGGTATGCTTGCATCCCTGCTGGCTGCGGGTATCTGGTTGCTGGTCGCTACCCGTATGGGTTGGCCTGTTTCCACCACACACTCCATTGTGGGGGCTATTGTTGGCTTCGGTGCAGTAGGCATCGGGATGGAAGCAGTGCAGTGGACCAAGGTTGGTACGATCGCCATGAGCTGGGTGACTTCTCCATTGATGGCCGGTGCGATCGCTTTTGCACTGTTCAGAAGTATCCAGAAGCTGATTATCGATACCGAAGAGCCGCTAGAAAAGGCCAGGAAGTATGTACCTTACTACATCTTCATGGTTGGTTTTATCATGGCAATGGTGACACTGCTTAAAGGGTTGAAACATGTCGGTGTAAATTTGCCATTTGAGCAGAATCTGCTCTATGCGACGATGGTAGGCATTATTATCGCATTGATCGGTACGTCCATGATCAAACGCCTTAAATTTTCCAAAAAAGAGGATAAGGATTTTCATTATACCAATATGGAGAAGATCTTCGGTGTGTTGATGATCTTTACAGCTATTGCCATGGCCTTCGCGCACGGCTCCAATGATGTGGCCAATGCGATCGGTCCGGTTGCTGCAGTTTACGGTATTGTCAGTAGTGCAGGTGAGATTGTTGCCAAGTCGGCTACACCAGTCTGGATTCTGTTGCTTGGTGGCGTTGGTATCGTCCTGGGTCTGGCTACTTACGGTCATAAAGTGATCGCAACGGTCGGTTCAGGTATCAGTGAGCTTACACCCAGCCGTGGCTTTGCTGCGACCCTTGCTGCAGCGACTACCGTTGTTGTGGCTTCCGGAACAGGTCTTCCGATCTCTACCACCCATACGCTGGTGGGCGCCGTGATAGGTGTTGGTCTGGCGCGTGGTATTGGTGCATTGAACATCGGTGTGATTCAGACGATATTCCTGTCATGGATTGTAACATTGCCAGCAGGTGCGCTCTTGTCGATTCTGTTCTTCTTTACATTCAAAGGTGCATTCAGTTAGGGAGATCCCCTTGTGAGTGCTACTTCATCCGGTTTTTTTGAAACCTATGGTTTGTATCTCTGCCTCCGCTTATGACGGTGACGCTTTACGAAGTGATCATCGGTGAATACGCTGAGCTTGACCACGATCCCTCTGGCAGCATAAGAGGAGAAACGCAGATGGTTGGAATAAAGGGGATAGCATGTCGCAAACTATGATCAATGTTCGTGGAATTGGAGAGGGAACGGCTCTTTTGCTTGCCAGTCATGGTTATGTTTCCCCGGCATCACTGGCGAGAAGCAGTGTGAGGCAGTTAAGTTGTGTTCCGGGGTTTGGCGCAATACGGGCAGCAGCAGTGATTCAGGCTGCAGAGGAGCTGGTCGCCTTATCAGATGTTTTGCATGATGTTGTGGAGGCCGAGGTGACGTCATCACCAGACAAGAAACTGAACAAGAAGAAGGCCGAGAAGAAGAAGGCCGAGAAGAAGAAGGCCGAGAAGAAGGCCGAGAAGAAGGCCGAGAAGAAGGCCGAGAAGAA
>Ga0316203_1000535_pt1 | contig 43393 bp, 33 predicted proteins | sample 6monrhotite_MG_FD_204940 | JGI IMG/M metagenome (GOLD analysis project Ga0316203, IMG submission 204940) | Microbial mat bacterial communities from mineral coupon in-situ incubated in ocean water Damariscotta River, Maine, United States -... | ecosystem: Environmental > Aquatic > Marine >... | reverse complement strand
GGGCCGTCGCTTCTGGGCTCGGGGCTATTTTTGTACAACAAGCGGGCTGGTGACGGATGATATCATACTTCAGTACATTGAAAATCACGCACCCAATCCTACCGACATCAGTCGGTAGTGGTTTAGTCAGTCTCGATAAGCTTGCGGATACATGCTGTTTGCCAATACGCAGCGAGCGCATGCAGGCGCTCAAAATTCGATTTGATACTTTGGATACAGGGCTCGCCAACTCAGATTGTTCTGACCGTTTAGACACTAATATTGCCGCTGTGGAAGAATGTGGAGAAGCAATCGGCGGCCTATTCGTGACATGTTGCACACCAAAGCGGGAGAAACTGTATCTCGAGTTGGTCAAAAATCTCAACAATATTCATACCAACCTGTGGAAGCTGAAGGGCATCAGTCACTAACGCGCACCAATCCACATTTAAGTAATTTTTGGAGAAATATAATGTCAGTCTTGAAAGTAGCAGGCATGACCTGTTCACATTGCGTACAAGCAGTAGAATCCACAGTGAGAACCATTGATGGCATCACCATAGCTAAAGTCAATTTGGCAGCGGGTGAATTATTTGTGGCTGGTGACATAGATATTTCAGAAGTCATCAGGCTAGTTACTGATGCTGGATACGTAGTTTCAGAGGCGTAGAGGCAGTTCGCCTCATTTTACAATAGTAAAATCACCCAAATATTAGTGTTGGTTAAAAGGACTGGACATGACAGTGAGCACTCAGATTATGCCTTCACATGTTGATAACGAACGGAAAACAACCTTGAAGGTTGATGATATGACGTGCGCGTCCTGTGTGGCGAGGGTGGAAAAAGCTGCGGCGAGCGTAGCTGGTGTATCGTCCGTCACGGTCAATTTAGCGACCGAACGAGCTTATGTTTCGGGCACATGGTTTGACCAAAAGGAAGTGGAAGATGCCTTAACAAAAGCTGGCTATAACGCTTTAGCCATAGACGGTGATGAACAGCCTGATTTCGCGGCATCCAGCCAGGATAAGCAGGCTCAGTCACGCCGGGAGCTTAGTTATGTTCTCATCAGCTCTGGTCTTTCTCTACCATTGCTGGCTGGTATGCTTGGCTCTTCTTTTGGCGTTGATTGGGTGCTGCCCGGTTGGGTGCAGCTGCTGCTTGCAGCCCTTGTTCAATTTTGGCTTGGCAGCCGTTTTTATATCGGGGCATTCAAAGCTGTTCGCGCGCGAGCAGGAAATATGGACCTTCTGGTTGCCCTTGGAACGTCTGCAGCCTTTGGCCTTAGTCTCTATTTGATGGGATCAAGTAAGGCAGGGGAGGTCCCGCACCTCTATTTTGAAGCGTCCGCGGTTTTGATAACCTTTGTCCTGCTTGGTAAATGGCTAGAGGCCCGTGCCAAAGGCCAAACGGCAAGTGCCATTAGGGCTTTGATGCAATTGCGGCCAGATGTTGCCCGAATACGCCGTGACAGTGAGGAAATCGAGATTCCACTGGATCAAGTTCGCATCGGCGATACCGTCATACTCAGGCCCGGTGATAGGCTGCCTGTCGATGGGAAAATTTTAGAGGGTCATAGCCTAATTGATGAAAGCATGCTCACTGGAGAGAGCCTCCCGGTGGAGAAGAGTGTTGGTGACAAGGTAACTGGAGGCTCAATCAATGTGGACGGTATTTTGGTTTTGGAAACAACTGCCATTGGCGGTGAAACGGTGCTCGCCAAAATCATAAGGCTCGTAGAAGGTGCCCAAGCTTCCAAAGCGGCGGTGCAACGACTTGTCGACAAAATCAGCGCTATTTTTGTCCCCATAGTACTTGTGATTGCCATTCTAACATTTAGCGCATGGTATATGTATGGTGGTGTCGTGGAAATGGCTATCATGGCAGCGGTGTCAGTTCTTGTAATTGCATGCCCTTGTGCACTGGGCCTGGCTACACCTACTGCCATAATGGTGGGCACTGGAGCCGCCGCCAAGCACGGCATATTGATCAAAGATGCTCAAGCACTGGAACAAGCCAGAACGGTAACCGTTGTCGCTTTTGATAAAACGGGTACGCTAACGCTCGGCAAACCAGAAGTAACGGAAACGGCTATGGCACCTGAGATCAAACCTCAATTTGCTTTGTCTGTTGCGGCTTCTTTACAGCAAAGCAGCACCCACCCGCTTGGCAAAGCAATGATGACCCACGCCAAGCAATCAGGCGGCAAAGCCACAAAAGTGATCAACTTTAAAAACCATGCAGGGATGGGGGTTACAGCAACCATCCACGGACAAGAGTTTGCTTTTGGTAACAGGAAATTAATACAGCAACACGGTGTTAGTTTATCCGCGTTCATTGATCAGGCGTCGGCCATGGAAGCGAAGGGCTATACAGTCTCTTGGCTGGCTGAAGTTACGCCTGGCAGTAGCAATGTATTAAGTATTTTTTCCTTTGGTGATCGCCCGAAACCCGAAGCAATCGGTACGATATTGGCGCTGCAGGATATGAATGTACAAACGATTATGCTTACCGGCGACAATGAAGGAGCCGCCAACTATATGGCCAATAAGCTTGGCATTGATCAAGTGATTGCAGGGGTGTTGCCGTCAGATAAATCACAGGTCGTACAATCACTCAAAGCTGGAGGAAATACAGTTGCAATGGTAGGTGACGGCATCAACGACGCCCCAGCATTAGCTGCCTCTGATATAGGAATCGCCATGGCTACGGGTAGCGATGTTGCCATGCATGCAGCAGATATTACGTTGATGCGAGGAGATCTCGGGCTTGTTGTTGGCGCCTTGGACATTTCTCGTAGAACCTATTCTAAAATTCGGCAGGGTCTGTTTTGGGCATTTATCTATAATTTTGTAGGCATACCTCTTGCGGCGTTTGGGTACCTAAGCCCCATGATTGCGGGTGGCGCTATGGCGCTTAGTTCTATCAGCGTCCTTCTAAACGCGCTTACACTACGGGGATGGTCTCCAAAAACGAACACATAGATTAGGACACTTTGCATAAAAAAGCGGCTGTCGTTGAATATGATGGTCGTTGATTGGTTGGAGAAACAAACACTCAGCAGCGAGGATTTGCCCCGACAATGCCAAACTAATATTAGCGGCCCAAGCTGCAAGCGCTAGTTTTTGGCCCCAGCCAAGAAATTCAAAATGGCGCAATCGGCATGTCCATTTCCTTGACACTCGTTGGTTAGATGGTTCAACAGATCGCTTAGTTTCACTAGCTGCTTAATCTTGTCTTGCGTTTTTTCGAGCTGTCGGCTGGCTAGGGCTTTTACCTCAGAGCTTGTTCTGTTGTCGTCCAGAAAAAGCGACAATAGAGTGCGGCTATCTTCTATCGTGAAGCCTAAGTCGCGCGCACCCTTGATGATTTTAAGTGACTGAATATCGGACGCCCGAAATTGGCGGTAGCCGTTTTCTGAGCGAATTGGGGCCACCAGCCCAATGTCTTCATAGTAACGGATGGTCTTTTCCGGAAGCCCCACCCAGTTGGCGGCTTCACCGATCCTTATTGGAGCATTCATAGTAATACCTCACGTCAAACTATTTATTACTCTAAACGCGCTCGTAGATTTCATGCCTATCCTAGGGATCCTATAGCAAAGCTGTATGCTTGCAATTGACGCAGGTCAACTTTGATAAGCTTTTCAATTTTAGGTGACGGGTTCCCAACAAAAAATTCAAATTTGGTGTTTGACCTTCCAGTTAATAGAAGGTGTAGCCTCTTGTTGTAGCCAACTCTGCGTTCTTCTTAACAAGGACTGAAAGTGGATGTTCTGAGTGTGAATGTAAGGGGCTCTTCCGTCCGATTGGACGGCCAATCGGCACCGACGTCCGACTAAGGAATTAGGAAAAATTTTGAGGTTGGCACATTTGTGCCGGGGACGGAGCGAGGCGCGGTGAGGGGCGAGTGTCAACCGAATCTGTCTTTGGCAGCAATAGGAGCGCAACAATGCTAAAATTATCTTTTCTGGGCGCAGCTGGCACTGTTACGGGTTCGAAATACTTGCTTTCGTGGCATGGGAAAAAAGTGCTGGTAGATTGTGGCTTGTTTCAGGGATTGAAAAAGCTGCGGTTGAAAAACTGGGCACCGCTTGACGTTGATCCTAAAACCATCGACGCAGTTTTTCTGACGCATGCTCACCTGGATCATTCTGGCTACCTGCCCCTGTTGGTAAAAAGCGGTTTCAGAGGTCCGATTTACTGCACTGCTGCAACGAGGGACCTCTGCGAGATTCTACTGAAAGACAGCGCTTTTCTTCAGGAAAAGGATGCAGAGTTTGCCAATCGACACGGCTTTTCCAAACACCACCCGGCGCTTCCACTCTACACACAGAAAGACGCTGAAACTGCAATAGACGCACTGCGCACTGTTGAGTTCAACACCCCTCAGCTGGCGCTGGACGGCCTCAAAGCAGAGTTCTTTTGCGCAGGGCATATTCTTGGGGCGTCCATGATCCGTCTAACTATTGAAGGCCGGTCAATATTATTCTCCGGAGATTTGGGCCGCTTTCGGGATCCAGTAATGCCGAAACCGTCGAATTTCCCGGAAGCCGACTATCTTATTGTCGAATCTACCTACGGCGACAGAAAACATGACACCGTTGACGCCGAAGAAGAGATTGCGAAGGTGATCTCTGAAACCGCGGGCAGAGGCGGTAAGGTGATTGTTCCTGCTTTTGCCGTGGGGCGCACGCAGTCACTGCTGTATTATCTACAGCAACTCAAAAATAAAGGCCGCATACCCCACCAGTTGCCAATTTTTCTCGATAGCCCGATGGCAATCAATGCCAGCGAGCTTTATTGTCGGCATGCTGGTTTTCATCGGTTGTCCAAAAAAGAGTGCACCGCCGCATGCGAAGTAGCGCGGTATACGCGCAAGGTTGAAGCCTCGAAGGCGCTCGAGCATCTGTTGATGCCAGCGGTGATTATTTCTGCGAGCGGTATGGCGACAGGTGGGCGTGTTCTTCACCATTTGAAACACTTTGCAGGCGACCGACGGAATACTATTCTCTTCACGGGGTTTCAAGCGGCAGGTACGCGGGGGCGCTCCATTGTTGATGGTGCCAAGCAGGTGAAAATACACGGCGGGCAAATCCCCATCAAGGCACAAGTGAAAAACATTGATGCGCTCTCCGCCCACGCAGACAGCGACGAGATTATGGAGTGGCTTAGTGGTGCCGCCCATGCACCAAATATGACGTTTGTCACACACGGTGAAGCAAGCGGATCTGAGGCGCTTGCCTCCCGCATCTTATCTGAGCTCGGTTGGCGGTGCAGTGTTCCTAAACTTGGTCAAGAGGTGGAACTTCCATGATCTTGCAAACCCCCGTACCCTCCAGGCACGTCAGTATGCGCGCCTGCCGCCTTGGCATTGATAGCCGGGCAGATCATATAATTTACATGCGTGAAGACTGCGATATTTGCCGGTCTGAAGGTTTTTCGGCGCAGGCACGCGTGCGTGTTAGCAATGGCCCGCAATTCATCATTGCGACTGTTCATCATATCACAAGCGAGCTTGTGGCAATGGGGGAAGCTGGGCTCTCAGAAGCCGGGTGGATGACCCTTGGGTTGGAGGAGAGTGACGCGACAATACATCTGTCGCATCCCGCGCACCGTCCGTCTCTCAGAAAGGTTCGCGGTAAAATTTACGGACAATCACTTGGCGGCGAAGATATGGATGCAATTATCCGCGATATTGTACGCGGGCGATATTCGGATGTGGAAATGGCAGCGTTCGTTACAGGCTGTGCTGCGAGAGATCTGGATGATAACGAACGCATTGCTTTGACAGCGGCTATGGTCAATGTCGGGGAAAAGCTGGACTGGGGGGCACAGCATGTAGTTGACAAACACTGTGTTGGCGGCCTGCCAGGAAATCGGACCACGCCGATTGTCGTTGCGATCGTTGCGGCAAACGGGCTTGTGATGCCTAAAACATCCTCGCGTGCTATTACGTCGCCAGCTGGTACCGCTGACACTATGGAAACTATGACCAAGGTAGATCTGGATATTAAGGAGATCCGGCGCGTAGTTGAAGCTGAGGGCGCTTGTCTAGCATGGGGTGGTGCCGTCCGTCTTAGCCCTGCCGATGATCTTCTGATCCGTGTAGAGCGTGCCCTTGAAATTGATAGTGATGGCCAACTGGTCGCATCGGTGCTTTCGAAGAAGATAGCGGCCGGGTCCACGCATCTCGTTCTCGACATTCCTTACGGACCGACTGCAAAGGTGCGGTCGCTGGAAGCGGCAAGAGACCTAGAAGACAGTTTGTTGCGCGTTTCGAACGCTTTCGGTCTCACGGCCCAAGCGATACTCAGCGATGGTTCGCAGCCGGTAGGGCGCGGCATCGGACCAGCGCTTGAAGCCCATGATGTGTTGGCGGTGCTGCGACGAGCTGTGGGCGCCCCAGACGATCTTGCAGCGCGTTCTATCCAGCTGGCGGCTCGGCTGCTTGAGATGGCAGGGGCTGTAGAAAAAGGTGGCGGTGAAGCCTTAGCTGCCGAAACGCTTAATAGTGGCATGGCGTGGCAGAAATTTTTTGCGATTTGTGAGGCGCAAGGCGGGTTTGCCGAGCCGCCAGAGGCGAGTATTCGTAACATAGTGGTATCCAAAAGAGACGGGCGTGTGGTCGGAATAGACAACAGGCGGCTTGCACAAGCAGCCAAACTGTTGGGGGCACCTGATGCCAAAGCAGCAGGCATTTATATGGAGGTCAGGCTTGGCGATCAGATAGCCAAAGGACAGCCTCTCTATTGTCTGCATTCCGAAAGTCACGGTGAGATGGCCTATGCGGGTGCCTATGTCGAAGCCAACCGAGACATGATAAAATTGGAGCATGAGCAATGAATTTTCTCATTTACCCTATGCCTAGCAATGAAGCCCAAGCGCGGTCTTTAGCAGATGAATTGGATGCAGAGATAGGAACGCTGGAGGTAAGGCTGTTTCCGGACGGAGAAGCTTATGTAAGGGCTATTACTAGCCCTTGTGGCCGCCGGGTAATTCTGTTCGCAACCTTGTGGCACCCGGAAACCAATTTTCTTCCACTGATGTTTGCTGCAGATGTTATGCGGGAAATGGGCGCCGAGGAGGTGGGACTAGTCGCACCTTATTTGTCTTATATGCGGCAGGATAAACGTTTCAAGGACGGCGAGGCGATTACGTCCACGACTTTCGCTCGGCTTTTGAGCATGGCTGTAGACTGGTTGGTGACGGTCGACCCCCACCTTCACAGAAGAAAAGACCTGTCGGAAATATATTCAGTTCCCGCAACTGCATTACATGCGGCACCGATTATCGGGAAATGGCTGGCAGACAATGTAAAAAATATGCTGCTTGTAGGTCCGGACAGTGAAAGCGAGCAATGGGTGAAAGCGGTAGCGGAAGTGGCGGATGCGCCGTTCATCGTCCTTGAAAAGATCAGGCGCGGGGACCGGGACGTTGAAGTCAGCGTTCCCGATGCAGAAAGGTGGAAAGACCGAACACCTGTTCTTGTCGACGACATCATTTCGACCGCGCGTACGATGATCGAAACCATCAAACACCTGCGAGCAGCGGGCCTCAATCCACCAATTTGCATTGGTGTGCACGCAGTGTTCTCGGGCAATGCTTTTGAAGCACTTCAGCAGGAGGGTGTGGCGAAGATTGTTACTTGTAACTCGGTGCCTCATCCTTCCAACAAAATTGACCTCAGCCGGCTGATCTCGGAAGGCATCGTGAAGCAGCACGGCAACACCGGAGAACTCTCATGAACACTCCCACTACCAAAGTATTCTGGGCCGTTGTAGCACTTGCAGTGGTTGGTGCAGGTTCTTGGTACATCTTTCAAAATAGTAACAAGTGTGACGGAGCCGGATCAATGGCATCCGGTACGTGTGTGCCAGACCGAATAGTGCTGCTAGGCAATGTCGATGTACGACAGGTGAACCTCGGTTTTAAGGTGCCCGGACGAATCGCCCTAGTTCGGTCTGAAGAAGGCGATCTGGTGAAGAAGGGCCAATCAATCGCGTTATTGGAGCAGCCAGATTTCACCGATAACGTATCACTGGCGCTGGCGCGCTTTGATGCAAGCAAAGCCAGATTGGCGCAACTAGAAAATGGTGCACGGCCGCAAGAAATTGCGCAAGCCGAGGCGCTCGTTTCTGAACGCAAGGCGACGGTTGAAAATGCCCGTCGTACGCTGAAACGCAGGGCAGAACTTGCTGATCAGGGATTTACCGCACATCAGGCTCATGAAGATGCCGAAGCTACACTTAAGGAAGCAGAGGCACGCCTCAATTTCGCCGCTGAATCACTAAATTTGGTCCAGGCGGGTCCGCGCATTGAAGAAATAGAACAAGCTCGGGCAGCCAATAATGCGGACAAAGCTGCACTAGCGCTGGTGAAACGCCGGCTGGAAGACACAGAGCTTTTTGCGCCCAATGAAGGTATGATCCTGACCCGCATCCGAGAACCTGGTGCGATCGTTGCTGGCGGCGAGCCGATCTATAATTTGAGCCTGAAGTCCCCGGTTTGGGTTCGTACCTATATCGAAGAACCCAATCTAGGGCATATTCGCGGGGGCATGCAGGCCGAGGTATTCACTGATTCCGGCGGTAAATATATCGGCCAAGTCGGGTTTATATCGCCTGTTGCGGAGTTTACTCCCAAAACCGTGGAAACGACGTCGCTGCGCACAAGCCTTGTTTACCGGCTACGCGTGATTGTAGCCAATAGCGACGACGGATTGCGCCAGGGCATGCCTGTCACAGTGATACTCAAGACAAACGGTGCTAACGGTGACTAAAACGCTCATCGACATAAAAGGCGTGAGTAAAAGATTTACCGAAGATGGGCCGCTAGCAGTTCAAAATCTGACAACCACTGTGCGGGCCGGTGTAGTGGTTGGGCTTGTGGGTCCTGATGGATCGGGGAAAACAACCTTGTTGCGCCTAATGGCGGGCCTGCTCGTACCAGACACTGGCAATATCACGGTTTGTGGTCATGACACCCGCAGCGACGCTTCCGCCATTCGTAGCGATATTGCTTATATGCCGCAAAGGTTTGGCCTCTATGAAGATCTTTCGGTACTGGAAAATTTGCGACTCTATGCCGACCTGCGTGGGCTATCCGTTACTGACCGTAGGGTTCGGTTCAAAACATTGTTCCAGTTTACCGGACTTGAGCCTTTCAAAAACCGTCTCGCAGGGCGCCTGTCGGGCGGTATGAAGCAAAAGCTGGGGCTTGCTTGCGCTCTGGTTACAATACCCAAAGTTCTGCTCCTTGATGAACCCAGTGTTGGTGTAGATCCAATATCGCGAAAAGAGCTTTGGCGTATGACCTGGGAATTGGCAGGTCAGGGCATAGGCATTGTTTGGAGCACTGCATATCTGGATGAAGCCGAACGGTGCGCTGAAGTGTTGCTCATGAACGCGGGCGAGATACTTTATCGAGGGCCTCCAGCAAAGTTCACGGAAGGTGTTGCCGGGCGAACCTTTGTTATTAAAAATATCCAGAGTGATCGCCGCACGGTTCTCGCCAAGCTCGCAGCGCAAGATCACATTTTGGACAGTGATATCCGTGGCCATAATATTCATTTTTTAACGGATGGGGATGCCAACAAAGTCGTCGGTTTAGAACAATTGGGAGTCGACATGAAAGCGGACATCGTTGCCGTTCCTCCAAGGTTTGAAGACGCCTTTATCGCACGGCTTGGGGGTGCGGTATCTGGTCGTTCCCCTTTCGCCGACATGGAGGCAAAGCCCGACAGGGGCGATGGGGTGGTAATCGATGCCGATGCGCTGACACGAAGGTTCGGCGATTTTGTTGCTGCAGATCAAGTGAGCTTCAAGGTTCAACGAGGACAGGTGTTTGGTTTGATAGGCCCGAACGGCGCGGGGAAATCAACAACCTTTAAGATGCTTTGCGGCCTACTAAAACCTAGTTCCGGGACGGCTCGGGTGGCGGGGCTTGACCTACGACGCGCGCCCAGCAAAGTACGGGCGCGTATCGGTTATATGGCGCAAGGGTTTTCTCTATACGGTGATTTGAGCGTGAGACAAAATTTGAATTTTTTTTCCGGAGTTTATGGTCTCGCGGGTCTGAGAGGTGACCAGGCTATAGGTCGAATGGTCGAAACGTTCGGCTTGCATGCCTTTTTAGACTCTCGAACTATTGAATTGTCCCTTGGTTTCAAACGACGATTGGCGCTCGCATGCGCGGTCATGCATGAGCCCGACATCCTTTTTCTTGATGAACCTACATCAGGCGTTGACCCTAAAACGCGGAGGGAATTCTGGGGCCACATAAACGCCATGGTGACGCGGGGTGTAACAATCATCGTGACTACGCACTTTCTCGACGAGGCGGAATATTGCGATCAGATCGCCTTGATCAACCAGGGAAGAATAGTTGCAGAAGGTGAGCCAGACGCCCTAAAGGCAGAGGCGCGAAAACCTGAAATGCCTACCCCCTCTCTGGAAGATGCTTTCATTGCCATCATCAAGCGCACGGCAGACGAGGTGGCGGCATGAGCCTAAACTTCAATCGGATTGCAGGATTGGCACGCAAGGAAACTTGGCAAATTGTAAGGGATCCAAGCAGTATCATTATTGCTGTAATTCTGCCGCTGACACTGTTGTTTTTGTTTGGTTATGGTGTGACTTTCGATCCTCGCCATTATGATGTTGGCCTTGTGGTGGAGCAGCCGACACCTGAGACCGGCAGTTTCACAGCGTCTCTTGTCAACTCGAGCTATTTCCGGGTGGAAACTGCACGGCACCTCCGTGATTTGGAAAATAAAATGGTTGCGGGGGACCTGAAGGGTATCATTGTTCTTCGAAGCGATTTTTCCCGGCAAGCTTTCCGGGGTGACACCGCGCCGGTACAGGTACTGGTGGATGGAACGGACGCCAACACCGCAGAGCTGATCCGCAGCTATGTACAGGCGTTGTGGGCGGCCTGGCTCGACCAAGAGTTGCTGAGCAATGGCTTGAATTATAGCCCACCCGTTGCCCTGGAGCCGCGCCTTTGGTTCAACCCGACGACATCAAGTAAAAACTATCTGGTGCCGGGCTCAATCGCCATCATCATGACCATGACCGGAGCGCTGTTAACCGCCCTCACTGTCGCGCGAGAGTGGGAGCGCGGGACTATGGAAGCACTTCTAACCACTCCGCTCGGTCGCGGGGAGTTGTTGCTCGGTAAGTTGGCGCCATATTTTTTACTTGGTATGGGCTCTATGGCGCTATCGGTGGCTACGGCAATCTGGTTATTTGAAGTCCCGTTTCGAGGTTCGTTTCTGCTGCTTTCGCTGACATCGGCGGTATTTATGTGGGCATCTCTTGGTCTTGGGCTTTTTATTTCAACTATTTCACCCAATCAGTTGATCGCTGCGCAGATTTCCATTCTGTCTACTTTTTTGCCGGCGTTTTATTTTTCTAATTTCGTCTTTGAGATCGACAGCATGCCAATGGCACTTCAGTGGGTGAGCTATATTGTGCCAGCAAAATATTTTGTTTCGACATTGCAGACATTGTTCCTGACGGGGAATGTTACAAGTTTGATCCTAACTGATACGGCTATTATCGCTTTAATTGGCTTGGTGTTCTTCTGGTTGACCGCGCTTAAAACCCGCACAAGTTTGGAATGACGCATGTGGAACCGCCTCTACGCCTTGATCCTTAAAGAATTGCTGGCAAACATCCGGGATCGCCAAACGCGCCTGCTTCTACTGGTGGCGCCACCTCTCTTGATGCTGGTTTACGCTTTTGCCCTCACGCAAGAGGTTAAAAACGTCTCAATTGGTGTGCTTAATCAGGATCGCGGTGTGTATTCACGGCAGCTGGTCTCCCGGTTTGAAGGGTCACCAACTTTTAGAGAAGTCCGGTATTTACGGAGCCCCTCGGATATTAGAGAGGCAATTGATAACCAAACCATATTGATGGCAGTTCATATTCAGGGGGACTTTTCGAGAAGGATCGCCGCTGACAAAACTGCACTTGTGCAGATTGTTTTGGATGGGCGCCGCTCCAATGTTGCGCAAATTCTTCAGGGGTATGCAGGGCAAATTATAGCTGACTATAATGCCGAGCTTCTTCAGGCGGCACGTCCCGCTTCATCGGCACCGCAGACCGCTGTTCTGTCTCGGACATTTTTCAATCCAAACTTAGATACAATCTGGTCAGGCGTTCCCGGCCTTTTTGCGGGGCTTGTTGCTATGGTTGGATTTATGGTGTCCGCACTTTCTGTCGCACGAGAGCGAGAAATGGGGACCTTTGAGCAGCTTTTGGTTTCGCCGCTCCGGCCTTTCGAAATATTAATTGGCAAGACGGTGCCTGCAATGTTGATTGCGCTGGTAAGCGCTACTGCAATGTTGATCTTTAGTCAGTTGGTACTCAATGTGCCTTTTGAAGGTTCTGTGTTTCTGCTGTATGCTGCGATGGTTGTATATCTGGCTGCAATTATTGGGATTGGGTTATTCATCTCCTCGCTAGCATCGACACAACAGCAAGCAATCATTGGCTTGTTTATGTACATGGTGCCAGCCATATTGCTTTCAGGTTATGCGACGCCTGTCGAAAATATGCCCGACTGGCTTCAGTCCCTTACTCAGAGCAATCCTATAACGCATTTTATCGTTATTTGCCGCGGCGCGTTTCTCAAACAAGCCCCTGTGGATGTGCTTGTCGATCATATCTGGCCGATGGCCTTGATTGCAGCGGTGACACTGTCCGCTGGAGGCTGGCTGTTCCGGCGCCAATTGCAATAAGTACAAAGCGACTGGGTGTTCCGGACGCGGGTGAATTGGCGCGAACGGAACACCATAAAAGCTATATGCGACCTTAGTGGCTATGCTTTTTGTCTTCCTTTTTTTTACCGTGTTCGTGCGCACCTTTTTCTTTGTGTTTTTCATCTGATGGTTTCATTGATGACATGCACATTTCCATATGACCCATCATATTGTGGCGTAATTTTTCAGGGTCCTGTTCGCTGTCTTTTTCCATTTTTTCAGCCATGCAGGCCTTCATTTTCCCCATCATTTTTTCATGCATTTTCATGTTGCCCATATGGCCTTTGCCGTCTTTCATTTTCATGTGCTCGGCCTTTTGCTCCTTCATGGACGAATGGTCTTTTTTGCAGTCATGGGCAATAGCAGGGAATGCCATTGTTGTAGTGATTAATATCGCCAGCGCCGCTGACAATGGTTTGGAGAGAAGAGTGATTTTCATGGTTGGCTCCTTTTGGGTTGCATTTTAGTTGGTTGTTAATAAACGAAAAGTCGGTCGTAAATAATTTGAACGGTGGATTAACTGCTTTTACATATGATGCCCTGAGTGTTCTTTTTCTGTTTCATCTGCAGTGTTAGCGCGCTGTTTTGCTAGATAGATGCGTTCAAACAAGAAAACCAAGATCATAGATAGGGCAGCAATGAACACAATCAGTGGGTCTGATTGCAGCTTCATCATTACAAAGACCGCAAGCACGACAAGATCCAGTGCTATCGCGGCAATAAGAATAGTGCCACTAGCGTCAATTGTTTTACGCAGATTTCGGAAGACGCCCCAATGGATCAATATGTCCATGACCAGGTAGAAAAGGGCCCCCAGCGAGGCGATGCGGCTAAGGTCGAAAAATATTGTCAGAACCACTGCGCTCACCACGGTGTAGACTAACAAGTGTTTTTGTATTTTCCCCGACATGCCGAAATGGCTGTGGGGAATGAGGTGCATCTCGGTCAGCATTGTGAGCATTCGTGACACGGCGAATACGCTTGCAATCAAACCTGAAGCAGTAGCGATAATAGCTAGTGCTACCGTGAAGTAGAAGCCAAATTCGCCTAGCGCCGGCTGCGCGGCTTCGGCCAAGGCGTAGTCTTTGGCGGTGACTATAGATTCGATTGAGATGCTTGAGCTAACGGCAAATGCTACCAGCAGATAGACAACAGCACAAAGCGCGATCGAAATGATGATTGCCCGGCCAACATTGCGGTGCGGGTCAACTATTTCAGCACCGCTGTTTGTTATCGTTGTGAAGCCTTTGTATGCAAGAATGGAAAGCGCTATCGAGGCGACAAAACCAGTAAGGGTATAATCTTGAGCGCTGTTGGTGGTCGGTTCAAATGTAAAACCACTGGCCCAGAGCGCGGCAATACCAAAAAAAGCTATGCCCCCAACTTTTAGAAAGGCCATGATTAGGGAGAACAAGCCCACTGACCGGTTGCCGGAAATGTTCACGAAATAGGCAAATGTAATGAGCATTACGCCTAAAATCGGTACGAAAATGCTATTCGGATCACCGTCAAAAAGGCGTAATGTATAAGCGCCAAATGTGCGAGCGACAAGGCTTTCATTAATGACCATCGAGAGAGCCATTAACAAGGCCGCAGATGCGGCAACGGTACTCGGCCCATAAGCCTTCTGCAAAATCATGGCAACGCCGCCAGCTGACGGATAAGCGTTCGACATTTTTATGTAGGTGTAGGCGCTGAAAGCGGTAACGATAGCACCAGCCACAAAAGAAAGAGGGAACCAAGGACCGGCCAGCTCGGCGATTTGGCCGGTCAGGGCCAAGATACCTGCACCGATCATCACGCCGGTGCCCATTGAAACACCGCCAGCGAGCGTTATGCTGTTCTTTTGATATTCGGATTTCATTGACTTCCCTCTCCATGATGAGGCCGGGCACAGGAAACACTGTGCCACGGCTCAAATTTTAAAAGACCTGTAAGTCCCCGTACCTGCGTACCTTTAGTGATGGGATTTTTCAGGTTTGTAATCACGGCTGGAAGAATGAGTGTGTACCACTTTCCAACTGTCGTCCACTTTTCTGAACAGAAACGTCTGGTGACCAGATTTATCGAAAGTTTTACCGGTTTTGCGAATTTTTCCTTTCACGCGCGTATTCGCCAAAGCCCAGGCAAAGTCTTGCTCAAAATGAACTTCGACCTGAGAAAAGTCGAGGCTTAGAAACTCAAGCGCATCTTTTTCTGGTTCAACGTGATGCTCGACGAGATCGCCAAGACCCTCATTCTGACCACCGGATTCGATGTAACGCGCGCCTTCAAAATCCAGAAAATGCTTCCTGAACGGAGTGCCGTCTCCGTTCTCCCAACCATATTTGATGTCAGTAATAATCTGTTTGATAGTTTGCTCATCAGTACTATCGGCGAACGTTGGCATAGTGAATGCCAGCAACAAAAGTCCCACAATTTTTTTCAATCTATTTCTCCATTATTAGGTGTTTAATTATTATACAAGCGCTCTCAGTGTCGCGGAAAAACAGTGCATCCCGGCCATAGTAAGGCGGCATTTTACAAATATATTTGCCATTACTGATAACAATAGAACGGCTGAGAGCTGCTTGCATATATTGACCTGCGATGTATTGAGTGGCGGCAAAACACCGCCACTCTCTTGGTCATCCGTTCTAGAAATTTCTGCGCAGCTGGATGCCAAACTGACGAGGTTCTCCAAATACGGTTACAGATCTGTCTGGATCGGCACCCCCGGTAATGGTGCGGGCCGACGTCTTATAGGTGGCATAGCGATTGTCGGTCAGGTTTCTGCCGTAAATAGAAGCTACCCAGTTGCCGTCATCGGTCTCGTAGGAAATCCGCGCGTTCAACAAGGTATAGGTGTCCGCACGGAATTGCGGCAGGTTGTTGCGTTTAAAATCAACAGTGTCACGCCATGCAAAATCTGTGCGAAATGTCATGCGGCCCGAACTGCCAACGTCTGTTGAATATTGCGCACCAATCGAATAGGCCCACTTGGGAGAATTGGCGAGCCGGTTGCCCGAAAAGTCTTCGCCCCCCTCAAAGAAGTTGGTATATGTGGCGTCCAGATAGGCAATTGAGAGATTGACATCAAGGCCGTCGGAAACCCGCCCGACAAATTCAGCCTCCATGCCTTGGATTTTTGCTTTACCGGCATTTGTGGTTGTAGCCACACCGCCCTCAAATTCCACCACTTGCAGATTGGTGTAATCATACCGGAAAACACCGACATTGGCGCGCAGACGGTTATCCAGAAGCATAGACTTAAAGCCAGCCTCATAGCTCCAAAGAACCTCGGGGTCAAACGAGCCGGCATCGCCTAGTTGGAAACCGCCTGACTTGAAGCCTTTGGTCGCAGACACATAGGCCAGCACATCATCGCTGATGTCATAGTCAAGTGCGAAGCGCGGCGTCCATGCACCCCAATTGGCTGACGGCGAGCCACTGTCTACTTCCGTACCATTCACAGATATATCAAAATTATAGTTTTTCTTCTCGTAGCTATAGCGCAGTCCAACCGTGGCTCGTAGTCGGTCGGTGAAGCTGTAAGTGCCTTGCCCGAACAAAGCGTAGGCGTTGGTGATATTGCTCTCCGGGATTACAATTTTTGGGTCCTGGAACAAAAGGTCAATACCGCCGTCACCGTCTTCATTGAGAAAGAAAGCCCCTATTATCCATTCAAATTTGTCTGAATCATTGTTCGACAACTGTAGCTCTTGCGTGAAAGAGCGCGAGCTTTCCTGGAAGCCAATGTTAAATAGGAACATATCCGTGCCGTCTACGTCAAGCACTTGATCAATATCGCTCTCGCGGTATGCGGTGATGGATTTGAAAGTAAAGTTCTCGCCGGTCCAGGTTGCGGTTGACGAAATACCCCAGACATCCAGATCGGCAACAGGCGCGGTATCAAGCGCCAGTTCGCGGTCGCCGGTTGGAACTGTTGCCCCCGCTTCGGCAAAATGTGCCGTATAATCGGCGCCTGTTGCCAGGAAGCCGGTTTCCCGCTCGTTGGCGAAATCACCGCGCAGGACCAACTCAAAACTGTCAGAAAGGTCGATGGCGACCGTAGCGCGCCCGGCGAAGTTATCCTGATTCTGGTATTTATCACCCGTTACAACGTCGGTATAAATGCCGTCGCGGTCGTTTTTAACCAAAGTAACGCGAGCACGCACATTGTCGCTTAGAGCCCCAGACATGGTGCCCGAGAAGGTGCGCTTGTTAAAGCTGCCAAAGGTGACACCAGCCGAGCCTTCAAGTTCATCAGTTGGGGCTTTCGAGATAATATTCAACGTACCTCCGGTTGAGTTACGGCCAAACAGAACGCCCTGTGGCCCGCGCAGTAATTCAACACGCTCGATATCGAACATATCCTGATAGCCGGTTGTCGGGCGCGCTTGGTATACGCCGTCGATCTGAACTGTTGAGCTGGGGTCGGTTGCCACGCCAAAGGCTGATGTGCCGATACCTCGGATGTTTACAATTGCCATCGAATCGTTGGTCACAGTGATGCCCGGCACAAAGAAGGTGAAATCTTCAATATTGCTAATGCCAATGGCCGCCATGGTGTCACCGGTTATAGCTGTGACACTCAATGGTGTGTCCTGCATACTGGCTTCGCGTTTTTGCGCGGTTATAATTACCTCTTCAAGAAGGCCTTCTTTTTCATCTGCTTCAGTGGCACTGGCCGTGTTTGAAAGAAGTGCAAATGCGCAGGTGGTTGCCAAAAGCGCGCGAGATGGTTTGAATAAGTTAGTCATGGTTTCCTCCATGGGGCTTGGTGCCCATATTTTCCGAAACGAGCTTTTAAAGCTCAGTTAAACCGTGGTTGGAATTGGAAAAGACCGTCAGAAATTTTTGGCCAATGAATAGCCTGATCCCGGAAATTAGCTCCGGGGTTCAAATTCTACGGATTCCAAGTGTTAGGCGTGGCGTTTCGGGGGGTGTCGGAGGGTAGGAATATCGACACTTGCCAGGGTGGTAAGATTGTTTGCTGCCCAGCTAGTGTGAGAACAGCGGCTATCAAATTTATGGTCAGGTACCAGACCCGAATCGCAGACCAAGCCACCAAATCCGCAACAGGCATCGAAGGATGTGTGCCCATGGTGCCCGTCACTATTTGTGTCGAAGTTGATGTGAGATTTTGCAAAAAGCAGAAAGGCATCAGCAGACACGCTTTGCATGTCACTGGTATCAACAGCCTGAACTGCCGCCAGAACTGCGCGTCCCTTGGCAACTTCCGCAACATTGCTATGGTCGTCAAAAATGGATCCGTCTGCCAGAGCAAACACGGGTGACGCAATCCATACGACCACGAATATCAAGGTTATGAGATTATTAATCTTCAAAGTTCTTCCATCCCTATTCGCCCACGCTAACCTCTATTTTTTACAAATGTCAAGCCAGCAACATTCCCTGTTCTGCCGAAATGGTTCACTGAAAATAATTGTGTGGCACGTTCTGGCGCAAAAAAGTGGCTCTAGCTTTGGGCACGCTGGGGTTTCCTGTGGCTGGTAGGGCAACAACAGAAAACAGGATTGAGAAATCTATAGCCGGTAACAGACTTTAGGACTTGACCCTCCACCTACTAGAGCCCTTAGCATCCCACAGGTTAGGGTGAAAATCATGGAGACTGAAGGATGCCAACCGAGCACACATGCTGCCACGCTGATCACAAGAGTGATCAAAACTCAATAGTCCGTGACCCGGTTTGTGGCATGCAGGTTGATCCTGAAAAAGCCGCCGATCAATTACAGATAGATGGGCAGGCATATTATTTCTGCAGCAAAAAATGCTCAGCAAAATTTGCTGCTGATCCGCCGAAGTTTCAACAGGCACATGACCCTGTTTGTGGCATGGTTGTAGAGCGCGCGTCTGCCAAGCATGTTCATTCGCACGGCGGTAAAAATTATTATTTTTGCTCTGATCATTGCGAACATAAGTTTGCGGCAGACCCGGACAGATATATGGGGCCGACGGTGCCACAGGAGCCAGCCCCAGAAGGCACAGAGTTTACCTGCCCAATGCATCCTGAAATAATTCAGGTGGGGCCAGGGACTTGTCCCAAATGTGGCATGGCGCTTGAGCCAATGGGGATTTCTGCCGAGGATTCTGGACCAAACGCCGAGCTTGTGGATTTCAAGCGCCGTTTCTGGATTGGTGCGGTTTTCACCATCCCGCTGCTTATATTATCGATGGGACCCTTTGTTGGCTTGGGTTTCCTGCGTGAAATAATCGGTGAAAAACTCACGCTTTGGACAGAACTTCTCCTTGGAACTCCAGTTATTCTGTGGGCCGGGTGGCCCTTCTTCGAGCGGGGCGTGCAGTCTGTAGTTAACAAAAACCTGAACATGTTCACGCTTATCGGCATGGGTGTTGGCGCCGCGTATTTGTTCAGTGTGGTGGCTGTTTTGGTGCCAGACATCTTCCCCGATGGTTTTCGGGACGCTCAAGGCCATGTGGGTGTCTATTTTGAAGCGGGGGCCGTGATTGTAGTGCTTGTCTTGCTTGGCCAGCTTATGGAGCTGGGGGCGAGAGAACGAACAGGATCCGCAATCCGGGCATTACTCGATTTGGCTGCCAAGACAGCGCGCATTATACGAGTGGGTGGCCGCGAGGAAGAAATTCCGCTCGAGGACGTGGTCGTGGGTGACCGGCTAAGGGTTAGACCCGGGGATAAAGTGCCAGTCGACGGCGCCGTGCTAGATGGCCACTCCTCGGTGGACGAATCTATGATATCCGGCGAGCCAGTACCCGTTGAAAAACTGAAAGGTGACAAAGTCACCGGGGCAACGATCAATGGCAATGGCAGCCTGATCATAGAAGCTCAGCGGGTGGGTGCTGATACGATGCTGAGCCAGATTGTTGAGATGGTGGCAAACGCCCAGCGGAGCCGTGCACCAATCCAGAAACTGGCAGATTCTGTGGCCGGGAAATTTGTGCCAGCTGTGATGCTCGTTGCCGTAATTGCCTTTGCAGCCTGGGCCATTTGGGGCCCTACACCTGCGCTTTCCTATGCGCTTGTATCGGCGGTAGCCGTATTAATTATCGCGTGCCCCTGTGCCTTGGGATTAGCTACTCCCATGTCGATCATGACGGCTACGGGACGCGGAGCTCAGGCGGGGGTCTTGATAAAAAACGCGGAGGCACTGGAGCGTTTTGCCAAGGTTGATACACTGATCGTCGACAAAACAGGTACGCTAACCGTTGGAAAACCCAAACTCATCGCAGTCTTGCCTGAAGAGGGGCACGACGAAACGGAGGTGCTTCAACTGGCGGCCAGTCTGGAGCGAGGTTCAGAGCACCCGCTTGCGGAAGCCATTGTGACGGGCGCAGAGGAACGCGGCATCGATATTCTGGCAACCGAGTCCTTTGAAGCTGTAACCGGTAAAGGTGTGATTGGTACTGTACGGGGCAAAAGCGTCGCATTGGGCAATGCGAGATTTGCAGCCGACTTGGGACTGGATGGCGAAGGCCTCACAGAAATAGCAAATGAGCGCCGTGATCAAGGCGAAACCGTTATGTTTGTGATTATTGAAGGGCAGATTGCGGGGCTAGTATCGGTTGCGGATCCCGTCAAAGAGACCACACCTGAGGCGCTCGCGGCGCTGCATAAAGAAGGGTTTCGGATCGTCATGGCTACGGGTGACAATGAGCGCACCGCGCGCGCCGTTGCCGAACGGCTCGGTATTGATGAAATACGGGCTGATGTACTGCCTGAAGACAAAGCGAGGATCATTCAGGAAATGCAGCAGGCTGGAAGGACTGTTGCGATGGCTGGTGACGGTGTGAATGATGCCCCGGCTCTCGCGCAGGCTGATGTTGGTATTGCGATGGGCACAGGAGCCGACGTGGCGATTGAAAGTGCAGGCTTTACGCTTGTGAAAGGTGATTTGAACGGCATTGTTCGGGCACGGCGATTGTCCCGTGCGACGATGGCCAATATTCGTCAAAATCTTTTCTTTGCTTTGTTCTACAACGCGGCAGGCGTACCAATTGCTGCGGGAGTTTTATATCCATTCCTTGGTGTTTTGATTTCGCCAATATTTGCGGCGGCGGCTATGAGCTTAAGCTCAGTATCCGTGATCAGCAATTCATTAAGGCTGAGGAATGTGAAACTATGAAGGCTCCAGCGTGGCCGATTTACTTCCGAAAAGCCTCTGTATATCACAATTGAGTGAGGTGAAAATATATCCTTGACCCTGTACCGTGATCCAAGGTTATATTTATGTATATGAGATTCGCACGACATATGGATATGGGCCTGATAGCCCTGTTTGCAGCACTGATAGTGTTGGTTGCTCCGGTAGCTTCTGCGGCCAGCATGCATATGTGCTGTGCGCCGGATAGCAAAACTGGGATGCTCGTCAGCCAACAGGATATGTCTGCACACTTTCAGCATAGTCTGATGTCAAATCCTGCTGATACGGAAAACCAGACGCAATCCAAACATCCGGCCTCTGATAGGCCGTGCGATATTTCATGCTGCTCAATCGCTGTAAGCTATGATGTTCCTGCACCTGCAGCTTCTGTGGTGACTAAATGGAACTTCGATGCCAGCTTCGCCCCTTTTGGTGAAATTGCCTTTTCCGCGATGCAGAACATAAAAACCCCACCTCCTCGAGCTTCAATAAACATCTAGGGCACTGCGTTTTATCAGTGTGTCTGAAACTGCCCGCCAGCCGGTATCGTCTGGGGGTGGCCTGTTTATTGATTGTTGAGGTATTTCAAATGTATAAGCTAACTTCAAGTCTCGCCGCGGCGATGCTGATCATCTCTGCTACCCCGTTGGCGCTTCTGGCTGACGACGACATACTTTCCATTCGGACAAACGTTCTAGAGGCAGAGCCGCTTGCTTCAAAAGCGCTGACGTTGGACGAAGCTATTCGTCTCGCAGTTTCATCCGATGACCCATATTTGCTGGAGCCCGGCGAACAAGCGGCTGCGTTTGAAGATCGCAGTGTTTCGGATTCTCAGCTGGCAGACCCCAAGCTTCGTTTCAATTTTGCCAATTGGCCCACCAATAGTTTCAGCTATACGCAGGAAGGCATGACCCAAATCCAGCTTGGCGTCAGCCAAGCCTTTCCCAAGGGAGATACACTGAAATACCGGCGGGCGAAGCGATTGGTGCAGGCAAAAGGCCAACGCTATAAACAATCGCTGCGACTACGGGAAATCATTCTGGATACGCGGCTCAATTGGCTTGAGCTATATTATTGGACCGAAGCTAAAACCAAGGTCGGCGAAAGCAGACAAGCGGTGGCCGAACTGATCGAGGTTGTCGAGGCCATTTATGCCACTGGCCGTGAAACCAGCCAGGACATATTGCGAGCCCAGCTTGAACTCAGTTTGCTTGATGACCGCCTTGTGGAGATAGAAAGAAAATCTTCGGTAACCCGGGCAGCCCTGGCACGCAGGATTGGTACAATGGCCGCCAATCGACAGCTGACAAAAGCAAGGCCTGCCGTAAGGCACCCCTCCGATATTGCTGTCACACGTGATTTGCTTAACCAGCATCCGGCAATACAGATGTTCGATGCCAATGTCGATGCAGCAGATAAAGACGTTGCGATTGCAGGTGAGCAGAAAAAGCCCGGCTGGTCAGTTAATGTAGGGTACGGCGCTCGCGGAGGCGACCAAGCCGATTTTGCCTCTGTCGGCGTCGCCATGGATATGCCTATTTTTACTGGAAAGCGCCAGGACAAACAGATTTCTGCCGCCAAAAAATCAAGGCAAGCGTCCAGATTATCCCGGGATGCAGTGTTGCTTGATTTGCGGAAAAACCTTGAAGCCGCCTTTGCTGATTGGCGGCAGCTTCAGGACCGTGTTTCGCTGTATCAGTCGGTGGTTCTGAAAAGAGCCAAAGAGACTACGGAAGCCTCGCTGACATCCTACCAGAGTGGCGTCACGGACTTCCCTGAACTTGTGCGGGCCCGACTAGCTGAACTGGATGCAGAACTAAAGCTATTACGGCTCCAGGCTGACCGGCTTAAAGCACAATCCAAACTCTTATTTCTTGAAGGTGAAGACAATGCGTAAAACAATCATTATAGCGGCCGTGGCACTTATTGCGGGCGGTGGCATTGGCTACGGCGTAAGCATGCTAAATGGCAATTCCAACATCAATGCCACACCACAAAGCGATGCTGACGCACCTCTGTACTGGGTTGCTCCAATGGACCCCAACTTTCGCAGCGATGGCCCAGGGAAATCGCCGATGGGTATGGACCTGATACCAATTTATGCTGACGCAGCAGGCAGTGGTGACGCCGACGCCCTTACCATCAGCGCAGCGGTGATTAACAATATCGGTGTGCGCACCGGCGTGGTTACTGTGTCGGACCTGCCGCGAGAGATTGATACGGTTGGGTTTATTGCCATGGACGACAACAAGACGTCTCATGTGCATGTACGGACTGCCGGCTGGGTTGAAAAACTTCAGAGAAAATCCATGGGCGAGCAAGTCAAAAAGGGCGAGGTTATTTTCGAGCTTTATTCGCCGGAACTGGTCAGCGCGCAAACCGAATTTCTTCAAGCACTCAGGCTGGAACAGCAGGTTCTTGTTCGTGCGTCAAGAGACCGGCTGGTTGCGCTGGGCATGACCAACACGCAAGTTGATGCGCTTGAAAGCTCAAAGACAGTCAAGCAGCGCATAGAAGTACGGGCACCGCAAGACGGCGTGATCATGGCGCTTGCTATTGGCGAAGGAATGCACATCACCCCGGATACCACGGTTTTCTCACTGGCCGACTTTTCAAGCATCTGGGTTAAAGTGGATGTGTTCGAGGGCCAGTCAGATTGGGTGTCGGCCGGACAAACAGCGAAAATGACCCTGCCGTTTCTGCCCGGGGAAACCTGGGAGGGCAAGGTTGATTATGTCTATCCCACAGTTGATGCCAGAAGCCGTACTGTCCAGGTTCGATTGACTTTTGACAATGCGGATGGCCGGTTGAAACCCAATATGTACGGCGAAATAAACATCGCCGCCGAGCCTTTGCAGAATATTGTGACGATCCCCCGGGAAGCCCTTATTCGCACTGGGAAAACTGACCGGGTTGTCCTGGCGCTTGGGGACGGAAAATTTCGTCCTGCCGAAGTGCTTGCTGGCCGTGAAAGCGGTGACCGCGTTGAAATCAGGTCAGGTTTGTCCGAGGGCGAGTCAGTTGTAACTTCCGGGCAGTTCCTTATCGATTCTGAAGCCAGCATAAACAGCGCTTTTCTGCGCATGTTGGATGCCGGGTCAAATGAACCGGATATGGATGATGGCATGGCCGAGGAAATGGATATGCCCGAGATACATCACGGTATGGGTGTTATCAATTCGATTTCCGATGAAGGCCTTTTGAACATGTCGCACGAGGAGATCACCTCGCTCGGGTGGTCGGAAATGACGATGAACTTTGAGGTTTCCACAGCGGTTGATCTGTCGATCTTCGATACTGGAGACAATATCCATTTTGAGCTTACCAAAAGCGAAGATGGCTCTTTCATTATCACCAAAATGACAAAAGTCTAGGAAGCGGAGAATACCATGATTGCCAATCTTATCAGATGGTCGGTTGATAACCGCTTTCTTGTTGTTATCCTGACACTGCTGTTCGCAGGCTGGGGCATTTATTCCCTGAATAAAACCCCCCTCGATGCAATCCCGGACCTGTCGGATGTGCAGGTGATTATCAAAACCACCTATCCCGGGCAGGCCCCGCAAGTGGTTGAGGATCAGGTCACTTATCCACTAACAACGGCGATGCTCTCGGTTCCGGGTGCTACAACTGTACGCGGCTATTCGTTTTTTAATGACAGTTTTGTCTATATCATTTTTGAGGATGGCACTGATCTGTATTGGGCGCGTTCGCGGGTGCTGGAATACCTAAGCCAGGTTGCCCCCACGCTGCCTGCCGCCGCGCGTAGTGCGTTAGGGCCCGACGCCACCGGCGTTGGTTGGATATACCAGTATGCTCTTGTAGACCGTACCGGAGGTCATGATCTGGCTCAGCTCCGGAGCATCCAGGACTGGTTTTTAAAGTACGAATTACAGACCGTATCCGGTGTATCTGAAGTTGCAACGATTGGCGGCATGGTCAGGCAGTATCAGGTTGTCGTTAACCCCAACCGACTGCGCGCCTATAATATTCCGTTGGCAAAGGTTAAACGCGCGATCCAGCGCGGCAATCAGGAAACTGGCGGGCGCGTTATCGAAATGGCTGAAGCCGAATATATGGTCAGGGCGTCGGGGTATATCGACGAAATTTCCGATCTCGAAGCCATTCCTGTGGGCCTTACAGCTACCGGCACACCTATCTTGCTGAAGGATATTGCTGACATTCGTACAGGGCCGGAACTCAGGCGCGGCATCGGCGAACTGAACGGCGAGGGCGAAGCTGTGGGCGGTGTGATAATTATGCGCTCAGGCGAAAATGCACTGAAAACAATCGATATGGTGAAAGAAAAACTAGAAATACTGAAAGCTAGTTTGCCTGAGGGTGTAGAGGTTGTGGAAACCTATGACCGGTCAACGCTTATCAACAGAGCAGTTACCACACTCATTGAAAAACTGATCGAAGAGTTTCTTGTTGTCGCCCTTGTGTGTGCCTTGTTCTTGTTTCACTTGCGCTCGGCTCTGGTGGTCGTTCTCAGTTTGCCGGTTGGTATTCTGGCAGCGGTTATTGTGATGAACAGTCAGGGTATTAATGCCAACATCATGTCTCTTGGCGGAATTGCGATAGCGATAGGTGCGATGGTGGATGCCACGATTGTGATGATCGAAAACTTCCACAAACATATGGAGGGAGAAGAGATCACCAGCGCCAATCGTTGGCAGATTGTAACCAAAACTGCTGTTGAGGTGGGGCCGCCACTATTTTTCTCGCTGCTGATTATTACCTTCAGTTTTGTGCCTATTTTTGCGCTTGAGGCACAGGAAGGACGCCTATTCCACCCGTTGGCCTTCACCAAAACCTACGCTATGGCCGCGTCAGCTGTTCTGTCGATCACCCTCGTGCCTGTCCTGATGGGCTATTTTATTCGCGGGAAGATCTTGCCCGAGCATAAAAACCCCATCAACAGGGGGCTTATCGCCGCCTACAAGCCTTTTATCAACATGGTGTTAGCTTACCCAAAATCCATGCTGGTTCTGGCTGTCGTCATTATGAGCACTGCATATTTCCCGCTTTCAAATATTGGCGGCGAGTTTATGCCGGACCTTGACGAGGGCGACCTCCTTTATATGCCCAGTGCCTACCCTGCTGTGTCTGCGGGAAAAGTGGCACAAATTGTTCAGCAGACCAACAAATTGATCAAAACGCTGCCTGAAGTGGAGACAGTCTACGGCAAAGCGGGTCGTGCAGACAGCGCGACCGACCCTGCTCCGCTCACCATGATTGAGACGACAATCAAATTGAAGCCACAAAGCGAGTGGCGTGAGGGCATGACAACGGAAAAGCTGAAGCAGGAGCTGAACAAGCTGGTGCAGGTGCCGAGCTTAACCAACGTATGGATCATGCCGATTAAAAACCGGATTGATATGTTGGCGACCGGCATAAAAACACCGGTTGGTATCAAAGTGGCAGGTCCCGACCTTGAAGTGATCAGCGAAATTGGCCAACAAATTGAAACTGTTATGCGGGATGTGCCAGGTACCGCGTCTGTTTATGCAGAACGCGTCACGGGCGGGCGGTATATTAACGCCGAAATCGACCGCATTAAAGCTGCGCGTTACGGCCTAAATATTGCTGATGTTCAGGAAGTGATCAGTACCGCAGTAGGCGGTATGACAGTGACAGAAAGTGTGGAAGGCCGGGAACGTTATCCTGTGAACCTCCGATATCCGCGTGAGTTCAGGGATTCGTTGGACCGCCTGCGGGCGCTGCCAATAGTGGCCCCGAACGGCGCAAACATCCCTCTTGGTGCAGTGGCTGATATTAACGTCAGTGGAGGACCAGGTGTGATCCGCAGTGAAAACGCCCGTCTCAATGGCTGGATTTATGTGGATATCTCAGGCGTTGATATTGGCAGTTATGTTGCTGACGCAAAAAAAATCGTTTCAGAAAATATCAAATTGCCTGCGGGCTACTCGATCGCTTGGTCGGGGCAATATGAATATATGGAACGCGCGAAAGAAAAGCTCAGTGTCGTTGTGCCGGTCACCCTGGTAATTATTTTATTGCTGCTTTTCATCAACTTCAAAAATGTGACGTCCGTTTTGATCATCATGGGCACGCTACCGCTCTCACTCGTGGGAGGCATCTGGCTTCTATATTGGCTGGATTATAACCTCTCTGTTGCTGTGGGAGTTGGTTTTATAGCGCTGGCGGGTGTTGCAGTTGAGATTGGTGTTCTGATGATTGTCTATCTCAATCAGGCATGGGACAAAGTTCAGGCTGACGCACAGAAGGAAGGGCGAGCACTCAATGCCGCTGACCTTACCGAAGCTATTATTGGTGGCGCCTTGATGCGTGTGCGTCCAATCATGATGACCGTAGCCGTGATTATTGCCGGTCTGCTGCCGATTATGCTTGGCACGGGAACAGGTTCCGAGGTTATGCGCCGCATTGCTGCGCCAATGGTGGGTGGTATGATCAGCGCCACGATATTGACACTGCTTGTAATACCGGCGGCCTACATGCTTTGGAAGTCCCGACAAATTAAAGCTCAAAATACCAAGATTTAACCAAAAAAATAACTTGCAGGAGATCCTAATGAACGACTTCATCATACCCAATTGGCACCCTCTTCTGGTGCACTTTACCGTCGCACTGGTTATCAGCTCCACTGTGTTTTTTGTGCTTTCTAAACTCGTCACAAAGCGAACCGATACCTTTGTGACCGTAGCAAAATGGATGCTATGGTCTGCGGCAGGTGTAACCATTTTAACTGTTCTTGCCGGTTTTGCGGCCTTCAATTCAGTTAACCATGACGATGTCGCGCATAAAGTTATGAAAGTGCACCGAAACTGGGCGCTTGTGACCGGCGCTGTGATATTGTTGGTGGCAATATGGTCCTTCAGGGCTAGTGCCGTTTCAAACTCAATGATCGCCGCCAGCCTTGTACTTGCCGGTCTTGTCGGTGTGACAGGGTACTTGGGTAGCGAACTGGTTTACAGGCATGGGCTCGGCGTCATGCGCATGCCTGCGGCGTCTGGTGAGGGCCATGATCACGGTGCAGGTGGCCACGGCGAGGATGCCACGGAAGGCGACCTTGAAGAGAAGCCACACGAGCATGGTGAAGATCAAGGAGACGATGGCCCTACAAAAGAAGAAACGCATCAGGATGGTCATTCTGATCACGCCAGCGTGCCAGAAACCAAAGATCATGATGATGCCGGGTCGGCTGCTCATGAGCACAGCGTAGAAAAAGCAAAGAAAACACATGCGCACGAAGGTATGCTTGCGCTTGATTTTGCCAAGCATTTCCAAAAAGCTCTTTTTTCAGGTGATTTCGATATGGTGGCTCAAAGCTTCGCGCCAAATGCCATAGTATTTGAAAATGGGACAAAGGAAGCATCTCTTGCAGGCTACCTAGAAAATCATCTTAAGCCGGAAATGCCCATGCTCAAAGCCGCTAAACGGCAAGTGACAGATCAGACGATTTTGGAAAATGAGAATAGCGCCACAGTTACGACGTCATCCGTTCTCATGTTTCTGAGCCAGGGAAAAAAGCGTAGCTTTAACAGTGTGGAAACGCTCGGTCTGGTCCGCATTGCCGGTGAATGGAAGATCGGCCATGCGCATTGGTCTTCTCGACCGGTACAGGATGCACATTAGGCCTTAGCCAACATAGCAATATTAAAATGCCCGCCGGGAGACGGGCATTTTATTGTCTAAAGAAGTTGCGTGGCCCTATTTGCGTTTAAAGGCTTTTTGCATATAGGCGAGAATATCGCGCACATCCTGTTCTGTTAAATCCGGATTGCCGCCCATAGGAGGCATTGCCAAATCGGCATTAGGCCTCTCGACACCTTCGGTAATATTTTTGATGAGTACAGCGTCAGCTTTTTTCAGAGGACTTTTGCGCGACGTAAAGTTCGGGATTCCGGGCATTGTACCCTTGCCTTTTTCGCCGTGACAAGCAACGCAAGTTTCCTCATATTGCCGCTGCCCATTTGCGACATTGTCAGGACCATCAGCAAATGCCGTATTGGAAGCTAGGGGAACAGCAAGAAATGCTAATGCCCACGATAGGCCCTTTAAAGATATTTTTTTCATTTTATTGGTCCTATTTGTTACTGGCTCTAAGGTAGGCTTCAATGTCACGGGCGACATTACCGGGTATATTTGCCCTGACACGCATATGAGCAACGTCTACGTGCCATTCCTCGTCGGAATTGTCCCGTGCACTTTTCATATTGTGACAACGCGCGCAGGTTTTTGCCCATGCTTTTGCCCCCCTTGCAAATTGCTGGGGGTCAGCTTTGCCTTTGACCGGTTCGGCCATTGCGGCACTTATGCCAAGAGCTGCAGTGAAAACAGCGATCAACGCGAACGGTAGAAATTCAATTTTCTTGTACATCAGATTTTCTCCTGATTTATCCTAAAAGCCATATGACAGCTGAAGCTGCAGACGCGTATCGTCTGTCCGCTCTTCAGCCATATAGTTGCGAAACTCCAAGCCGCCTTTGACGACAACAGATGAAGATACCCAGTAATTCAAACCAAGGTTGAAACGCTTTTCGTTAACTTCTTCTTCAAGTTCATGATCGCCTGCAGCTTTAAAGCGGCCATAGCGAACAACAGGCTCCAGCTTGTTGAAGAACGGCACATCGGATATGCCAGATAAACGGTAGGCAGCTTGCGCATACCACGCTTCCCAGGACAAAGCTCCTGATGCCTCATCATGGTCCTCGTCGCCGTCAAGCCCTTTAAGGTCAGCTTTTAAATATTCGCCGCGGATATCCCAATTGCCCTTTGTAAAAGCCATATCGAAACCCCACAGGTCATAGTCTCCCTGTGAAAGTTCGCTCGTCACTGCTTCAGCTTCATCATGATCATCAGGTTCGGCCTCAGGCTCGTCGTGATCATCCGCAGCTTCTTCTGTAGCGGGCGCTATTTTTGCAGTCAGAAAAGATGCTCCGAACTCCAGATTGTCGATCGGGAAAAAGGCAAGCCGCCCGCTCAATGCTTTGTTAGAATTGTCGTCACGCCCGAAGCCTTCTACTTCCACACCGTCGTGGCCAGCACGGGGGCCATTTCCGACAGCGACGGAATATGTGAACAACTTCTCACCCAAAGGAATACCGCCTCGCAACATCAAGCCAACTTCGCTTATTGGTTGGATTCCCCCATGCCCAAACCCGGCAGGTGCATTGGTCGCTTTATTGATCCAGCTTGGATGCAGGCGTTCCTGAAACTGTCCGACCGGGCTTAAGAACTTGCCAGCAACAAGGACAGCGTTGTCGTGAAGCAGGAAATCAAGTTGGCTATATTCCAGTGCAATTTCCGTTTCACCATCGCTGGATGTTTCAATCTGAAGTTCAGATTCAAAAAGGATCAAATCTTTATATTGAAAATGGAATGCCGGGTTGAATTTCCCACTAGTGAAAGTGTCGAAGTTTTCACCGTCACTAATCTCTATACCGACATCAGCGTAGCCCGCCATATGCCAGGAATTAGCACGCACGGTTTCGCCATTTTTTACGGCCTTAGAGGCCAGCACTGAAGCTTTTTCAGCCTTTTTCCCGGCTTTTTCTGCAACTTTTTGGGATTCTTTAGCCTGCATATTCGTCGAGGCTAGTTGTTGCTTCAGGTTTTGCAACTCTTGTTCAAGCGCATTTAATCGCTCGATGAGTTGCTTTTGGTCTACGCTTTGAGCGTATGAAGGCATGGTCACAGCTAGAATGGCTACTGTGGATGCCACCCGGGCGGCAATGCCCCAGTTTGAAATTGCACGCATGGCAATTCTCCTACAAACTCTGATTTATTATTATCTTTGGTACACAAAATAGGCACCGGCCTCGACCTTGTAACATCGGTTCAAGGTGTCGCGGCTGAGGTACCCAATCGAAATCAGGAGAATTTAGGTGGATGCGGGGCTACTTCCGGGTGAAGAGAGTGCGGGAGATGCACGCTGGCTATAGTGATGTCCTGTGTGGTAAAAATAGATGTAATTAAAGGCATCTTCTGAAGCAAACAGACATAGGCGGTGTTTACCACATCGGTACCTATCGTGTCAGAGGGAAAATCCTCTATGCTCATGAAGTGGCCGCAAAATACTTTTTCCGGAGCTTTGGCGCGGTTTTTGTTTGATGAGTTTTCTTCGGTGGTCCACATGGTAGCAACATCAGTCGCACAGACATCAGCTATAGGTTCAGACATTTTCGCTGAAGATGCCAACGCTGCCTCTGGCAAGAGAATCAGAGCAAGTGCGATAAACAGAGACATAATATGATGTTGAGTTTTCAAATCTTGCACCTTTCCTGACATTCACCACACAACCAAACATGCTTAAGTGCATTGACCCAGGTCAAGTCATACACCCAAAAAAAGAAAAATGCTTCAGCAATCGCCAGTATTTGACGTTTGAATGATTGGCCAATTGTTCAAGCGCGTATGGCCGTCCTAGCCTAGATTTTAGAGAAACCATGCCAAAGGGTCGCTGTAGCTCATTTTTCGCGCGGCTAAAACTCAAGCATGTACATCGTTCAATTCATCGGAGGTAAAACCATGCGAGAAACTACCAATGAAAATGCACATACCGAAGCTCCCTTTGTGCCAGCACTTAGGTTTAAATGGGCAACAAAACTTTATGATGGGGTGATGCAATATTTTGTGCGTGAAGACGCTCTCAGACGATTAACTATCGCTGCAATACAAGCAAAAGACGGTGAAAAAATACTGGACTTTGGGTGTGGCACTGGCACCCTCACAACGGCTATTGCAGCCTCCCATCAGGCAATTTCGCTACACGGTTACGATATTGACCATGAAGTTCTGACCATCGCCAAAGAAAAAGCCTTGCGTTTCCACTTTGACGCGATGCCGTCTTTTCGCCGGGTGGATATTACTGATCTGGCTAGGCTGCCCGAAGAAGCCCTAAAAAGCTTCGATTGCATAACGTCTAGCCTAGTTTTTCATCACTTGACTGGCGAAAGGAAACAAAAAGCTTTTGAAAGTATCCGAAGGCTTATGAAACCCGGCGGACGCCTTGTTCTGGTGGACTGGGGCCCGGGCAGCAATGTCGGCCTTAGGTTTGCATTTTGGTTCGTTCGTATGTTTGATGGCTTTTCAGTGACCCGCGATAATGCCCAAGGCCGGTTGCCTGAAATGATGACCACGGCCGGGTTTTCAAATGTAAGAGCTAAACCACTACTTAACACCTTCTTTGGCACCATTTGGCTATTCGAGGCCTTTACCCCGGTGTGAGCACGCCTGGATTTGGCGCGCCTCGCCGCCAATGGTTTTCACATTGTCTCGCAAATCATCAGGCAGGCGCACCTCAACATCAAAGCACCGATCACTTTCGAAATTTTCTCAACAGCATGCGCTCCAACCAAGACCTACACTACTTCCTGAACATCCGCCATTCTGAGGCCAGTCACTGCGCTCAAAAATGAATGTGTCGGTGCCGTTCGGTGGTGTGAAGTCTGTGGTGGTATCAGTGGTACCATTTTTGCTGACACTCTTGTCTATTTAGGCGAAGTTGCGAAACCATTGCTCAGGGACAAGCTGTATACCAATGGATTGGCAGAGGCTCGCGTCTGGAATATGCAGCGCATGCATGGCAAAGTCGCCTTCATTTAATTTGGGATGAATTCAGCGCCCATGAGCAATGCCAGATAACCGCGGCAAGCAGGCAGAGCGCAAAAGCAATGGCTAGCAAACAGCCTTTATTTTATCGTATGAACTACGCAAGCCTTCAAAAGTCCTATCAAGAGAGGGGTGTTTCATGTTCACATCTTGTGAATAAAGCGGTGTCTGTTTGTTCACGTTTCGAGAGGGGGCTTGAGTCTGGAGTGGGGTTTAGGGTGTATTCTGCCGTGCACAGAGATCAAAATACTCCATTGGGCACCAAGATATTTTCACATATTGATTGGCCTGGTGGTCACCGCTGGCTTGCTCAAGAGAAAGAAAAGACACAAAAGTATGAATACATCCAAAGACCGGCTCAAATGGCAGGGGAAGCTATTATTTTCCCAAGGATGGGCTCATTATCATGGCCCCGCTGGTGACGCGGATTTTCATGCGCACTATCCAATCCAGTTAATATTTTCTGAGATCAGTGACGCCACCGTAACTATGCAAGGTGGTAGGTTAACCGGGAAGATTTTGAAAGTACCCTCTAACGTACTGCATATGCTGGCGCCAAGCAAATCTACACTAGATCTGCTCTATATAGAACCGACACTGATCGGCGACGAACTGGATAGCCAGAAAACCTTAAAGGAATGGCTGGAACGGCTTCAAAAACCTAAACCAGCAATTCGCGAGCAACGAATGATACGGGCACTAAAGGCTATCGATACCACGCTCGAAGGGAAAGTCACGCAAGATATAATTGCTCTGGCAGCGGGCATGTCAAAAAGTAACTTCACTCGTTTGTTTAGGGAGACGATTGGCATGCCGCTCCGGCGTTATGTTTTGTGGCGCAGACTTAACGTTGCCGTTGGTGCTATCGCTGCTGGTGCGGATGCGACCGGCGCCGCTCATAGAGCGGGCTTTTCAGATTCGGCTCATTTCTCGCGAACCATGAAGGAGACATTTGGTGTCTCCGCTACAGATAGTTTGCTCAATATCGAGATGATTATTGCCACAGGAATGAGTGAACAGGTTTGTATTATATAATATCAGTGCGCATGCTTCTTTGATTTATAATCGCGACTGGAGGAATGGGTGTATATTACTTTCCATGAACCGTTTTACCTTGCGGAACAGGAATGTCTCTCGGCCCGTCTTATCAAAATCTTGGCCATTTTTGGAGATTTAAAAGGCGTAGGTCAGGCTCCCTGGTAAGCCCTTAAAAAATACCGGATCGTCAACTTTTTGCGTAAGCTGCAAGAGCGGATATGGTCTGAAATCTACGTTAATTTACAATTTTTATTCCAGTTTTTTTGGCTAATTTTCTAATTCTATTGTGGTTGCACAGGAGAAGGACCAAAAATTGGTTCACTCAGTGAGTTTTTGATGGTTAGGGAGCCACAGAAGGAGTTGGTATGAAGTTGGGTTATTGTGCGATTTTAGTTTGCTTTTTTTGTTTTCCAATCAAAGTAAAAATGGAGCCCTCAGGCCGCCTTGGGATGGACGCAAAAGAAGAAATGGAAGATTGCCAGAAACGCGAAAACCTGTATCGGGAATTGGTTTGGTTTTACTTTGAAAATGATGAACACAAGAAAGCCAAAGGACTCTAAAGAAGCTTCGTGATATTCTTCATTCAAGGCCTGAGCGAGTAGAGTTGTCAGCCCCCAGCGCAACGGTTGGTGGTCAAGAGATTAAAACAATGGTCTATTTTGAAAACGTTGTTCGCAGTTTATTTAAAGTTCAGGGTTATCAAAGGGATTCGAGCAGGGAAAGGCACAATGTCGCTGCCTACGAAATAGACAGACTGTTGTGTTTCAATATGACACCGCGATAGCGCACGCTAAGAGCAGAGCTTCCGCCAATAGCAGCGACAAGCTCTAGCTATAATTCCCTCTGGATCAAAATCTGATTTTAAGGGCGCAGGATATGAACGGCACCTTTTTACAGTATTAAGTGGATATTTAGACTAACTGAAGCTGTTAGATTGGAATTGCAAGTTAAGATGGTTGCGAGCCCCCGCAACCAAATAAAAGGCAGTAACCTCAACAGGTTACTGCCTTTTCTCGTTGCGCGAAGGTTTGAACCAAAAACGTAAAAGGAGCACTAAGGGAGCGGGCGAAAGCGCTAAGTAGGTGAAATGCGGATAGGTTCCTTAAGGTTAGGAAACAAGATTGGCTATCCAGGATTCGTATTTTCTATCACCGACAAGAGAGGTGTCTTGCCCAGTGTTATTGCGGTTCATTATTGAATCGACATATAAATCACGGGTTTCTGTTGGAGAAATACCAAATTGTTGTTTGTAAGCGCGCGCAAAGCTACTCGGGCTGGCAAAGCCAAGCCCGTAGGCCACAATTTTTACCGACCTTGTTAAAGATGCGTTGCTTAACAAACGCCGAGCAACCAAAAGCCGTCTGGTGCGAACCAGTGCCATCGCGCCGCCAACGGGCTTACAAATACGAAACAGCGATGCGCGCGATATTCCAAGATGAAGCGCAATCATATCAGGCCCTAATGCGGGCTGCTCTATATTCTTGTCTATGAATTGCTTAACAGTGAGCAGGCTTGCTAGGTCCAATGTCCCGCGTGCTCGCTCCATAGTATCTGCTGCCCTGCCAATTGTCGCGGCAAGAAGTTCCACTGTTGGGTCCACTAGCGCCCCGCCTTCGTCCACGGTTAAATTAGGTGTGTTCTGGTAAATCGCCATGATGTAGTTGCGCAATATAAGATTAAACGGTGTGTTTGCCTTCAGCACATATAAGTGGAAGGTGTGCAATGCAGGCATGAGAGCCTCAAGCCTGTCTCGCGCAACAACAAGGCTGAGATTATGAAATACGGGCCGGACATCGCCGCGCATGTTGTGGTCGGGGTTCGCAAGCGAGTTTAATTCCTGCGCCATATCAATGATTTGAATATCTCCAGGGCTCGTGTTTATGATGCCGTCAGGCGTGATGAGCGTGTTTCCTCCCTGCATGTAAAACTGTATTAGAATATGGTCCATATTGTGCCGGGCTATGGCTCTTTTGTCGCGCGAAAAGGCTTGCCCGTTGGTTTTACACCGTGAGGCAAACATGGTGCCAATCATGTAGCTTTCGACCTCGGCATCAAAGCTCTGATTGAGGGTCATTTCCGTAGGATTAACATCAAAAACAGCAGATATGCTGGCCTCCCAAGCATCATACCTCTGTTTTGGGTCGAGTGCGTGGGTCGTAAAATGAGATCGCGCAATAAGGTCAGTTTCGTTCTGCATATTTGCCTTTGCCAAATATAAAATGTGCTAACAGCTTGCAACCACCGGTCTATTCACAAGCTTATATTTTACAGTTGATCAGTAGAGTATCCGGCTGTCTGAAGCAAAACTTAGTTTATGTCCTTTTCCATGGCCATCAGAGCTTAAAATTCCCTGGTACTTCAAATTAACTAGGTAGCTGTATAAGTTTAGTAAGTTACAGGTACGGCAAAATGTATCAATTTTGAGACGCAATGTATCATCGTCAGCCTTGCGAAATCAGCGCTATAACTCCTAAAAATGGGAGATAGCGGACTGAGGTCAACCAGCCCGTATTTTTAGGGCAACTACCGATGAAAATAATAACAAGAGAAAAACGTGTCTGATACGTCGCGGACAGGGTTGGAAATCAACACATCACGCCAGTTCAGCAGTTGGCTTGCCAGCACAGGTGGCTCGCTGGCTTTCACTACCTATCAAGCAGGTAAGCTTTTTACTCTTGGTACCAAGCAGGATGGTAGTTTGGTAGTGTTTGAGCGCACGTTAGACCGGTGTATGGGACTCGCTGTTCATGGCCCCAGCCTTTATGTTAGCACGCTCTACCAAATCTGGCGGTTTGAAAATTTGATGGGCTTAGGCGAAGCGCATGATAATCATGATGCGTGTTTTGCTCCGCAAATGTCATGGGTCACCGGTGATCTCGATGTCCATGATATGGCGCTCGATAATCAGGGCGAACTCACGTTTGTCAATACGCTGTTCGGCTGCCTTGCCAAACCCTCGTTGGAGGCGAGCTTCTCACCGCTGTGGCAACCACCGTTCCTGAGCAAGCTTGCAGCAGAAGATCGTTGCCACCTAAATGGTATGGCAATGGCTGATGATGGGCCGGCGTATGTAACCGCCGTTTCTACTAGTGATGTCGCTGACGGATGGCGCGACAAGCGCGCATCCAGCGGTGTGGTCGTTGATGTTAACTCAAACGAGATTGTCGCCACCTGCCTTTCAATGCCACATTCACCGCGTCTTCATGATGGCATGCTTTATTTGCTGAATAGCGGTACTGGTGAGTTTGGCACACTCGACCCTGGAACCGGTAAATTTACCGCTATCACCTTCTGTCCTGGATATGCACGCGGCCTAACATTTGTCGGGGATCATGCGGTGATCGGGCTGTCGCTACCGCGAGACAATAAAACATTTCAGGATTTGCCGCTTGATGCGGCGCTAACCGAAAAGAATACCGAGGCACGCTGCGGGTTGATTGTGGTGGACCTTAAAACAGGTGACACGGTGCACTGGGTGCGTTTTGAGGGTGTGGTGACCGAACTATATGACGTGGCGCTAATTAGCGGGATCAAAAACCCGTCGTTGGTAGGGTTCAAGTCTGACGAGATCAGGCGGGTGATTAAGGTGGCTAGCCCAAGCTAGCCTGCCTTCTCTAAAGTTTTATAGCGGAAATTCAAAAAGTACACGGGGGCCAAAATGCCAATTACATTCTTATCGAATAACGCAGCAACAGCGGAAGAAAACGGCACCGGTATTGTTCGCAATATTCAGGCGTCGCTGGACGGTGCCGTTGCCGATGCGGGCATCAGTTACAGCATCACAGGCGGGGCGGATCAGGCACTGTTTGCCGTGAACAGCACCACAGGTGAGCTATCGTTTATTGCCGCCCCCGATTTTGAAGCCCCTACGGATACAGGTGGCGATAACATTTATAATGTGACCGTAACCGCAACAGGCGCAGGCCCATCGACAGCAAGCCAGGACCTCACCGTAACCGTTACCAATGATACGGGTGAAGCGGCTTTTAACGCCGCGGTTCCAGTGGTTGAACTCTCCAGCCTTGATGGCAGCAACGGTTTTGTCATCAATGGCATTGATGCCGGTGATCGGAGTGGTATCTCGGTATCGAATGCAGGTGATATAAACGGTGATGGCTTTGACGATGTGATTATTGGTGCCCTTCAAGCAGACCCTAACGGCATTAACTCCGGTGAAAGTTATGTTGTGTTTGGAAAGGCATCAGGTTTTGGTGCGTCCATCAACCTCTCCACACTCGACGGCAGCAATGGTTTTGTCATTAATGGCGTTGCTGCGGATGATGAAAGTGGCAGTTCAGTCTCCTCTGCGGGCGATGTAAACGGTGACGGTTTCGATGACCTGATTATCGGTGCGTATACCGCTAACGCCAACGGGGTTTATGCTGCCGGCGAGAGCTATATCGTTTTTGGCAAGGCATCCAGCTTTGGTGCATCCCTCGACCTATCAGCTCTTGATGGCAGCAACGGGTTTGTTATCAAGGGCATTGATGCCAGTGACTATAGTGGACGTATTGTATCGTCTGCCGGCGATGTAAACGGTGACGGTTACGACGATCTGATCATCGGTGCGGATTATGCCGACCCCAATGGAAATTATTCTGGTGAAAGCTATGTTGTGTTTGGCAAGGCATCGGGGTTTGGTGCCTCGCTCAACCTCTCCACGCTTGATGGCAATAATGGTTTTGTCATTAATGGTATTGACGCGAATGATTATAGTGGTTTTTCGGTATCATCCGCAGGTGATGTAAACGGCGACGGTTTTGCAGACCTGATCATTGGGGCGCATTTTGCAGACCCGAACGGTGCCAGCAAAGCTGGCGAGAGCTATATTGTATTTGGCAAGGCATCCGGCTTTAGTGCCTCTCTCAATCTCTCTACGCTTGATGGCAGCAACGGTTTTGTTATCAATGGCATTGATACAAATGATCAAAGCGGTCGTGCAGTGTCTTCAGCGGGTGATGTAAACGGTGATGGTTATGATGACCTGATCATTGGTGCAAACGGCGCTGACCAGGGCACCAATTATAATGTCGGTGAAAGCTATGTTGTGTTTGGCAAGGCATCAGGCTTTGACGCCTCTCTCAACCTCTCCACGCTTGATGGTACTAATGGTTTTATCTTGGTTGGCATTGATGCGGGAGACTTTAGTGGTGGCAAAGTATCATCTGCAGGTGATGTGAACGGCGATGGTTTTGCAGACCTGATCATCAGCGCATATAATGCTGACCCTAATGGCAGCAACTCAGGCGAGACCTATATATTATTTGGCAAGGCATCAGGCTTTGCTGCTTCGCTCAACCTCTCCACCCTTGATGGCAGCGACGGTTTTATATTGAACGGTATTGATGCGAGTGACCAGAGCGGAAATTCAGTATCATCGGCGGGAGATGTAAATGGTGACGGTTATGACGACCTGATCATCGGCGCGTCCAGAGCAGACCCAAATGGTGCCAGCGCTGCCGGCGAAAGCTATGTAGTGTTTGGCGGGGCTTCTCTCGCTGCTATTCAGTTCAATTCATTAGCATCTGCCAATTTTACGGAAAATAGCGCTGGGTTTGTACGTAATATTCAGGCGTCGCTGAACGGTGGCGCAGTGGATGCCGGGCTAACCTACAGCATCACAGGCGGGGCGGATCAGGCGCTGTTTACGGTGAACAGTATCACAGGCGAGTTATCGTTTATTGCTGCCCCCGATTTTGAAATCCCTACGGATGCAGGCGGCGATAATATCTATAATGTGACAGTAACCGCAACAGGCGCAGGCCCGTCTACAGCAAGCCAAGGCCTGACCATAACCGTTACCAATGATGCGGTTGAAGAGGCAGTGTCGGGCACCATCATTTCGTCGCTTGAGCTCTCCAGCCTCAATGGTACAAACGGCTTTGTTATCAACGGTATTGATGCGGGTGACCGGAGTGGTATTTCGGTATCGAATGCAGGTGATGTCAACGGTGACGGATTCGATGATCTGATCATTGGCGCGCGTTATGCTGACCCCAATGGAAGCTATTCCGGTGAAAGCTATGTTGTGTTTGGTAAGGCATCAGGGTTTGGTGCGTCGCTTGAACTCTCCACGCTTGACGGTACTAATGGCTTTGTCATTAATGGCATTGATACATATGATAGAAGCGGCAAGTCTGTTTCCAGTGCAGGCGACATCAATGGCGATGGGTACGATGATCTGATCATCGGCGCGCGTTACGCCGACCCTAACGGGTCGAGTAGTGGTGAAAGCTATATAGTGTTTGGCAAGGCATCAGGCTTTGCTGCCTCATTTGACCTCTCTTCGCTCGACGGTGCTAATGGATTTGTCATCAATGGTATTGATGCCGGTGACCAGAGTGGTATTTCAGTATCATCTGCGGGTGATGTAAATGGTGACGGTTATGCCGACCTGATTATTGGCACCCGTGGAGCAGACCCGAACGGTGCCAACAATGCTGGGGAGAGCTATGTTGTATTTGGTAAGGCATCAGGTTTTGGTGCGTCGTTGGAGCTTTCTTCACTCGATGGTACCAATGGATTTGTTCTTAATGGTATTGATGCGAGTGATCTTAGTGGGGTGTCGGTATCGTCAGCAGGCGATGTAAACGGTGACGGTTACGACGATCTGATCATCGGGGCGTATTTTGCAGACCCTAACGGTGCTAGCAACGCTGGTGAGAGCTATGTTGTGTTTGGCACAACTGGAGGCTTTGCGGCCTCAATCAACCTCTCAACCCTCGACGGCAGCAACGGTTTTGTCATTAATGGCATTGACGCGAATGATTATAGCGGTCTTTCGGTATCATCCGCAGGCGATGTAAACGGCGATGGTTTTGCTGACCTGATCATCGGCGCGCATTACGCTGACCCCAATGGAAGCTCTTCCGGTGAGAGTTATATTGTGTTTGGCAAGGCATCGGGGTTTGGCGCTTCGCTTGAGCTCTCGGCGCTTGACGGCAGCAACGGCTTTGTGATCAATGGCATTGATGCCAATGATCATAGTGGTGTTTCGGTCTCATCCGCAGGTGACGTTAATGGTGACGGATATGATGATCTGATCATCGGCGCGCGCAGCGCAGACCCTAATGGTAGCGCAAGCGGCGCAAGTTATGTGGTCTTTGGTGCAGCCGGTGGCTTTGCTGCGTCGCTAGACCTCTCTTCACTTGATGGTTCCAGCGGTTTTGTAATCAATGGCATTGATGCATTTGATTATAGTGGCCGTTCGGTTTCATCAGCAGGCGATATCAATGGTGATGGCTATGATGACCTGATCATTGGGGCGAATTATGGCGATGCCAATGGTAGCGCAAGCGGTGAAAGCTATGTCATCTTTGGCGGAGCAAGCCTTCAGACGGTGCAGTTCAGCTCAACGGCGACGGCGTCGTTCGCAGAAAATGGCACAGGTGTTGTACGCAACGTCGAGGCCTCGCTGAACGGCGGGGCTGTGGATGCGGGGCTTAGCTACAGCATCACTAGCGGCGCGGATATGGCGCTGTTTGCAGTTGACGGCTCGACGGGCGAGCTCACTTTCGTCAACGCGCCTGATTTCGAAACACCCGGTGATGCCGGTAGCAATAATGTCTATGAAGTTCAGGTCACGACAAGCGACGGCGGCTCTAATAGCAATGCCCAGGCGCTGATTGTTACAGTAACAGACGTTAATGAAGTGCCTGCTGCAGAACCCATTGATGATCCTGTCACGACATCGGGCTCATCGGGCAGCGACGTGCTCACCGGCGGGTCGGGCAGTGATACTCTTGTTGGCGGCGCGGGAGACGATCTTGTCTCGGGCGGTGCGGGAGATGATGTCCTTTTTGCAGGCCCTGATGATGACGGCGATGACACAGTAGACGGCGGCAGCGGTGACGATGTGATTGGTGGCGCAGCAGGCGATGACTTTATCGAAGGCGGCGACGGCAGTGATACGCTTTATGGCGGCTCTGGCAATGACATCATCTATACTACCAGCCAAAACAACGAAAATGGTGACCTGTCCAGCAATGTGGTCTGGGCCGGTTCGGGTGATGATAGCGTCACTGGCGGGCTTGGCGCGGACACCATTGGTGGCGGGGCAGGCGACGACATTATTGAAGGTGGCCGCGGTTCTGACACGGTCTACGGCGGTGCGGGTGCTGATACGCTTTCCGGCGACGGTGGCAATGATGCGCTCTTTGCTGGTTCTGGTGATGACAATGTTTCGGGGGGTGACGGGGCAGATGAAGTTTTCAACGGCGTTGGCAATGACACAGTCGCGGGCGACGCGGGCAATGACACACTTTGGGGCGGCGCGGGCAATGATATATTCAGCGGCGGCACCGGCGCAGACACATTCATCTTCAGTGCTACCAGTGGCGAAGATACTGTCAGTGATTTCAACACCAGCGAAGATACGCTTAACTTACGATTTGCCGCCACAGACTTCACAAGCCTGGCAGATGTTGAAGGCGCAACCACGCTGGCCACCCTGGGCGGCACATCCGGCGTGCTGATTGATACTGGCGGCGGTAACAGCGTGTTCCTTGAAGGGCTAGCGCTGGATGATCTCACCGCAATTAATTTGATGATTTAAATGTCCTGGCTGGGGTTAACACCAAAGCGTTCTTTATAGGCGGTACTGAAATTATTAGGATGGCGATATCCTACGAGCGCTGTCGGCTCGCGGTTAGGGAAATAAGCTGTCAAGTGTCGCGCTAGCCGCCGCTCGCTTCGTCCATATCGATAACCCCGCCATTGTAAACATCTTTGGGATTGACACCGAAGCGAGCCTTAAAGGCACTGCTAAAGTTGCTCATGTGACGGTAGCCTATCCGCCACGACACTTCCTTCATCGGCTGCGTACCATCCACCAGTGCGCGCCGGGCGTGATCCAGCCGGTGGCCCTTTAGTAGCGAAAACGGCCCCTCGCCGTATAGCATGCGGAAACCCTGCGACAGCCGCCGCTCGCCCATGCACACAGCTTGCGCCAACTCGGCCAATGTGGGCGGGTTCAGCATGTCGGCAAGCAGAAAGTCACGTGCCTCAGCCACCATGCGAGCCTCCGCCGCCGTCAAGCTTGCACAGGTGGGCGCGTGCAACAGCGCGGCGTGTGTAGCAATGATTTGCATTGCCAGCCCCTCAAGACAGATCATCCGGATGCGACCGACATGGGGGCAGAAAGCGATCTCGGATGCCAGCTTCAGGATCGCGGGCGGCGTTGGCATGTGGTCAACAAGACTGTGCTCAAACTTTTCAGCCAGATAGGGTCGCCAGGCCTCCGGCAGGTCGTCGCCCAGATAGGTCTCTACAAAACGGTTCTCAAAAGTATATCCCACATTGTCGATCGTTGTGCCTGCCTTGGCGCTATAGTCGCCGTAATCGCCTTTGATGCGGAAACAGGTGGTTTTGCCCTTCTCCAGATACACGCGCACTCCGTCTGGCAAGTTTATATCGAGCGCACCGTCTAGCATGGTGGTAAAAGACATCGCCGTTGGGGCTGTTGAGGCCGTCACGCGTAGCTCGAAGTCCCTATACAGACTGGCTTGTACCAGATTAATATATATCCCGCGTTCAAACGTGATGCTTTCGGTCACGCCGTGCCAGTTACCATCATCCACCGGCTGGCGTGCGCCAGCCTCATGTATAGAACTGGCTGTCTCGTTCGTGATGAGCCAGCCGATTTCTTCATCCGTGGTTTTAGGAATCGATCCGTCATCTCCCTCTGGTTCTTTACCTCTCAACCAATATAGCCAGCTATATGTGCCAAAATCAACCAGAGGACTTTATATGCAATTTCCCATATAAAGACGATGAAGCCTGCGGTGAGATAGAGACACATCATCCTGGCTATCTGGGATCACAGGACACCTTCTATGTTGGCACCATGAAGGGCGTGGGCCGTATCTACCAGCAAACTTACGTGGATACATATT
>Ga0316203_1000533_pt1 | contig 43551 bp, 40 predicted proteins | sample 6monrhotite_MG_FD_204940 | JGI IMG/M metagenome (GOLD analysis project Ga0316203, IMG submission 204940) | Microbial mat bacterial communities from mineral coupon in-situ incubated in ocean water Damariscotta River, Maine, United States -... | ecosystem: Environmental > Aquatic > Marine >... | reverse complement strand
TGACGGGGTTGGCGACGAGGGCGAAGGTGCGGCCGCCTACTTCGATTTGGGTGCGATGGGTGTCACTCAGGCTTGCCAACATGGATTTTTGATGGGCAGGGTTTTTATGGAAGGCGTCTATGCTGCCACCCATGAGTTTGGCTGCATCAAAGTCTGGTAGGCCTTTGCGTAGGTCGGCTTCGGCTACTTTCATGAGTTTGTCGACGGCTTTGTTCATGTAGATGATTTTGCGATCATTGTCGCAGATCATGACGCTGGTGGAGACGTTGTCTAGGCCGATTTTGATTCGCAGGTTTTCATTCGAAAGACGGCGTGATTCAGCCACATCAAAGCCAAGTCGTATCTGCATGGAGCGCAGGCCGTTCATGAGCTCCCCAACTTCGTCTGCACGCTCTGGGACGATCAGGTTGTCGTATTTTCCCGAAGCGATACTTTGTATTAGGCTAATGACTTTTTGTACTGGGCGCAGCACACCAGACAGTACAGTGTGCGCGACCCATAGTGCCAAGAGTACGCCAAAAACAATTGCAATGATCGCTTGCATACGAACATCTTCATAGCGCTGCGTCTCAACCCCAAATTCTTGCCCTGTAAGGACCGATTCCAATTCTCTTAATTCATTGGCCTTTGCCATCGCAAGCATACCTTTGGGGCCGACTGTATTAACCATGACTGCATTTGCTTCAGCATAGCGAGTATTTTTATACAAATTACTGGCAACCAGCAAACCATCTGTAACAAAACTTTTACGCAATGACGAATACTCGTCAATAATGGCTTTTTCCTCGTTGGTCTTCTTGCTCGACTCAAACTCACCCCATATCTGGGATATCGTCTCGATGTTCTGACTTACCTTATCAAGATGGAACGAAATCGGATGATCATGCAGCTTACCCTCACCCAAGCGTGGATCATGCATACCCACCAAGTGCAACTGCCTTATATTCTCGGCCATCAAATCAGATATATTAGCAAGCTGCACCGACGGAATAATACGATCCGTGTAAATTCGACTTAATCCTTCATTGCTCTCACTCATTCCAAATAGTCCGATGCCGCCAATGGCGAACAACATCAGTGACATAGCAGCAAGCGCGGTCACCACGCGAAACTTGATTGAGGTGTTTTTCATCAAGTCTAGTTTGCCTAGCAAGCTGGGCTTAAGCACTTGACCATCTTTGATGCGCAAGCTACCTGCTTGGCCATTACGGAATAGTGAATATGCCGACGAGGCGGCGCTGATTTGTGCGGATGTGGGTTTGCTACGCACCGACATGTAGCCGACGCACTGACCATTCTCGTAAATAGGGGTGGCGTTCGCTACCACCCAGTAGTAGTCGCCATTTTTGCAGCGGTTTTTAACCATCCCTGTCCAGGGGCGATTAGCTTTCAGAGAAGCCCACAGATCGGCAAATGCTTCCACTGGCATGTCTGGATGCCGTACGATATTGTGCGAAACGCCAATCAATTCGGACTCAGCGAATCCGCTGATACGTAGGAAGTCTTCGTTAATATAGGTAATTGCCCCTTGGAGATCGGTTTTCGAAACAATTGAATCCGTCTCTTTAAGTACGTATTCCACATTCGTTACGGGTTGATTGTTTTTCATGTCCGCGATCCCCTCACTCAAATATTTATGCGATTCTGTTCTAAACCTGAACTCCTCACGTCTGACTTCCCTACAAAGCCTGACTAGACCCTAACCAAAAAGCTCAGTGTGGCCTTATTTAGCAGCAGGAGACTTGTTGTGCTCAAAAGGTGCAAGCGCGCCAGGCTGCCTGAGCATTTTGTTGACCTCATCCAAGTGCAACTCCTCCTGAACAATCATTTCCCTTGCATATTCTTCTAAGAGCACAGAATTCCCCTCTGCTATTTTGAGAAGATCGTAATAACAACTCAGCGCGAATTGCTCGTGCTCCAAACTCTCTCTGAGAATATCTCCGATGTCGTGCTGTTCAGTTTCCAGCAATGAGCCAATTTTCAGCGAGGGATGCCCTCCTAGCAAAGTAACTAACTCTCCAGCTTTCTGGGCATGTAGCAAGCCTTCTTCAGCATTGCTCTTTAACCAAGAGACGATGGGAATTCGGTTAAATCCAAACACCATCAAAGAATAATGGGTGTAACGAACCACACCAGCCAACTCCGCCTCCATAATTTTGTTAAGTGAAACAATCGCTGACTTCAAACTTTTCTTGTCTTTCATGTTTATCATCCAAATAGTTAAAATATTTACGCGCGCAATAAGATTGCTGACAGCTTAGGTGGGAGTAGCCTTACTCCAACATCATCATGGGCCTGTCAAATGAAATGCACTTACATTTGACCACCCCAAGACCCTCTCTACAGAGAACGTCAAAAACTAAAAAAACATGCCAAGTTACTTGTTCTACCGTTTAGCGAAGCACAAGACGAGATAATGTATTATTTTTATGTCTATTTTGTGAAAATTAGCTTTTTGATTGCCCATGATTTATTCAATTTAGAACGCATCAGTACCGCCCATCATTAAAGGGTTGATTCCTCAAAGTTCTTCAACTCGCTTGGAATCAATTTCACTTTCGACCACCATAGTAGTGAGGCTATATTGCTTTTTTATGAATTTAACTTGAATGTTTTATGTTGAATAGATGACACCGCTCGACCCGTATTAATGATTGCCCCATCTTTCTCGGACATATAATTCGCACTGAATAGCCTCTAAAGTTACGTGCGTGTTTCAATGCGCACTACGAAATCACACTGGACGTTAATCCCAGCTAGACTCTAGCACTTTAGCTCCGCACAATTCTGCGACAAGTAATCAATTTGTCATATGTCACTGTTATCTTTACGGACTAATATCATAGCTAGCAGAGAACTATTTCAGATGAAATACCCAGCGCACACTTCCATGCAATTCGATACCGAATTGATGACCGTATGCAACGATGTACTCAACATGAGCGCTATCGTTGAAAATCAATTTCGTGTCGCCTTGAGCACTCTCATGACGGGCGATGCTGCTGCGATTCAACAGGTGCTTGATGAAGGACAAAGAGTCAATGCGATGGAAATAGAAATTGACGAAAGATGCACCCATATTCTTGTCCAGCGTCAACCCACGGCCAATGACTTACGTCTAGTTTCGGCCATTATCAAGACCATCAATGATTTGGAACGCATCGGAGACGAATCGGAAAACATTGCTCGGCAATCAAAGATACTCGCCACAAAGTGCCACACCAGCTTACCTTGCTGCCACCAAATCAAGTATATGGCGGAGGTCACCGTAGGCATGTTAGAGGCGGCGACAAAAGCATTTGACGCTCTGGATAGCGAAGCTGCCAGAAAAGTGGGACACAAAGATACACTGATTGATGATGAGTTCCGCTCTATCCTGCGTCATCTTGTGGCTTACATGATGGAAGACAGCAGCGAACTTGAAATAACGCTTCAGATCGCCTTTATAGCTAGGGCTATCGAGCGCATAGCAGAGCATGCAAAACACATATCCGAATATGTCATCTATATGATCGAAGGACGCGAATCCCGTAATTTCAGCAATATATAGCACCATGCATAGCCCACAGGAGGATGCCATGACTAGACGACTGATCGCTCTGTTTCGCAGCGTATGCTTTGTACTCCATCTGCTTGCGGGACTTTGCATTGCGTTAATCTACCCTCGACTAAGCTTAAAGACCAGACGACATATTTTGCAAACTTGGTCGGCCATATTACTGCGCATTTTCAACGTACACATTGATATCGACAAAAATGATCTGCTGCACAAATTCCGTCACGGACTCATCGTCAGCAACCATATCTCTTGGCTAGATGTCTTCGTACTCAACAGCGTCCTCCCCATGCGCTTCGTCGCAAAATCAGATTTACGGCATTGGCCTGTGTTCGGCTGGTTAAGTGTACGCGTGCAAACCCTGTTCATTGAGCGCGGCAAAGTACGCTCTGCTGCGCGCATCAATGTGAAAATGGTTGAGTTGTTAAAACGCGGCGAAAGTTTTGCCATATTCCCAGAAGGAACCACCACCAATGGCGAGCAAATCGCGCATTTTCATTCATCCTTATTTCAGCCCGCTATTGATGCCGGCGTTCAGGTATACCCCGTCACAATACGCTATCAAGACGCAAGCGGCTCGCATAGCATTGCCCCTGCCTATATTGACGACATGTCCTTTGTCACTTCGCTTTGGAATATTCTAAATACCGACTGCCTACATGTCCGTCTTACCACCTCAGCAGTAATAGACACCTTCTCTGTCAACAGAAGAGAACTCACGCACTCGGCCCAGCAATCTATCAGCACAGCACTAAACACCTTGCACAGCACCCCACTCAAGATGCCGCTTCTTAACACAGACATCTCCCATGAACTCAGTGAAACAGAGTTACACTTCCAGTCACTCTATTACGTTTTACTTAACCCTCCATCTGACCAAAGCTCTGTACGCCACCCTCCTAAATAGGCACTGCATAGCACACCATCTCGCTGCATTTAATCTTTAAATCACAGTTACACCACAAAGAACACCGAGTAAAACAACTAAGCCCCCGCTTTTCTGGTTTACCGCTCTGAGCGGTTGGCAGCACGGCATAAGTTGTTGATGTTTTGCTTTTCTCTGTGCCTCTGTGTCTCTGTGGTGAGGTATTGAGGTTTAACCAACAGTTCACATTCTTTTAACCCATCCGAAACATTCAAACACTAATCTACACCTATCCAAACGATAGGAGTTCACATGCTAGATCTGATTCAGCAACAAGCCCCTGAAGCACGTAGAAAGCTTACTTACAGCTTAGCTAGAACTGGAAGTGACGTTGAAAAAGCACAACGCATCCGCTTCAAAGTGTTTGCCGAAGAAATGGGTGCAACACTACCCAACCCGGCTACAGGATTGGATATAGATCGTTTTGACCGCTATTGCGACCATTTGCTAGTAAGAGATCACAATGAAAACAGGGTAGTAGGAACTTACCGCATTCTTCCCCCAGAACAAGCTGTCATGGCTGGTGGCTACTACGCAGAAACAGAATTCGACATTAGCCGCCTAGCCCATCTGCGCGACAGCATGGTGGAAGTTGGCCGCTCCTGTGTACATCAAGATTATCGCGACGGAGCCACCATTACCCAACTGTGGAGTGGCTTAGCGGACTATATCGGCAAACACAATCATGAATACATGATCGGCTGCGCCAGCATCGGCATGGGCGACGGAGGGCACTATGCTGCCAGCGTATACCATAAACTACACAAGTTACATGCAGCCCCCGCCGAGTACCGAGTATTCCCGCACTGTCCGCTGCCTCTGGAATCATTAAACCAGAGCCTAGATGTCATCATCCCGCCGCTCATCAAAGGATACTTGCGCTTAGGAGCTTACATCGCTGGTGCACCTGCATGGGACCCTGAGTTTAATTGCGCAGATTTATTTATCTTAATGCCCGTATCACGCATGAACGCTCGCTATGCAAAACACTTCATGCGCCGCGCCTCATAGATTACAGAGCACCTCCCTCCTCCACACTCACTCTGTTTAGTGCGTGTTTTTTGCGTTTGTCGCTCAAGCTTTGTGCATGCGCACTACCTAACTCGATAAGCGAGGGACGCTGTTGTTTTTACTATTTTTTTTCGGCGCCTCGGATGAAGCAACTGGTGAAAAAACTAGCCTCCTCACTAAGCCGTACAAAACGCGGCAAGTGGCTGCCTATGTGCTGCAACTGCGACTTTAAGGATCGTTAATCTGTCCAAGAGCATGGACTTAAGGCCTTAGCCGAAGGGGTGAAAGCGGAAGATCAGCTAGCTTTTCTGAAAGAACACGACTGCAACACCAAAGGGCTATTTGTTTGGTGAGCGGGTATCTATTGACCCCCAGTGTCAGACTAGTTGCCGCCTCTAAAATTGAATTTAGGAGCACGGAGGTAACAATGTCATTACGTTATTCAGAAGCATTTATCGAGCAGGCGTTAATCAAGGCTTGGATTCAACTCTGAAGTGCAACTTTTGTAAGCCAATTTAGGTGGCGAGCTGCGTTAATATCGGAGCCACTTAAACGACCAAGTAAAAGGAGCACAGATGAAGCCATATAAGCAGCTCACCAGTGAGCAACGATACCAGATTTACGGGTTGAAACAAGCGGGTTCAAAGCAATGTCAGATTGCGAAAAAAATGGGCGTGGACAAGTCGACGATTTCGCGGGAACTCAGGCGCAACAAAGGTCGGCGTGGATGGCGGCCAAAACAAGCACAGTCATTGTGCGATGATCGAAAACAAGCCAGTCAGAACGGCAAGAAATTCTCCTCGGATGAATGGGCCGAAATCGGTAGGTTGATCAGGGCAGACCTCAGCCCGGAACAGACCGCTGACCGGCTTGCGCTTGAGAGGATCTTGCAGATCAGCCATGAAGCGATCTACCGGTACATCTATGCGGACAAACGTGAAGGCGGCGACATGCATCAGCATTTGCGCGGTCAAAAGCCGTACCGCAAGCGTTATGCTGGCGGGCAAGAGCGGCGAGGGGTGCTCAAGAACCGCGTCAGCATTGATGAGCGCCCAGAAATTGTAGATCAGAAGACGCGCATCGGCGATTGGGAAGGAGATACTATGATCGGCAAGAACCATAAAGGTGGGCTGGTTACCCTAGCAGAAAGAAAATCGCGCTATGTGTTGGCAGGCCATATACGCAGCAAGCACGCCGAGGGGGTGACGACTGCAATAACGCGCTTGTTGATGCCACACAAGGACACTTGCCATACCCTTACAGTCGACAATGGCAAAGAATTTGCGGGGCATGAAAGCATCGCAGCAAAACGACAGACATCGGTTTATTTCGCGCACCCATACAGTTCATGGGAGCGAGGTCTGAACGAGAATAGCAACGGGCTACTCCGGCAGTATTTCCCCAAGGGAATGGACTTGACGGACGTAACTGAGGAGCAAGTACAAATGGCGGTAGAACGACTTAACCACCGACCACGAAAAGTGCTGGGGGGGAAGATCGCCGTATGAAGTATTATTCGGGGTGAAAATGCGCTACACCAAGCAACCATTAGCTGTTGCACTTCGAAGTTGAATCCAAGTAATTATTATTTCTCAGAATATGCCATAACTTAGAACAATATTCTTTTTTAACTGAAGCTTGGAGAGTCCCTAGCTTAAAGCATAGCGCAGTGAATATAGAATGATTGCTCTTGCAGCAGTGGAAATAAAACCATGTTATTAAAAGCGGATATGCCGGATGGGCTCAAGCCGCAAGCGCGACAATTGGCGGTACAATGGCGCGCACAGAGCTCTAACAACGAGGCCATTGTAAAAACCGCCCTCGCCTATTTCAATCGCAACGGTTTCGAATACACGCTTGAACCACCACCAGTCGGATGCTAATGCTTGGACTGAAGTATGACTAAAGGGTAAAGCTTGGGTACGCTGCGACAATAATTCAATTCTCGCCTTTAAACATGCGCTATGCAGATTCCAGTTATAATCCGTCATTGCGCTCAACCGACTAAACACATCATGCAAATCACTCGCCGTCTGGAATTCGATGCAGGACACCGCATCCCCAACCACAATAGCCAATGCAAGCATCTGCATGGGCATCGCTATGCGATTGAAATCACCCTCTCGGGAGAGATCATTTCAACCGAAGGAGTATCCGAACAGGGAATGGTGATGGACTTTTCCGATGTGAAACGCATCGCTAAAGAGCATGTAGTGGACGCATGGGATCATGCTTTTCTGGTGTATCGCGGCGATAAGCAGGTGATGGATTTCTTAAGCACACTGGCAGATCACAAAACGGTCGTCATGAATGTTGTCCCTACCGCAGAGAATCTGGCTAAAGTCGCTTTCGAGCTATTAGACGGCGCTTATCGAGATACTTTCGGCAATGATCTGCGCCTTGAAAGAGTACGGCTATTTGAAACCCCGAACAATTGGGCGGATCACTGCCGGGCACTGTAAGCCAAACCGGACGAGCCTGAAGCAAAAAGGTGGTTTTCGTAGGTCGGATTTCAATCCGGCGGGGTTCCTGAAGTACAAATAACGTCGGGTTGAAACCCGACCTGCGGGCGCGTGAATTCAACCTCCAGAAGTTAAGCTTAACCTCATATTTATTAAAGAATATATCCACAAATATTGACAGAAAATGTGATGATTTAACTTGTCATAAAATAACTCATTGATGTTTATTCTGCACCCCCATACACACCAACTCCAACACGATCTCGTCCGGTATCTTTCGCCTGATACAGTGCGTGGTCAGCAGATTTGAGCAGCATTTCCAGCGCCACGCCTTCAGTAGGGATCACAGAAGCCACTCCGCAACTGATAGTGACATGGCGCGAATCCGTCGCATAGTGCGGAATGTTCATATCGGACACCTGCTGACGCAAACGATTGGCGATCCATCTTGCGCCGTCAGTATCTGTTTCGCCCAACACCAGCACAAACTCTTCCCCTCCGTATCGCGCTGCCAAATCAGTGGCGCGCGGCGCAGCTCGCCCCACCTGCCCTGCCACTTTTTTCAGACACTCATCGCCTGCCTGATGACCGTATTTATCATTGAATAATTTGAAATGATCTACATCTATCATCACCAGTGAAATCGGCTTGCCCATGCGTTCACAACGCCGCCACTCGCGTATCGCCAATTCATCATACATGCGACGATTTGATATACCCGTCAGGCCATCTGTAGCAGAAAGGCGTTGTAATTTAACGTTCGCTTCGTTGAGTTTTTTGGTCACATCAAGCAGTGAGCGCTGCATCTCAATCAAACGACACATTGCTCTTACTTTAGACTTAAGCACGACTTCGCTGATCGGCTTCATCAGGTAATCATCGCCACCAACCTCGATACCACGCTCTAAATCCTCATCCTTATCCATGCTAGTCAGAAAAAGGATTGCAGTCCAATCATCGTTTTTTTCGCTTGCGCGTATTTTGAGGGCGACATCAAAACCGTCGATATCGGGAAGTTGCGCATCTAGAAGAATGATGTCTGGCTGGTCACGGTGATATATGTCGAGCGCAATTGAACCTGTTTCAGCCACCAAGGGAGCGATGCCCATGTGTTCCAAATAATTACACAGTACTTTCATAGTGACTTTACTATCTTCCACTACCAATACCTTGATCGCGCCAATTGCCTCCAACTTTTTTCTCATATCAGCCCCTCTAGAATCTTTTGCATATTATAAGTCCGAAATGAAAAAGAATTTCCATCACTGTATGCGTCACGCAAGCCGAAATCAGCACGAAGAACAAGCTATATTTGATCTAAAATATCACTAAGGCATTAGAGAATTGCTTCGATGTAACGAAACTCTGTTTTTTTCATGCGGGCTAATACTTAGATTTGGTACCCCCATCTGGAGTTTTAGCTGTTCCTGCATCATTCTGGTTATCCTTCTTTTTGCTATTTCTAGATTTTTTTTCTGTCGAATTACGGGATTTTTCAGACTTGGTATTTTTAGCTTTTTTTAATTTAGTTTTGCCAGCTTTGCTCTTAGAAATTTTCTTGGATTTTCTTGGTTTAGTAAATATGAAAAGCACACTTCTTTCTCCTGCCGACTCCGATAATTCAGAATCCTTGCGCATTTTCTTCCATTGCTTCAAGGCTTGCTTTTGTGAAGCCGTATATGCGTCATCTTTTTTTGGCCCGACACTCTCCTCAGCATACCCAGGAGCCGCGACCGAGAAAAAAATAGTGAACAGCAATATCTTCAAAATAGCGTTATCCATTCCCATTGCTACTTATTAACTTCGAAACCGCCCCCCTAGTCCGCATACTTTGCATAACAAGGGTCGGCGCAGACTTATAAACAACATAGAATCTGTTTAAGAACAATATTCTATGCCAATAGCCAAAGTGTACCGCAGATTTAAGGCAATCTCTACAAATCAAAACTACGTTGCTCTGAAAATTCTATCGCTTACATATCAGACATATGCGGCGCGACAAGCTTTTCTTCGCGGCTTGCCTCACTTATAAACAGCCGTATGCCCCGCTTTTTGGGGCTTAGCGGAAGGCTATAAGTAATCACTTGCTGCGTTTTGTATGGCTTAGTGAATGCCTAGTTGTTCTACTAGTTGTTCCACCAGCAATTTCAACTTTATAGTTTGCTACGCACCAACTCAATATGGCTACGCAATTCGTACAAATGACGTGTATATGCAACGGGCAACTTAAAGCTATTAACCTTGCTTTCAATTGCATCCAGCTCTTTACGCAACGCTGGCAACTCTTCCCCCTGAGAGTTGCGCAACTTAATTTCCAAAAAACGTAGCTCACCATACAGCTTATAGATCCGCGACTTAACCATCCATGTGTAGACAGAAGGTGCAATACGACTCAACGGAATAAAAATCGCTACTAGTGGCAGTAAAATAATCAGCACACGGTTCACAAAGGTAGCGGCCCAAAATGGCAAATATTGGTCTAGGAAAGGTGGGCCAGATTCGTAAAAATGTGCGGCCTGACTGCTCATTTCAAAATCCGAGTCTTTGTCGGATGGAAATTCATGGTTCTTCTGCAACATCCCTGCACCGCCATGAACACGAGAAACCACCTTAAGCATTAAGTACACCAAAGACTGATTCATGGCTTCGCGCGCCACTAAGGTAACGGTTGGTGCCAACAGATGAACCTCTTGCGGGGGAATATTGGATGCCAGATTCAATGCTCCTTTCGGTAAGACTAAATGATGCAAGAAAGTATACTGCCGAGAATAAGCCTCAGCATCTGACAAGCCTGCAATCTTAACCCCCGGCATCGCCGCAACCTCTTCTATCAACGGCGTAGTAGACGCACCAGACACTAAAATCACATCTACCAAGCCATGCTGCAAAGCGTCCGCCGCTGCCTCGTCCCCCACTTCAATAAATTTGCTATTTTTCTCCGTAACGCCTGCCGCCCCCAACAAAATGTGAGCCAAAATATAATTAGCACTATCCGGACGTCCGACTGCGATACGCTTACCCTTGAGCTCGGACATGCTTTCTATTTTTTGTTTTAACTTATGGAATATCCACATCGGCTCGTAATATAGGCTTCCTAAGGAGACTAGCCCGTCTGTAGATTCCTGGCTCGCCACCCCTCCCGCTATCAAAGCCATATCCACGCCAGCATCCTCGTTACGCAACGCTGCCAAACTTTGTTGCGGCCCTTCGGACTCTCTTATCTCAAGCGTCACTCCTTCCTGCTGGAGAAATACGGCATATAAGCTGGCGTAAGCTTGATAATTCCCGTCGTTCTTGCTTATTGAAATGACAATTTCCTTAGGGGGTTCAGGGTCGATCAGCCAATATCCTGCCATGGCGATGAGCAACATTGCCATGAGGTACGGCAACATCACTTTAAATGCCTCTAGCGGCAGCGAAACATACGAGCCTTCCCTCTGCTCATCACTTTGTTGTGATTTTATTTTCTTGAACACAATTCAGCCTTTCTAAACCATTCTTGAGCAAATTTATCGAATACAAGTGACTATCATGCGGCCTCCATAGCCTCTCTGGCAAGTCTATGCTTAGCGCCTCCCCCCATGAATATTCCGCAGGAAGCGGAAGACACGCTTTGAGAGATGCTCAACTTCTACACCATCCACCTCGAAGCGCAAAATTAACAATGAAGCTTTTGACCCTGCATTGACGTAAGATAGCCCATCATGAACTACCTCATCTCCCTAGCATTAAATTGGCTCAAAGCACGAAACGACAAACCGACTGAAATTCAACGCGCCAAGCAATTAATCTCGGCCATTGATGCAGGCGGCATCCCGCTGGACCCAGCTAGAATCAGCAAAATCGCTGAAAACCTCGGACTGGAAGTATCAAGAAAAGCCCGCATGGAAGACACTGTTGAGCGAATTCGAATGGCCATTAAACGCTACTAGCAACGCCCCCTTCCCCTTTAGGTTGCCGAGTGACAATTACTCTGGGTGGGAATGCGTTACGCCAAGCAAGCAATAGCTTTTGATAATCAGCAGAGTGGCTAAACCACATGAATTATTTAGCATCAGCATGTAATGAATTTTATGCTGGCAACATCGGATGCCGTTTACGGAAAATATTGGATTCTGCATTGTAGTGCTGACATGATGTCTTATGTAGAATCATAGGCTCTTACTACTGGCACAATAGGTAACATCACCTTTGATTGAGAGTTAGTACAAATTAAGGATCACCTTTTCGAGTGAAATACCGACTGCGATCTCTATGTCGACTAGCTCACCAAACGTTTTCAGGCATTAGGTTTTGGGTAACGCATCACTACGACCTGTTCATCTGGCTCAAACCAAAATTCACCATGCAGCCCTTTCAGATTGCCAGTGATCAACAAAATCAGGCCGTCCTCAAGACGCACTTCGGAAATAGTTTCCCAAGCGAAGGTGGGGTGCGCATTGCTTCCGGTGCCGTTATAGATGTGGTCATCTACCCGGATCTCGGATGCAAGCAAGCTCATCCTATTCGTCATGGGGCGAGCTAAAGAGTAGGTGCAGGTTGCTTTTTAGGCTTCTTCGCTTCTTTGCTCTTCCTTTGCTGCCCTTTAGCCATGATTATGCTCCTTACGTTAATTGAGTTTGCATAGTACGCCTATTGAAGCCGCGCTAACCTATAAAAATAATTTGTCACTATATTTCTAAACAGCTTTACGAATCAATATAGTCCTATGCCAAAATGGCGGTAATTTCGGATGCACCACCCGCCTCAGTCACTCTATAATTTCAGGCGTTCAGCTTCAGCAGTTAATATAAAGCTGGCTTCAGTATTGTTAAGCACTGGAGATCATTGTTCAGAGCTACTAAGCGAATTACTGGCAATATTCGAACTACTTTTCGCTCCTGCATAGCTTTTCGCAAGGCTCACCATTTTTATTTTCATCCAACGACTTCAGTCCACAGCGCGTGAGATAAAAATTTGCTTCAGCGCATGAACTCATTTGACCGCAGTTTTTCTTGTTTCCACATGCGGGGTCGTAAACAACCCGGTTCGAGGGATGCTTGCTCTTATGTATCTTGGAGCGCTTCGTGAAAGTAGATGGATGAGCCTTGCGCCATTTCCATGGAGGCTGTAAGTGGCTTTGCGCCCATAAGCCGCGCCGTGCCTGCTTTGCCTCTTTCTCTAAAGCAATATAGCCTTTATCACTATGATAGTGAGAATACTCCCAAGCTAGACCGCGCCTAACTTGTTCCTCATTGGCATTGAGATCATTCACAAAGATAGTGCCGACAATGCGTCCGTATTTATCGACCGCCTGGCTATCTATCTGCACTTGTTTCTTGCCCACCATTTGCTGCAAAGAATCACGCGACTCAGGGCCAAAAGCTTGGGCCTTTTCAGGCGCATCAATATTTGCCAAACGTATTTTTAATCTTTGTCCCTTGCGCAATACCATCACAGTATCGCCATCCATTACCGCGATGACTTTGGCCGTGAATATTGCGGCTTGCGCCGCAGACTGGCTGAACCCGAAAAGAAAAATGGTAATGCAGAGATAAAACCGAAGTGAAACAGATAAAACTCGAAGCATGAGAAGCCCTCCTTTTTCCTGAATGGAATCCTCCGGCCATCATGTACGTATGATTGCCCGAGGTTCTTTTGTTGCCTTAAGCTAGCATCAAAACACTCTTAATCGCCGCCAGACTCAGCAGCGCATATCCGGCAGCAAGGATGTCATCGAACATCACGCCCAATCCACCATGCCAAGTCCTGTCAAAGTGGCGTATAGGCTGCGGCTTCCAAATATCAAACAGTCGAAACAGGGAAAATGCTAGCACCTGCCAGACCAGCCCTGCGGGAGTAAAGAACAAAACCAGCATAAATGCAACAATTTCGTCCCACACTAGGCCGCCATAATCGGGCACGCCCAACTCCTGACCGGTTTTTTCACACGCCCACACGCCGAGTGCAAACAGCCCGACCAGCACCAAAATAAACAAAGCATCCGACAAGCGCGGCGCTAAATACCAATACAAGGGAAACGCAACTAGGGTGCCAACCGTGCCAGGTGAACGTGGGAATAGACCCGCGCCGAAGCCAAAGGCAAACAGCCGTGCAGGATGACTGAAGACATAATCCCAGTTAGGTTGAAAATTTAATTCATCATGTGAAGTGCGCATATCCGAATTCCTTAATTTGCATCTCACTACCCTCTGCGGTGCGCAGAATACATCCCTCGCCGCTGACAATCTTGCCTATGCGAGTCAGAGGCAAGGCGAGCTTAGCAGAAACCTTCTCAATCTCACTACGCCACTCAATCGGCGCCGTAAAACATAATTCGTAGTCATCACCACCAGCCAAGGCGCAATGTTGTAAAAACAGCTCCTCTTCCCCACTTGCCGAGAAGTGCGTGCTACGCGGAATCGTTGCAAAAGACAATTCCGCAGCCACGTGTGAACGTTCAAGAATGTGCCCTAGGTCGGCCAGCAAACCATCTGAAACATCAATTGCACTGTTGGCTATACCGCGCAAAGCTAAACCTAAGGCGACTCTGGGTTGCGGCTGATGTAAACCTACAGCACATGCGGCAAATACATCCGGCGGCAATACGATCTTGCCTTGCAGATGAGCCAGCGCCAAGGCCGCGTCGCCCAGCGTGCCCGACACCCAGATATCATCATCCACCTGAGCCGCATCACGACGTAGCGCACGGCCTTTAGCCAACTCGCCCATAATGGTGACACTCAAAGTCAAAGGGCCGCGCGTCGTATCGCCACCAATTAGCTCTACACCGTGCTGCACAGCCAGCGCGAAGAATCCGCGACTAAACTTCGCCAACCAATCCTCATCAACTTGAGGGAGCGCTAAGGCCAATGTAGCCCAACGCGGTACAGCTCCCATCGCCGCCAAATCGGAAAGATTAACCGCTAAAGTTTTATGGCCAAGATACTCAGGATCGGCATCTGGAAAAAAATGCGTAGCACTCACCAGCATGTCAGTGGAGACTGCCAACTCCATGCCTTCGCCCACTTTCAACAATGCGGCATCATCACCTACGCCTAATTCCGCACCAGGTGTAGCGCGAGTAAAGTAGCGTTGAATCAGATCGAATTCGGACATAAAGCAAAATCCTTAGCACAGAAATGCAAAGAACACTCCAAGCAGAGCTGGGCTTAACTGATGTGTCTTTGTGTCGCTGCGCTGCAATTGTTTTGATTTACTTTGCGTTTATTTCGACAGCGCGCAACTTTGCTGCCAATTTATCCAGCACACCGTTTACATATTTATGACCATCACTGCCGCCAAAAGTCTTTGCCAACTCCACGCCTTCGTTTATGACAACGCGATATGGAACCTCAGGAAGGTTTACCAATTCGAAAGTGCTCAATAACAGCACAGAAAATTCGATAGGACTAAGTTCATTCAATGCACGGTCCAAATGTGGTGTGATATGAACTGACAAAGCTTCATGCTGATCCACAGCTCCGCGCAATAAGCACACAAACAACTCCACATCGTAGCGTCCAAGGCTTCTTTCATCGCGCGTAGATTTTTCTATTTGCGTAATGCTCGTCCCCGCCATACGCCATTGGTATATGCCTTGCAAAGCCAGTTCACGCGCACGATGACGCGCGCTTTTAGCGGGAGTCACCTTCACTTTTTCATTCATAATATTGCCTTCAACAAATTCGCCATTTCGATAGCGACCAGTGCCGCTTCAGCACCTTTTACGCTCACACGTACCTCGGCTTGCTCATCCGTATCCGTAGTGAGGATGGCATTGGCAATAGGCACTCCGCCATGTAGCTGCACTTCACTCACGCCGCGCGCGGATTCATTCGACACCACTTCAAAGTGAAAAGTATCGCCACGAATCACTGCACCCAATGCAATGAGTGCATCGAATTTGTGCGTCTGAGCCATATGCTGCAAAACCAAAGGAATCTCCAGCGCCCCGGGAACCGTCACTAAAGTAATGTCACTGTCATTCACACCCTGCTTGGTAAGTTGCGCACGACACGAAGCCAAAAGTCCTTCACACACAGGCGTATTAAAACGGCTCTGCACAATACCGATGCGCATACCTTTGCCATCTAGGTTTTTCTCGATCTCGTTCATTTTTTGTCCTTTTACTTCTAAAAATAATCTAAATTACCCTACAAAAACACTGAAAAACACAAGCCATCATCTCCGTCTAAAGCTTTGCCAAGAAGGGAAAGCAAGAACTCCTTCGCTGTTGACTTTCTCTGTGTCTCTGTGTCTCGGTGTCTCTGTGGTAAAATTTTTATTGAATTTCTTAACCATGCACCGGTGTATAGCCCACGACTTCCAGCCCAAACCCAGCCATACTTGGAATCTTGCGCGGGGTAGCAATTAGCGTCATTTTTCCTACATTCAGATCGCGCAATATTTGTGCACCTATGCCGTAGCTACGCGGGTCCCATTGCGCATGGTGCGGCTCCGGCTGGATTGCGGCGCGCGCCAACAGATCCGCTGAAGTCTCTTCGTGATGCATCAGCACCAACACCCCTGTAGAGGATTGACTGATTTTCTTCAAGGCATCATGCACACTTGTAGAGTTAGCATGGCTCGCCTGCTCAAGAAAATCCATCACCGACAACGGCTCATGCACACGCACCAAGGTTTCAGTCTGTGGCTGAATATCGCCTTTTGCCAAAGCCAAATGGGTTTTACCCGTTGTCTTGTCCGTGTAGCTATATAAATCAAACTCGCCGTGTGCAGTCTGCACTTTGCGGTGCGCTATACGCTCGACTAGCTTCTCGTTGTGACTACGATATTCAATCAGATCAGCAATCGACCCTATTTTCAATCCATGCTGTTTCGCGAAAGGAATCAAGTCTGGCAAGCGCGCCATTTCACCATCTTCTTTAAGAATCTCGCAAATCACTGACGCGGGAGTCACTCCAGCCAAGTGTGCTAAATCACAACCCGCCTCTGTATGTCCAGCACGCACCAATACGCCACCATTCTGCGCACGCAAAGGGAAAATATGCCCCGGCTGCACGATGTCAGTTGGCTTGGCATCTTTATTTGCTGCCGCTTGTATGGTGCGAGAACGATCCGCTGCCGATATGCCCGTCGTCACCCCTGTTGCGGCTTCGATCGACATGGTGAAGTTTGTCGCTAAAGCGAGTCCATTCTCCTGCACCATCAACGGCAAGTTCAATTGCAGGCAATGCGCGTGAGTCAATGTCAGGCAGATCAAACCGCGCCCATGTTTAGCCATGAAGTTGATTTTTTCTGGGGTGACGAATTCGGCGGCGAATACCAAATCGCCTTCATTCTCGCGATCTTCTTCATCCACCAGCACCACCATATTTCCGGCGCGCATTTCAGCAATAATTTCTTGTATCGGTGCTACATCTGTCATTTTTATACTTTCTCTGCTTGCATCATGCGTTCAACGTAACGCGCAATTAAATCAATTTCCAGATTCACTTTAGACCCCGCACTCAACTGATTGAGCGTGGTGACTGCCAGTGTATGCGGTATGAGGTTTACTTCAAATTCACTGCCTGCGACAAGATTCACTGTAAGACTGACTCCGTCGATAGTGATAGAACCTTTCATCGCGATATATTTTGCCAACGCTTGCGGCGCACGTACGATTAAACGCCAACTCTCGCCAATATCATTAAATGCAACCACTTCACCCACACCATCCACATGACCACTTACCAAGTGTCCACCTAAACGGTCGGCGAGGCGCAAAGCTTTTTCCAGATTAACTAGTTTACCTTGCTTATCCAGCCCCACAGTGCAATCCAAGGTCTCACGCGAAACATCGACCGTAAAAGTCTTGCCCTGGATTTCTACCACAGTCAGGCAAATGCCGCTCACCGCAATGCTATCGCCAAGCACAACGTCGTCCATGCCCAGATCTTGCGTTTCCACACTCAAACGCAAGCCGCCATCTCTATCCTGAGCGCTGCTAAGCACGCCTACGTCAGCAATAATTCCACTAAACACGTTTTATCCCTTCTTCACTTTCAGCACCATGCGCAAATCTTTTCCAACTTGTCGCACATCCTGCCAGGCCAATTCTACGCGCTCATCCAGACTACTTAATTCACCCAGTTGCGCCATTCCGCGTGCCATATCGCCCAATAACTGCGGTGCAAAATACAACACCAACTCATCAATCAAACCTGCTTGCAACAGCGCACCATTCAAAGTGCTACCCGCCTCGACTAACACTTCATTACAGCCAATAACGGCAAGATGGTGCAAGGTAGCATGCAAATCGACTCGCCCGCTTGCATCTGCCAGCACCACAACCTGAGCGCCTAAAGCTTGCAAAGCGGCAGTTTTTTTTGCATCAGACGTTGCCGTCACGATTAATACTTGCCCGTCTTGCAATATCTTGGCATCGTGACGCATGCGCAAATGACTATCCAACACCACACGCAATGGCTGCCGTGAAGTCTCGACATGCCGCACCGAAAGCTGTGCATCGTCTTCCAGCACGGTGTCGATACCCGTCATCACAGCACACGAGCGCGCGCGTAAAAGATGTACGTCGCGTCGCGCCTCAGGGCCTGTAATCCATTGACTAGCACCATTCGCTAAAGCAGTGCGCCCATCCAAACTCATTGCAATCTTGCTGCGCACCCAAGGAAGACCGTCCGTCATACGCCGCACGAATCCGAGGTTAAGAGCCACCGCCTCGGTTTCCATCAAGCCGCATACCACCTGTATGCCCGCCGCCTGCAACTTGGCGATACCTTGCCCCGCCACGAGCGGATTAGGATCTTGCATCGCAATAACGACCCGCGCAACACCCGCTGCAATCAGTGCATCGACACAGGGAGGCGTGCGCCCGTGATGACTGCACGGTTCAAGCGTAACGTAAGCCGTCGCACCGCGCGCCTTATCGCCCGCCACGCGCAAAGCATTTGGCTCGGCATGAGCCTCTCCTGCTCGCTCGTGCCAACCTTCTCCGACCACCAGCCCATCTTTAAGCAACACACAACCAACACGCGGATTGGGCGTTGTCGAAAACAAACCCCGCTCGGCAAGATGCAGAGCGCTAGCCATCCATGCGCTGTCGCTGGCTTGCATACTCAATCGGGAGAAGGACGTGTCACGGATGGATTGTTTACAGCATCAATCGCATCGGAAAAGTCCCCGACATCTTGAAAACTTTTGTAAACAGAGGCAAAACGAATGTAAGCCACCTTATCCAACTTAAGCAACGCTTTCATCACCATCTCACCCACCTGACGCGAGGCAATTTCACGATCACCGAGCGAAAAAATCCGCTGTGTAACATGATCAATAGCCGCATCAACTAGCGGAGTCGGAACAGGACGTTTATGCAGCGCACGGGTAAAGCTAGTGCGCAACTTAGCTGCATCAAACTCACTTCTCGTACCGTTCTGCTTAACCAACTGAGGCATGCGCAGCTCAACCGTCTCGTAAGTAGTAAAACGCTTATCGCACGACAGACAGCGACGACGACGACGAATACTATCGCCCTCCTCGCTCTCACGCGTATCGACAACTTGCGTATCGGGATGCTTACAGAATGGACACTTCATAGGGAAGGGTAAAGGGTAAAGGGAGAAGAGTGGGGCTTTCCCCTTCCCTCTTCCCCCTTCTCTCTTCTCACGTAATTAAGCGCCATAAACTGGAAACTGCACCGTCAGCTTTTTCACTTCAGCAACTGTGCGAGCAATCACCTCTTCATCATTCGGCGCATCCAGCACGTCAGCGATTAAATGCGCCAGCTTCTCAGCCTCAAGCTCTTTAAAGCCGCGCGTGGTCATTGCAGGTGAACCGATACGAATACCGGAAGTCACGAATGGCTTTTCTGGATCATTAGGAATCGCGTTTTTGTTCACAGTGATATGAGCGCTACCCAATGCCGCCTCGGCAACTTTACCTGTCAGTTGTTTAGCCCGCAGATCAACGAGAAACACATGACTATCGGTACGTCCAGACACAATACGCAAACCACGTTCTTGCAATACTTTCGTCATTACACGAGCATTTTCAACAACTTGCTTTTGGCACTCCTTAAATTCTTTGCTAGATGCTTCCTTAAACGCTATCGCCTTAGCTGCAATAACGTGCATTAAAGGGCCACCCTGCAATGCTGGGAATATCGCTGAGTTAAGTGCTTTCTCATGCTCAGCTTTAGCCAAAATCAAACCACCGCGTGGGCCGCGCAAGGTTTTGTGCGTTGTAGTCGTCACAAAGTCGGCAATGCCAACTGGATTTGGGTAGTAACCAGCTGCGATCAAACCAGCATAATGAGCCATGTCAACGAACAGATACGCACCTACGCTGTCAGCAATAGCGCGGAAGCGCTTCCAGTCAATCACCAAGGAATAAGCTGAAGCACCCGCCACAATCATCTTAGGCTTATGCTGTGTTGCTAGCGCTTGCACTTGATCGTAATCAATTTCTTCTTTGTCATTAAGACCGTATTGCACAGCGTTATACAACTTGCCGCTGATATTCACCGATGCGCCATGAGTCAGATGACCACCGTGCGCCAAGCTCATGCCCAGAATAGTATCGCCCGGCTTAAGCACAGAAACGTATACCGCCTGATTGGCCTGCGAGCCAGAATGAGGCTGCACATTGGCATATTCAGCCCCAAACAATGCTTTTGCACGGTCGATAGCTAGTTGCTCAGCCACATCCACATACTCGCAACCGCCGTAGTAACGCTTACCGGGATAACCTTCGGCATACTTATTAGTGAGCTGACTACCCTGCGCCTCCATCACCGCTGTGCTGGTGTAGTTCTCAGACGCGATCAATTCAATGTGATCTTCCTGACGAACAGTTTCTTTTTGAATCGCATCCCATACTTCAGGATCGGTAACAGCGATGGTGTTTTTGCGCGAGAACATAACAGCCTTTCAAATAATATAGAAAACGGAAAGGCGGGCATTTTACCACGCCGCGCCAAATACAACAGAAGCCTTAATTAGTCACTAATTGACGCGATCTACACTGATGTAAAGGGGGAGCGCAATTTTGCTTAAATTACGAGTTTTTGGAGCAAGTTAAATCGACCATCAAAATTGAAGCAGAAAGTGATTATTAATTATGGAGAACGCTTGTTTTCCGCACTCCGTCCAGCGTTAAAACATCCGGTGCAATGCGCTTCGCTTATTGACACCCTACGTCACGGCCTACACCATTCCAAATATATATATTTTAGTTCTAGTCATTAAAATGCAAATCACCAATCCAAGCCGTAGTTGAAAATTCAGAATATCTAGGCAGTTTGGCATATTGTGCCAGCGCATCTTTAGGTGTATTTTTCAATACATGTTCAACGATATCCCACACCTCAAATTTCGCTTAAAGTCTCCTTCGAGCAATCGCAATGCTTGCATAGAGTTAAGCGGCAAGGATACGCATTTCATTGACGATCTGAATGTATTTTATAAGTCTCTTGGCTATACGCTGGATATGGCGTTGACTGGCATTTTGCCTGAAGAATTTGTTTGGGATACTTACTTTAGACATTGCGTAAAAATCTGTAACTCATGTTACCAACTAAATTTAATTAACTATCTCTCTACGCATTCGGACTCATTTAAAACCAACTACAAAGATCAGATTGAAACATGGCTAGCACACCATTCAGAGCAAGAACAGGACTGCCATACCTCAAACTGCCCAGCATACAGTAATCGAATTCAATTAATTAGGGCGGCTCATTAATCGTTTGCGATGTCCGATAGATGTCGGACACGCTAACTACCAGCCTGACCGATCTACCTAGCGTCCCGCAACCGACATCCGATCTAGCAATATCGAGCCGCACTGGCGTGATCCTTGTATCAGCACATCGGTGCCTACCGCAGCAACATTCATAAACATCTCTTTGAGGTTGCCTGCAATAGTAATTTCTTCCACTGGGTACTGTATCTGTCCATTCTCTACCCAAAAGCCTGCCACTCCGCGCGAATAATCACCCGTCACCGGATTCACTCCATGGCCTAACAATTCTGTCACCAGGAGACCTTTATCCATTTTTTTCAATAAGCCATTGAAATCTAGGTCTCCCGATTTCACAATCAGGTTGTGATTCCCACCCGCATTGCCCGTAGTTTTCATGCCTAGCTTACGCGCAGAGTAACTGCCTAGAAAATATCCGTTCAACACACCTGCATCAATAACAGTACGACCTTTAGTTTGCACACCTTCATCGTCAAATGGGCTACTTGCCAAGCCACGTGGAATATCCGGCACATCATCAATACGCATTAGCGATGAGAAAACCTGCTCGCCAAGCTGATCCAATAAAAACGAAGACTTACGATACAAACTACCACCGCTCACTGCACCTACAAAATGTCCGATCAAGCTTGCCGCGACTGGTGCCTCAAATAAAACGGGGCACTGCATAGTGGCGAGATTACGGCCTTTCAAACGGCGCACGGTACGCTGGGCTGCGATGCGACCGACCTCTTCCACCTTCAGCATCTCAGCAGCATTACGCGCCACGCTATACCAATAATCACGCTGCATCGCATCATCTTTACCGGCAATCACTGCGCAACTAACGCTATGCCGAGAGGTCGGAAAGCCGCCCACGAAACCTAGACTATTCGCATACACGAACTGCGCCTCATGCACATTGACTGTCGCGCCTTCGGAATTATTAATGCGTTTATCAGTAGCAAAAGCTGCTTGCTCACACTCACGTGCCATTGAGATAGCATCATCAACACTCAGCGACCAAGGATGATACAAATCCAGATCAGGAAACTCCATTGCCAGCATTTCAGCTTCGGGCAGCCCGGCACAATCATCATTAGCCGTAAAGCGTGCAATATTCAAAGCAGCATCCACCGTATCGCGAACCGCCTGCGGTGAAAAATCGGAAGTACTGGCATTGCCACGCTTCTGCCCGATAAACACAGAAATACTCAAGCCCTTGTCACGGTTATACTCAATTGTCTCTGTTTCCCCATGCCGAACACTCACCCCTTGACCGAATCCATCAGATACTTCTGCGGAAGCCGCCGTAGCCCCTCGCTTGCTCGCGTAACGGATCAGATCTTGCGCAATCTCGCGCAGTGTTTCAGGGCTGTGGGAAAAACGTGATTCTGAAGAGGTAATAGCGGTCATAAAAAGAATTTAGGGGGATTTAGTATCTCAGAAGACGCTATCATATCAACATCTGTTAGTATTTACCGAACTGCCATTACGCATTAACAAATAATTTCACCACAAACACACCAAGAGCACAGAGAAGAAGCTTGTAAAGTTCATGTTTCAATACGCAACACCTCCGATATTTCGCATAGACTAAACTCTCCGCTCAAATAAAGGCTTTCTCTGAATCCCAGTGTCTCTGTAGCAAGGAACTCAAGATGAATATGCACCAAGAAGATGATGAAGAACTGATAGACCTACCTCCCAGCAAAACAAAAATCAAAAAACAAATGCTCGCGCTGCAAGAGCTTGGCGAAAAGTTGGCGGCACTAAACAAAGATCAGCTTAAAGAATTAGATCTGCCAGAAAGCTTGCGTGACGCAATCTGGGAAGTAAAGCGTATTACCAAATTTGGAGCCATCAGCCGACAAATGCAATACATCGGCCGACTAATGCGCGACGTTGATCCAGAGCCTATCATTGCCAAGCTGGATGTATGGAACGGCACATCGCGCCAGCACATCGCATGGCTGCACCAAGTTGAACGCTGGCGTGATCGCCTGCTGGTAGAACCAGCCGCCCTCACCGAACTACTCGCAGCTCACCCACAAGCTGACGTGCAACGTTTGCGCACGCTGATACGCAATGCAATCAAAGAAAAAGAACTGGCGAAGCCGCCTAAGAACTACCGCGAACTTTTCCAGCTACTCAGAGATATCATTCCAGAAATTAAGTAAGTTAAGGGGGGCGCTATAAATTCAAAATACTAAGCGAGACAAGGCGCGAGTGAAAAATTGCGACGACACATATATTTGATATGTTAGGAGTAATTTTTTGCGAGCAACGCAGTATCGCGACGGAGTTTGGATTTATAGAGGTTCCCTTAAGTGCAGAGACCGGCTACTTGCTGGTCTTTCCCGCACCGTATCAAGACCGCCCACCTAAGAACTACCGAAAACTCTTCCAGTTACTCAGAGAAAGCACGATAAAAACGCAGCACCAATCAAGTGCTGCGTTATCGAGCTTAAAAAATACTTATCGATTCAGCAAACGAATCATAATCTGCAATTCACTAGCTGACTTCGAGAGCGCTAGCGATGCAAACTTTGCCTCCTCAGCAATTTGAGCATTGCTATTCACTAATCCAGACACACTCTCTAAGCTATGTGAAACTTCTTCACTCGCGATTGATTGTTGACTAGATGTTGCAGCAATACGCTGAGCACTCTCGGCAACATTCCGACTTGTATCCATCACTTTCTTTAGCGTCTCACCATTTTCTTGGACAATAACAGCTCCTTGCTCAACTTCTCGTATTGCCTCCTCCATCGACACAACTACACCTTCACTCACAACTTGAATATTTCCAACCATCGCTGCGATGTCATTCGTGCTGATCCCCGTCCGTTCTGCAAGCTTCCTAACTTCGTCAGCCACCACAGCAAAGCCTCTTCCCTGCTCTCCTGCGCGTGCTGCTTCAATAGCGGCGTTCAGTGCCAGCAAATTGGTTTGTTCGGCAATTTCCTTAATGACATTACTGACATCGCCAATTTTTTGAATCGCAATTTTGAGTTCATTCATGGAATCACTCGACGCTCTTACTGCCCCAACAACTCTGCCAGTCGAGACAATCGATTTTTCCATTTTTTGATTACTGTCTTCAATCAGCTTCTGAGAACTAATCGCAGCATCGGCAGAACTATTGGCATTGTGAGAAACCTGTAAAACAGACTTACTAAACTCCTCCATCGTGCTTGAAATTTGATAAATATCATTTTTCTGTCTCGTAGAGTGCTGTGTGACTTGATTCACTTTGCCATCCAGCTCCGTACTGCGCGCCAAAATGATACCTGCTGCCATCGCCATTTCATCCAGCATTACTTTGATCTGTGACTGCATAACCTGAAGATTGCAAAATAAAATCCCAACCTCATCTCGCCCAGAAATATTTATCTTACCACTTAAATTGCCCTCTATCACCTCTTCAAACTGCCTTTCCATACCGACGAGAGGAGTTCTAACAAATTTATTGAAGCCAATTCTGAGTGCCATAAATATAAATAACTGTAGCGCAACTTGAGATGCAATTAATTTTTTAAGAAGATCATGAAGCATATTGAAATCCGAAGTCAAATCCATCGTAAGATCCGACGCACCATTTGAACTGCCTTCTTCAACAGTATGACAGCTCAGACAATCTGTCCCATGAAATGAGCGAGACTCAATATATGGAGTAATTGCTCTAAAAAGAATTTTCCCATCTACTTGTGACTGAGAAAAATATGGAACAGATTTACCCTGCTTGACTGAGTTTGCAATTACTTTCTTAACCAGAGGATCATCAAGATGCTCTTCTGGCAATCCCGGGCCGAATTGCTTAACTACCTGTTCAGTACGAAGTAAACGCAAGGACTCTAGCTGCTGACCCTCGATAATTTTTCCGATCATCAGCTTACGATTTTCCGGATCCGAAATCATTCCAGTAACCATCAGCATGTTTGCACTATCAATTACTTGCATCGATGTAGACTCGGCGCGCTTCTGCGCATCGAATATCAACTGGGATTTCATCTCCTCATAGAGAAAATAAGTAGTGCCAGCCAATAGAATAAATAATATAGGTTGAATTAAAAATTGCAGCTTCAGGTTGAGAGATAAATTTTTAAATTTATAGCGATCGAATTTTGAGCCAATCGGCGCACCTGTTTCATTTAGTTGCTTATAAAGCGCTTCGGCAGACGTTATTTCATTTCTTGAAGGGAGACTTCTTACCGACAGATAGCCAACAACTCTATCTTTTTCCTTAATAGGAGAAACAAGAGCCTTTACCCAATAAAAATCACCATTTTTACAGCGATTTTTTACCAGTCCGCGCCAAGGCAGACCGTCACTCAAAGTATCCCAAAGCCATTTAAAAGCGGCAGGCGGCATATCAGGATGGCGCACCATATTGTGATTCTTCCCAATCAACTCTTCTCGGCTAAAACCACTCATTTCCACAAAAGCATCATTCACATAAGTGATAGCCCCCTTAAGATCGGTTTTGGAAACAATAATCAAGCCACTGGGGAAAGGCTTTTCATTTAAGGTAACAGGCAGATTTATTTTCATTTTAAATTCCAGCAAAAAGAGTAATTCGCCTAACAGCTAATTAACAAAATACGGTGTTACCAGATCAGAAAACCTAGCAAACACATTAATAAATAAGTACATATCAATCTCACATGAGCACCATCACATGTTTATTTTTTAACGCATCAACATATTAAGATGACGTAGACCAACTCATGACGGGGGATATTAACAATAGAGTTATTACTGAAAGCGAGGAATAGGACGTGCTTTCCTCGCTAATTTGCGCGCATTATACAGTAGGGTTATAAATTAATTTCCTTCGGGCGTTTCATGCTTAGCAAAGCAAGTGCTCTTAAGCCCCCTCAAGCGCCATATAAAAATATTAGCTTAGGATGTTAATCGCCCCAGAGTAACTGCCTTAGGAAGCTGGCCGCGCCAGATCAATTGGATTTCCGCGCTCAAGAAATGCCTTGAACTCATCAGAAATACGCGCATCACTGGCCACTCTTTCCCAGAAATTACGCGCCATATTTTGTATGCTAGCAATGTTTTCAGAATCCAGATGGATGCCCTTATATTCGGGCGGCACAAAACTATATGGCAGCACCTCTCCCCCACTTTTTGGTGCAAATCCCATCGAACACATGTCATACACAGGTAGCAGCCTGAATACGCCTCCGTCTATGGAGAAACTCAAATTACCCAAATGCATATCGGTATTATTAATTAAGCACCCAAACCACCATAGACATTCCGCGTCATAAACATGCTGCCAGCTAACCAGATTATTACTATGTAGTGCATCCAGCACTCGCGTCCAATCGCGCCCTATCCCGGTAAATTCAGCATCGATAGATTGAAGAGACAGCATAGGCATGCGCCCAAACTCCCCAGATCTATCGAATCGCTGTGATTCAAGAAATAGCCTGCCGTCCAGTTCAATCAGCTTCGTTTCTGCAGCTGGACAATCATAGCTATGAAGGGCTTCTGTAGCGTGGTACTCCGTAATCAAGATGTCTCGCCACCGCTGAGCAACATCACTGTCACCCACAGGAGAGAACTTAACGATGACGTGCGCTGAACGATTGTCACAGAAAGTTGTAAATTTTGGCTGCTCGCCGCCAGCTGAAGAGCCAGGGATAACTCCGCTCATTACACTATCAGCGAGTGCCGGATAATCTTTTTCTGTAGTCACCACCGGCTTCCGCCTCACACGCGAAAGTGCTTGCTCGCCGAACTTTAAATTCCCAGGAAGGTCGTCGCCATTCGAAATTAAATAACGCCCTATGTGATTTGCATTCCAATGTCTTGGGTCGGGTGGAAAGTCACTGGACTGGCTAGCCAAATCCCCCGCGATTTGCCGACCCAAAAAACCTTGCGGGCACAGATCCATCAAAAAATAGGGTAAGTCTTGATACCAGCCAATTCCACTTTCACCTAATAGAACTTGGGGCATACCTGTAGCGGGCTCGACAAAAAAACCACTAGGTGCCAAAGGGCGTATATATGCAACCACAACAGTGTTCCCATGCGCATCGACCATCACCAGAGGAAGCCTGTTGCCTCCACCAAATGCATTACGAGTCATTGCATATTTGGGTGGGCGCATATTGGGCAATGTGATAACGGCATCACCCATAGCTCTTAGCTGTCGCGACACCGCAGTTTGGTTCAAACCTGTCTCAGCTTGTATTTCCTTGGAGCTTGCTGAGCCTCGCATTAAATATTCGCTTATAGTTAGTGCCATTTGAGCAACCCGCTTAGATAATGACTAGATAAGTTAATTCTATATTCATCATAAGCATATGTAAATAAATTTACTTTTTTACATACTGTACGAATAAGTACTAGATATTCGACTAGATAATTACAACACAAAGTACCGATTTATAGCTAGGATTCAAACCGTAGAGTGAGTAAGATTTGTTGCCCGCGCTGAGCGCATAATGGTGCTAAGTAACATTTCGTGGAGGTACGATTTCTCAGCAAGCTACCCTGATTGAGAGGCGAGACGATTAAGGAATTGATTAGACAAGGTGGCTGTCTAACCTCTTATAAATAAACATTGATCCTACTTTGACTTATTAGATTTTTAACTCCATTGGGCAATTTGCTCAATCTTTTCGTGTATTAGGATGAAACTACTGGAATATGAATGCCCCCAGCCGCGACTAAACTGTCTAATACTATCAACCATATAACTCAGGCCGACTTTCTCGAATACTTCCTCGCCCTTTTCATCTTCTCCAACCTTCAAACCGCCGCCAGTAAACAATAGAGTGAACCACCAATCAACATAGTTATCCCCAAAAATACTACGTAAATAATTAATCGCGTCCTTCGGCTCTAGCTCTTGCTTTCCTAGAAGGTGAAAAATTCTGGGCTCTCCGATTTTCAATGCTGCCATCGCAATAGAGCCGGTTGCCAAGTGCGAGAGTAAGCGGCCTTTATTTTGTTCGGAAGTCTCAAAAATATGCCCGAGAACTCTATACACGTCCTGAATTTGTCTGGGGGTCAGCTTTAACACCGCTATCATTTCAGATATACGCTCTACTCCATCGTGCTTCATGAAGCAAATACGCGTCCCCTCTCCCTCAAGGTAGTAACTGGCATATTTTAAAGCTAGCTTTTTGTAACCGTAGTCCGAAAGGGACGGAAGCTTTATTTCTCTATGAATAAATTTTCGGTAATACTCCTCAAAATCCAGGTCAGGACCAAATGCAGTTTTTGCCGAATTTTCAAGTTGCTGGCGGTCAGCGGCAAGCAAGAAGACGGCGCCCTTTACATCAAATATATGCTTAATCGTCTCTAAATAAGAGATGGCGTAATCAGGCCTGCAACGATCTAATTCGTCAACAAGAAACCATACCCCAGATTTTGATCCTTCTACGAATTCGCTAATAGCCACCTTCAACGAATTCATTGCATTTCGTCTACCCTCATATATTGAAAATGCATCTGTTATAGCTTGTGGTTGCTCTTCTCTTTCTGTTTTTTTTACTTTCTGCGACCTTACCAGCAGCGACAGGATCAATGCCTGTCGCTTTCTTTATAACTTGGCCTGCTATTGCTGTTGCGAACCACCCCAAATCTTTGGCCGCATTAGATAATTTCCGCACGGACTCTCCTGCATCCTGAGTGCAATTAATCAATGCCGAAACAACAGCAAATAATGGATCTCCATAATAATCACTCTCCCAAGCATTTAAGGAGATCAATATTGGTTTGTCATCCGCCGAGCTCTCGATCGAGGATTTCCACATCTGCAAAAAACTGGATTTGCCAGAACCGTATTTTGAACTCAAAGAAATAACAAGGCTGCCTTCGACATAGTTTTGCTCAACTGCTATAAATTTTTCTAGACGATCCGCAAAATCTTTTAGTCCAATTAGATCATCTTCAAATGTTGAGACTTTCATCTTCTATCCTTTAGCCCACAAAACTGTATTGCACAAATCTGCATAACTACACCCCACACACATCCGAACCATCAGCAGGAATCTTTTTCCCGAACAGCAGTTGTATCGGCACCCAGACAATTGAGGTGGCGAACTGCCACACGGTTTCCAGCACGTCTAGCGGCCTGACTCCTACTTTAAAATCATCGAAACTACCCGTTACGGCAATGGGAAGTGCGAGGCTAAACAACTGCGGCGTTTTCGCACGAGGCTTCACGTATAGCTGCACCGCTTTAGTCGCGAAGTTCACTTCGCCTTTACCCTTAACCCGCATACGGGTGGTATCAATTAAAATATTTTTATCTGAAAGCAGGCCATCGTTCAAAGCAAAGCTTCCGATGGCACAGTTCACTTTAGATGCATGCGTTTTATCAACGTTAGATAACAATACCGTTAATACATTTACTGCCCATATATCAAGCAAACCTGATTTCAGGTTTTGCGGCCACACCTCAAAGTCGATATTGCCATTACCATAGCGCAACAACTCTGACAGATACTGGGCACGAGCATTAACATCCACATCCAGGCTGAAGTTGCCGCTCATCTCACTCTTGGGATCAAAACGACGTGCCAACACTCCATAATCGAAATGTTTAACTTTGGCGTACAAATCAACGGCCACATCTTTCTCGCCCGGTTCATAACCAAATTTAAAGGATGCTGAGCCACTCGGTGTATTGACAACAATCGGGCCAATGTCAGCGCGGCCATTGTGTAATTTCGCATCCAGTGTGCCGCTACCCAAGATGTCTGCTCCAGAAACGACACTGTCTACACGCACCGTCAAATAGGCATTCTGGCGTTGCAATACTTCCTGACTTAACATCTTTTGCGCTTGGTTACTGGCTGTGACCGCTTGCTTACGCAATTCAGTTTTGGATTTTTTACTGGCGGCGGGCTTGGAGTTTTCTGGCGACCAATCGCCAAATTCAAAGTCATCTAGCTGTATCTTCGGTGCAGCCAAGGCCAAATCAATGCGCGGTGGAACTGCTGTGGTATCCAGCTTGCCATCGCCGTTAAGCAAACTACTACCCACTTGCAGCAACAAGGAAGAAACCTCATAACCTATCGAGGACATGTGGAAATTGCCGGACGCAGACCATGGCCCCCAAGGCGGCAAGGACGTGTGCGTCAGGAAATTGAGATCGTCTAAACTAGCGCCACCGATATTGAGCGCCAACACAATATCTTTATTCGAAAACGGGCGCTGAACTTCACCTGATAACTGAATAGCTGAATTAGCTGCACTCGCAGTAAATGTAAATGGAATAGCTAAAGCGGGATTAATCAAATCAATCGCCTTAGCCGTTTCCAGATTAATTGAGACTGGAACGTTGTCAAATTTACCTAATAAATCCAAATAAATATTGTCTCCTGCCGCAGATTTGAGTTCACCTTTTTCCAGCGCGATACGCATTTTTCCGCCGCTATTGGCATCGTGCAAAGTGAGATGCCCACCGTCAAACTCAAAAGCCAATTCAGAGTGCTCCAGCAATTTCCCTAAGCGGCTCGAATTCAAATCTAGCTGCAAGCCTACGTGAGCCACATCGGCATCAATATCGCTGGCAATGCCGAGCTTATTCAAGACACTACCAATATCTAAATCATCCGTCGCCAGCCACAGCACAGAATGCGGTTGCTGAGAGCGCAAATCAAGTTGAATCGCACCGCTAAAATCATTTTCAGCCACATTGACTGCAAACGGTGACGCGTACATCATGCCGTCACGTATACGTCCATCGAAGTGGATATCTTGCACGCTCAGCGGCGATGCGCTGGCAATACGTTTAATACGCACCATAATATCTGCGTCTGCCAAATCGACACCCGTCGGCAAGATGGGAATATCGATCATGCTTTTAGCAGAGGAAGTCGCCACTGGTGCTGCTTTTTTAGCTTTCGGCAACAGTGAGTGCAATTGATCTACGTCAATCAACTCGCCTGTCAATTGCAATTTAATCAGTGGCTTTCCGTTATCAGAAGTGCGTAACACATCCGCAGATACATCACTACGCCCCAACTTCAAATTGAAACCAGCCAAGTGCCAACTCGTCTTGTTTGCTTGGAAATTACCGCGCACGCTGATAGGTGCATCTGCGCCGGGTTTAAGACCAAGCCAGTCTGCGATTTCGCCAGAATGCGGTGCAGACAGCGCAAACGTAACTTCCGAACTCGAACCCTCTGCGGAGGACTGCAAGTCAGCATGTATTTGCGCTCTGGCACTAGCTGCCTGCAATTCAAAATCCAAAGGCACGCGCGCTTCTCGCATGATATTGGTCAAGGAATCGCCTTGCAACTTTGCACTGAATGCTTTATCCAACAAGCTGCCCTTCATTTCAGCATGTAAAGCTTTCCTCGCAGGTAGTGCCAGCGTCAGCTTATCCAATGTAAAACGCACCGGGCGTCCACCCTTGCCATTACCGTAAGTCAACTTGCTGCGCGCCACATCCAAACGCACATCCAAGCTATCCATCAATTCATAGCCACGATCCCCGCGCGCACCGATGCGTAAAGCAAAGCGCCCCAACTCCCCTTTGACTCCGGGCATACCGAGCAAAACCTCGGCCAAATTCCCCAAGTTGGAATCGTGGGTAGCAAGCGCAAGATCAAATCGTGCTGGCGTGACGCTGGCATCTGCACTTGCGCTACCGGACATGAACACGTCCGCCAGCGTAGCTTGCACTGGCACGCTGAGATGACCATTCTCCAGCTTCACTTGCAACTTCGCATCGTGCACCTCACCGGGGAGATTGAGCCACTTCCCAACCCGCAAGGTCAAATCAGCATCTGCGCTATTTAGTCCTTTCAGGTTGAATGTCGCCTCGGATAGTTGCTTATATACATCAGAAAAGTTCTTTGGTGGTTCTTCTTGAGCAGCAGGCTTGTCGGTCATAAATGGTTGCAAATCTAGCTCGGGAATTTCAAGTTCACCTTGCACGCGGGGACGTTTGCCGCTGTAGTCAAAGTTGAGATTCCCTTCCAAAGAAGTCTTGCCCATAATCGCGCTTAAATTGTTCAGCGCAACTTTGCCCGGCGCATAGTTGATATCCCCCACTATCCCAGCAATACCAACAGCAGGTAATTTGGTCTGAAGCAATTGTTCAAACTCGCTTAAATTCTCAGTACCAAGACCAAAATTAATTACACCGGTATCGCCAGACACATTGCCATTTATGGACAAGCGTGAACTCAAGAATTCAAGCATCAAACTAATCGGCCAAGGCTTATCCATACGCCCTAGATCAGCGATAGTGCCGCCAGTGAAATCCAAGTTATATGGGTATTTTTTCTCAACCGTACCGTTTAATGTCAAGGTAATAGGCTGACCTGCTGGGATTGTCGCAAGCAGAGATTGCAGTTCAAATGAGTGAGCTTTCGCGCCAGCCGGAATAAAGTCCACATCCAATTTACTCAGCGAAATGTGCTTTATATCCACACGTTCAAAAACCCGACTCAAGGCCACTCCTGCTGAGGCTGGTTTCGTCTGCGTCTGCTTTGAGGAATGAGGATTGAATGTCCAGTTGTTGCTGCCATCTTTATGCTGCTGCAAACTGATGTGCACGTCTGCACCGGACAATTCATCGACTTGCAGCTGCGTAGCTAACAGCGCCCACAAATTCAATGCTAGCCGTACCTCACCCAGACTGGCAAATTCGCTACTGCCAAAGCCTGAGGCATTAGCGATATGTAAGCCGCCAATGCGCAATTTGGGGTGCGCTGAAATTTCAACCTGCATCGCACCTTCAAAGCGTACCTCGCGCCCCAAGTTTTCAGCGAGCAAAGCCGCGACTTTGCCGCGCTGCGATGAAGCGTCAATTGAAACCCCAATAAACACAACATACAAAACCAGCGCCAACAACACGACTAACAGCACGCCTACAAAGCGTAGTGTCTTGAATAACAAGGGATGCGATTTTAGAAAACTGGAAAGGGTTGGCATAGTCGAAGGCCTATAAAAATCAATTACCCGCAGAAATTAGCTTGCCAGTTTACCTGTTATTCAAGCGCGGCTGGCGGGGTAGACGTTACATCCAACTCCACCCGCTCAATGCTAGTAAAACGTTTAGAGATTTTCTCACTGGTAATTTGCACATCCTTCGCATCTTCATGTGCCTGTCGTATGTGATCCGCCAGCTTTTTCATGCGCTCGTCGAAGCGTCCAAACTCCTTGCCCAGCTTGCCCAGCTCATCTTTGATGATATGCACTTGCTTGCGCGTCTCCACATCTTTCATCACCGCGCGCGCCGTATTGAGCACCGCCATCAAGGTCGTCGGCGACACAATCCACACACGATGTTGCATGGCGTAATCCACCACATCTGAGTGATGCGCATGTATCTCGGCGAACACCGCCTCAGCGGGAATAAACATCACCGCGCCATCTGATGTCACATTAGGAATAATGTATTTACTGCTAATGTCGCCCACATGTTTTTTAATATCCGCTTTGAATTGCCTCTCCGCAACCAACTTCTCGGCAGGGCTTGGCGCATCAAACATACGATGATAGTTTTCCAGCGGAAACTTAGAGTCCACCGCCACCATACCTGTCGGCTCCGGCAATTTCAGCACACAGTCAACACGTGTACCGTTCGGCAGGGTGTATTGCATCTCATAAGCCTGCGGCGACAGAATATTGCGCACCAAGCCTTCCAACTGCACTTCGCCGAACGCACCGCGTGAACGCTTGTCGCCCAGCAACTCCTGCAAACTCACCACATTGGTGGTCAGCCCGTCGATCTTCTTTTGTGCCTCATCAATTGTCGCCAATCGCGCCATGACACTCACGAAAGTATCATTGGTTTTCTTGAAGCCCTCATCCAGACGCTCGCTCACCTTGCCGCCGATTTGCTCCAGACGACCATCCACCGTCTTGGATAAAGCCTCAATACTTGTTGCCAGATGTTGCGTGGCATTGCGGAATGAATTCTGAATCAACTCTTGATCGGCGCGCCCCTGCTCTGCCAATTTCTCTAAAGTCTTAGCCAGCATCTCGCTACGCAACTCATCTTGTTTGGCTTGCAAAGCATTCAGCGCATCGCGCGTGGCGCGCAACTCCTCGCCCACAGCCGCACGCAAGCGCTCCGACTCGGCAACTTGCGAAGCAATTAAACGATCACCCTGTTTATTTAGACCATCATGCAAATCGGTAAGCATAGCGCGATGCTGCACCTCCAGCACTTTGGCGGACTGCGCAGGCAGCTTGCGCATCAGAAGGAATACCGTCACCAGCAATGCCAGCGACAATAACGCGACAACGATTAAAATAATTTCAAGCATAGATAGAAAAGTCAGTTCAGATGAAACGGGTAGGCATTTTAGCGCACGCGGTGTTTCTCACTGCAAACAGATACACAAAAATCCGTCATTCCCGCGAAGGCGGGAATCCAGCTCAACAAATATCCCGCGTAGCAGACAAAACCTTAATGTTGACCCGCTACGCGGGGAATTTTCAATCTACTAGATTCCCGCCTTCGCGGGAATGACGAGCCTTAGCCTTATTTAACCTAGATTAAATAAGGCCTTCAACTTCTCCGCATCCGGCTGCAACACCACTCCACGTTCAGTGATCAAACCCGTCACCAGCTCCGCCGGAGTCACATCAAACGCAGGGTTGCGTATCTTCACGCCTTCCGCCGCCCAGTGATAATCACGGAAACCTTTCACCTCATCCACCGAGCGCTCCTCAATAGGAATCTCCGCTCCCGAAGCAATACTCATGTCGATAGTCGACAGCGGACATGCCACATAAAACGGGATGTTGTGACGTTGCGCCAACACCGCCACCATATAAGTGCCGATCTTATTCGCCACATCGCCGTTACTTGCCACGCGATCTGCCCCGACCACCACAGCATCAATCTCGCCCTGCGCCATCATATAGCCAGCCATATTGTCAGTGATGAGCGTCACCGGAATCTTTTCCTGCACCATCTCCCAAGCGGTGAGGCGTGCACCTTGCAAAAATGGGCGTGTCTCATCGGCTATCACGGATATTCGCTTGCCCGCCTCCACCGCCGAACGAAATACCCCCAGCGCCGTACCCCATCCCGCCGTCGCCAATGCTCCCGCATTACAATGTGTCAGCACTCTCGCACCATCATTTAACAAGGCCGCACCAAACGCCCCCATGGTTCGATTGATGCGAATATCTTCCGCCAGAATTTCATTCGCCTCATCCAACAAACGTTGTCCGATCTGCGATGGCGTTTGTGTTGCAACACCCTCCCAAACCGTGCGCATACGCTGCAAAGCCCAGAACAGATTCACTGCCGTCGGACGGCTTTGCGCCAACACGGTGAAACCGGCCTCCATGCCAGAATTAAAAGCAAAAACATCATCTTTTCCTTGCAAGGTGTTCTCGTAGCTTGGGTTGAGCGCAGCGATACCCAACAATTCGCCATGATGGATATCACTACGCTCAACCCATCCTACAGACAATCGCAACGCCTCCAGCGCCACCCCATAAGCCGCTGCCACACCGATAGCTGGCGCACCACGCACCACCATACTGCGTATCCCCTCCGCGACCGATGCCGCCGAGTCGTAGCTTAAATACTCAAAGGCAGCGGGCAGAATACGCTGGTCGATCATTTCCAATTTATTATGCGCCCAGCGCAGGGTTTCGATTTTCATACAACTTCCTTATTTCATATGTAGGTTGGGTGGAGCGAAGCGATACCCAACAGGTACGATAGGATGCTACAACAGCATGCGCCCCCTCAGGCAGCCCGCCCCTCCGGCAAACGAACATCCATCACAATTTCCGAGAAGGGAGCGACGATGCGATTCTGTTCGTCTTTTTCGAGCGCTTGCCACTCGACCAATTTTTCCACGTCGTTGTGTACATTTTTGTAATCTCGCTTCACGCGCCGAGCTAGGGCCGCGATGGTCATAGGGCCATCTTCGCGCAAGGCGGCAAGCAAGTCCCAGCGGCGCGGAGTGAATACCGCTAGGAGTTGACTGATTTCTGAGAAACCCACCGTAAAATATGACGGCGGCGTATCGCCCCGCTCCAGCGCCTCCATCGTTTGCGCGGCACGCGCCAAACTGGCTTCCAGAGGTTCGCATACCTTTACATTCAGAATTCGTTCATTCATGTTTTGACTCCTTTCACATCAGCCATAAAGTCAGCCATCAAACGTTGGGGGTTCACAAAACTGTAAGCCTCTTCATGCGCCCCCACGTGCTTGTGATCTCCTTTGCCGCGCTAGTTGTCGTACCCCACCATGCGCTTGCCATCGACCACATAGACCAGACGGTATTTATACGGGTGTTCAGATGGAGGAACCGGCTCAGGCACTTGCCAGATTACGATTTCGACAAAGCCGACGCCGTATGTTTCTTTGGCACGAAATAGTTCGGTCGCTTTCATGGTGCGTATCAAACCATGCAAAAAATATGGTGTCAAGAACCATAAATATACCAACGATGTGGAAACCCTGCGATTACGAGCTAAAAAACTGAATAAACCCTCCGCTCGCAGTGAGCCCTTCGAATCTTATGGCGAACGGAAAACTTAGAGCCGCATTAGTCCCCCTCAAACTCGCACAAGGCAAAAACCTTCTGCCCACTTTTCTCCAACCTTGCGCGACCACCAATATCTGGCAGGTCAATAATGAAGCAGCATTCAACAATCTTGCCGCCCATTTTTTCGATCAATACACATGCAGCTTCAGCCGTACCTCCAGTGGCAATGAGGTCGTCCACTAGCAACACGGTCTCGCCTTTTTGAATGGCATCGGTGTGTATTTCGATGCGGTCGGTGCCGTATTCGAGTTCGTAGTCATGGCCTATGGCTTCTGCTGGGAGTTTGCCTTTTTTGCGGATGGGTACAAAGCCTTTGCCTAGGGCATAGGCCAAAGGTGCGCCAACGATGAAGCCACGTGCTTCGATACCCGCAATTTTGTCGATTTTTACATCTTTGTAGCGGCGCACCAACTCGTCCACGGTAAGGCGCAAGCCAACGGGGTCTTTGAGTAAAGTGGTGATGTCGCGAAATTGAATACCTTGTTTCGGGTAATGAGGGACAGTACGGATTTTTGATTTGATTGGCATGGTAATTTCCTGAACGGTATTAAAAGATAGTTTTCACCACAGAGAACACAGAGCAAAAAGGGTGTTTGCCTTTCTCTGTGTCTCTGTGGTGAATGGTTTAGTCTCGTTCTTTGTACTCCACAAACTTCTGTTTCACTTCATGCATCTGTTGCGCCGTGAGTATCTGCGGCTCACCAGTTTGCAAGGTGCGCCAGTATATTTCGCACAGGTATTCGACTTCGAGTGCGACCGACAAAGCTTCGTTCAAGTCTTTACCCAGCGCGATCATGCCGTGATTGCCGAGCAAACAGGCTTTGCGCTCGAACAAGGCCTCTAGCGCCAGATCGGAAAGATTCTGCTCTCCGAACACGCTATACGGCGTGCAGCGGATAGTATCTCCGCCCGCGATAGCGATATGGTAATGAACCGCAGGCACGCTTTTCCCCAGACAGGCGATGGTCGTGGCGAAAGTGGAATGCATATGCAACACCGCGCCAATATCAGGACGTGCATTGAGAATGTCGCAATGAAAACGCCATTCACTAGATGGCTTGCGGCCTTGCAACACCTTCCCGTCAGCGGCGAGTAAGACCATATCTTGTTCAGTCATCTCTGCAACAGGCAACGCAGACGGCGTGATAAGTATGTCATCCGCACAGCGCACTGAAGCATTGCCCGCCGTACCACGATTGAGACCCACTTCCACCATGCGACGCGAGGTGTCTAATAATTGCAGCCTTAATACTTGTTCGGTCATGGTTACTCTTTCTTTCAAATCTGTATGCTTACTCCTACAGCACTCGTCCAGCGATGGCTTGCAGCTTTTCTTTCATTGCTGCATCGCGCGCTTCAGGAGCAGTGATGAGGGCATGTTGCAACACATTACGACAACCACATTCGCAAGATTTCGCATCCGCGCCGATGTGTGGCACAGCATGTTTTACCAATAGCTTGGCTTTGTCCGCATTGGCTAGCAACACCTTGATGATCTGTTCCACAGTCACATCATCGTGATCGGGATGCCAACAGTCGTAGTCGGTCACCATGGCTACGGTGGCATAACACATCTCGGCTTCGCGAGCGAGTTTGGCTTCCGGCATATTGGTCATGCCAATCACGTCACAGCCCCAGCTTCGATACAGTTCGGATTCTGCAAGGCTGGAAAATTGCGGGCCTTCCATCACTAGATAAGTGCCACCACGTAGCGCATTGATGCCAGCCTCTTTAGCCGCCAACTCGATATGATCTCCCAAACGTTTGCACACCGGATGCGCCATCGAAACATGCGCAACCAGACCCGTGCCGAAAAAAGATTTTTCGCGGGCGAAAGTGCGGTCAATAAATTGGTCAACAATCACGAAGCTACCGGGAGCGAGATGTTCACGCAAAGAACCCACCGCGCTAACGGAAATCACCTCATTCACCCCAACACGTTTTAACACGTCGATATTGGCGCGGAAGTTGATTTCGGAAGGTGGTATTTTATGTCCACGACCGTGGCGCGGTAGAAAGGCCAGCTTTACCCCGTTAAGCTCACCAAACAGCAGTTCATCCGATGCTGAACCGAAAGGAGATTCGACCCTTTCCCAGCGTTTATTCTCCAGTCCCTCAATGTCGTACACACCACTACCGCCGATGATACCAATGCTTGCCTGTCCCATGCTTCACTCCTACGCCACAAAATGAATAGCGATTGAAACAGGAAACTCCATTTAGCTCAAGGTTATTCAAGTCGATCAATGTGACTTTCCTCACAGACAAGCTAATTTTATCGCCCTACTATGCAGACTCCTATTAACCTAAAGATGGAGAACGACATGAAAGCTAATGTAGGCGGCATTGATCGGATTTTACGCATCGTAGTGGGCTTGGCCTTAATCGGCTTGACACTGGCGGGGGTAATAGGAGTTTGGGGCTGGATCGGAGTCGTGCCTTTACTTACCGGCACTTTCAAGTTCTGCCTTCCCTATGCTTTGTTCGGTGTCAGCACTTGCCCAATGCAAAACAAATAACACCCCTTATTCCCTAATGCCCAGCCCTGCTGGGCATTTTTTATGGTTCCCATCCTGTTTTTGCATGCACACCCCCTAGACTCCTGCCATCCCCCACCCAGAAATAAGCCGCTACTTGCCACGCCTACAAGCTGTTGATGTTTTGCTTTTCTCTGTGCCTCTGTGTCTCTGTGGTGAAGTTTTTAAGGTCAATAGACTTTAGCTACCGTCGAATTCACCACGCTATTACCTTATCTGCGATCAATCAGGGGTTTATCACGCATCTATACGAGCGCATAATACCCAGCATCTTATCTAATTTGCCGCACCCCGCTGCGCAAACAGCTTTCTTCAGGACCGACATGAGCTCCTCACAACATACCGAATTACAAATCACCGGCATGCACTGCGCATCCTGTTCGTCTCGACTTGAAAAAGCCTTAAATCAGCTATCCGAAGTCAGCGCCGTAGTGAACATTGCCACCGAAAAAGCTAGCGTAAGCTATAACGCGAGCAGTACTAATATCGACGCATTGATTACAGCCGTGCGCGATACTGGTTTTGATGCTCATGTCGCACGCGATTTCGCTGCCGAAAAACAAGAGAAAGAAGCGATATACCGCCGCGAAAAATTGCAGTTTTACATTTCGGTGGCCCTCACCTCTCCGCTGATTCTAGAAATGCTGCTGATGCTATCCGGCGTTCATTTCGCAATGCCGCTGTGGCTGCAATGGTTGCTGGCGACTCCGGTGCAATTCTGGGTGGGCGCACGCTTCTATCGAGGCGCTTGGGCCAGCATCAAAAATGGCAGCAGCAATATGGATGTACTGGTCGCACTCGGTACCAGCGCCGCATATTTCTTGAGTTGTGCCATCGTCTTATTCGACATTGATCAAGCCGTATACTTTGAAGCCAGCGCCACACTTATTACCCTAGTATTACTCGGCAAATTACTGGAAGCGCGCGCCAAAGGAAAAGCCTCTGCAGCACTTGAGGCGCTGTTCAAACTACAGCCTAAGATGGCGCATGTAGAACGTGACGGCGCAATACTTGATGTGTCCGCCGGACAGTTACGCCCCGATGAAGTCTTCATTGTTCGTCCTGGAGAAGGCATTCCTGTTGACGGTGTCGTTATTGAAGGAAATTCCAATGTAAACGAGAGCATGCTCACCGGAGAAAGCCTGCCGCAAAGCAAACTGCTAGATGACAAAGTCTATGCTGCCACGCTTAATCAACAAGGTTTACTCAAATGCCGCGCAACCGCCGTAGGTAGCCAAACGCAACTCGCTGCAATCATTCGCATGGTAGAGCAAGCGCAAGGATCAAAAGCGCCAATCCAAAGACTAGCAGACCAAATATCTGCCATCTTCGTGCCTGTGGTGTTAGTGATAGCCAGCCTCACTTTCGCCGTCTGGTGGTTTTTAGGCGCAGACTTTTCGGAGGCATTGATTAACGCCGTTTCGGTGCTGGTCATCGCCTGCCCCTGCGCTTTAGGTTTGGCTACGCCCACTGCCATTGTCGTCGCCACAGGACGCGCTGCCAGCGCGGGAATTCTGGTGAAAGATGCCGCCTCACTGGAGCGCGCCCATCATCTTGATGTGCTGGTATTAGACAAGACAGGCACATTGACCGAGGGCACACCCGCGCTCACCGATTTATCGCCCGCCGATGGTGGCGATGCGCAACAACTGCTAGCGATTGCTGCCAGTCTGGCTCAGCACTCGACCCATCCTTTATCCGCCGCGCTGAACGCACATGCGCGCGCGCACAACATCAAGCTGAGCACAGTAAGTGATTATCACGAACTGGCAGGCAACGGCCTGAGCGCCGTCATTGACGCAAACAGTTATCAACTTGGCTCACCCTCTTTCATTGCCAAATCTGGCAGCATAAAGCTGGATGAACCCGCCTTGCTGGCACTTCAGCAACAAGGCAAGAGTGTCATCATGCTCGCGAGCGATAAGACCTTGCTTGGCTCCATCGCCTTTGCCGACACACTGCGCCCCAGCAGCTGGGCAGCAGTAAGCAAGCTACATGAAATGGGCATTCGCGTTGTCATGCTAAGCGGCGACAACCAAGCCACCGCTCAAGCCATCGCACAGCAAGCTGGCATTGATGAATTTCTCGCCGAAGTGCTTCCACATGACAAAGCGCATCATGTTGCCTCGTTCAAAACAGCAGGCGGCGTGGTGGGGATGGTGGGAGACGGCATCAACGATGCCCCAGCGTTAGCAGCAGCCGATGTGAGTTTTGCGATGAAGAGCGGTAGCGATATTGCCATTGAAGCGGCAGACATTACACTGATGCACAACGACCTGATGTCGGTGGTCAATGCCATCGACCTGTCACGCGCCACGCTATCCAAAATACGTCAAAACCTATTTTTCGCTTTTGGCTACAACATACTAGGCATTCCGCTCGCCGCCTTCGGTTTGCTCAACCCAATTATCGCAGGAGGTGCAATGGCAATGAGTTCAGTATCAGTAATCAGCAATGCCTTGTTACTCAAGAAATGGAAGCCAAAAGCACGCAAGGAAGATTCACAACAAGTGTAGGTATGATGCGCTATCCACTTCCGTTTATACCTGCCATGCCTATATACGGAGGACTGCTGCGATGAAAGCAGAACAACAAAACTTAAATGACGAGCATTACCTGCGAGCCGTCACCGAACTCGGTAATACGCACAAAGTCGTTTCTTCAGACGATATCTATTCTCAAATCGGGATCAAATTGGTCGCCGCCAATATTCATATCAGTAGCGCACTGTATGAGCAATTAGTCCAACATAAACTATTAATCCCGATCGATAAATCATTATCCATTGAAAATATTCTGACGCCCAAAAAAATCTTGATTGATGTTCTCTCCTTAATTGAGCACGATGATAAGCTCATGAAAGTTGATCAAGTCATGAGTCAAGGGAACTCATATCATCAGATCATCACGGATCTTCGACTCCCCACTGCACTCGCCTTTAAATTGACTGTAGCCAAAGAGCAATTCCCAAACATTTATTGGCACAGCCTGTTGATGCTGGTTATCAGCGTATATCTTGCCCGCCAAGATGGCTTGAGCTTGCATGAAGAAGAATCGATAGCCCTCTCGGCATTGCTGATCGACATCGGGCTCATGCATATTAATCCCAAATTTCTCAATCCATCGCATGTAATGAATCCCGCTGAAAGACATCATCTTTATGCTCATCCGCTTACGGCCTATCTATTACTCTGCGAATTTACAGAGCTTCCAAAACCATCTCTAACGCAGTGCTTGAGCATCACGAAAAAATGGACGGCAGTGGCTATCCTCGTGGCCTGAGCGGCAACAGGATTAGTCGCCATGGACAAATACTAGCCATTGCCGTGCTTGCGGCAAAAGCCTTTGATTCGGACAACCCCCATGTTCCATGGAAGAAACTGGATGTAATGCTCAAACTAAACTCAAAACAATACGGGCAAGGTTTAATCGGACATCTGAACATCCTGCATGATGAAACGCCCGAGAGACTCGCAAACAGCAATAAAGCCGAAATGCTGGTTGAGCAGGTAAAGCTGATTGGCAAACTGTTTGAGGGTGAGCTTCCCCCAATAAACTGGACACTAAAATAATTATTTTAGGGGTCTATTATGTCCGAGAAATATGCATCATTCACCAAAGAGTTTAAGCTTGAGACTCTAAGGTTGGCTGATGAAACAGAGCTACCCATTTCTCAGTTTGCCAGGAACTTAGGTATCAGAAGAAATTTGATTTATAAGTGGCGAACAGAGATGAAAAAGAAACACGATAAAGCATTTAAAGGGACACCATCTCAGAATGATTCTAATCAAGGTGTGGACACCATGGCTGATTTAACTGCCGAAAACAAGCACTTGAAAAAAGCGCTGAAACTGTCTCAAATGGAGAC
>Ga0316203_1000532_pt1 | contig 43606 bp, 45 predicted proteins | sample 6monrhotite_MG_FD_204940 | JGI IMG/M metagenome (GOLD analysis project Ga0316203, IMG submission 204940) | Microbial mat bacterial communities from mineral coupon in-situ incubated in ocean water Damariscotta River, Maine, United States -... | ecosystem: Environmental > Aquatic > Marine >... | reverse complement strand
ACTGGCGCTGGCAGGAAGAGGTGTTGTTGAATCCAGGCAAGAAGATAGGAGGTGCCAACAAAGAAACAAGGAAATTAGCAGCGTAATAATTTATTTGAGGCGACAGGTATCTTGACATATACCGAAACTGAAACACCTTATCCAGCGTCACCGGCCCCTCTTTATTAATGATCTTTAACGCAAGCCTCTCGGTGAGGCTTAATCCATCATCAAGCCAGGGCAGCTCCTGCAACATTCGCTGAAAGGCGAGTTGCATAAGCGGCATAGGCGACCTATGCTCTCGTGTTAACTGCCATAACATCGTTGGGTCACTCGCAACAAAGGCCTGCCAGCAACGTGCACCAAAGGCAATCATAGACGCATTCACATTAACCCGCTCCTGCCACAATGGAATCAGATTTTCAGGCTGCCGACAGAGCTGGCCTATACCAATAAAGTGCTTAACACCAGGAAAGCCCTCTGCCGAAATTAACTCAACCCTTGTATTACCTAACTCAATCTCAGCAAGGTGTGCTAATACATAGGCAAGGCAAAGCTGATCAAAGGGATCATGTTCAAACCATAATGCGATGCGTGCGATACCTTCAGGTAGTGAACGTAGCACAGCCTCAACATGCCTAATCTCATCTGCCGTATTTTCTATCAACTCTGGCGCTACATCACCACCATAGCTCTGCATGATAAAACCCGCGCGCGAATCAACAAAGCGTTCAAGTGGATCAAAAGCAAGCACCTCGCCTTGCGGAAAAGGATTACTAATCTCCAGGAACCCTCCCTTAAAACCAGCCTCAGGCAAGGCTGCTTTGATATCACTGCCGCAACGAATATGAATCGTCGTCATATCTCTATCTAAGGTAAAGCGTGCTCGCTGAGCAGGCATTTCAACCCGGCTCATAAGTTCCACATGCGCCTTCAGGCGGGGCCAACTTGTCATGCCATTTTCACGCGCAATGACCCACTGCGCATCGGCCAACTTAAGCGCTGATGTAGACATCTCCTGTGCGTTTGGATGATTATGCTGAAAGCGTTCAAGCGCATCGAGATTACCCCACTTCAATGCTTTAAGCAGATCTTTGGCCTCTTTTTTCAACTTCTCCAATGATAAATGATGAACTCTGGTCGAGGCAGCAGATACAATCAAACGAGCATCTTGAAGTGTTGGGGAAAAACCATCTTCTTGTCCTTGAGGGTGGTTATTCTGAACACGAGCAATCGCATTAGCATCACCGCTTAAGTAAGCAGCCAGTAATATTTCGGCCTGAGCTAAATTTTTCGCGTAACGACGTTGAGCTTGAATCTCTTTAGACATACGAATCTCCTAAAAAACCGCGTCCGCCCAACGGTAAAAAGATCGTATTTTAGATATTAGTATTTAACAACCACTCGCCGGGCTCAGCCCTTTCCGCAGACAGGTAGCGTACGAGAAACGCTAACAATAAGTCTGCAGACTACAACAGCCACTGTCAAGATAACAGTGGGGGGGGATTTAAGAGTGTACAAAGAAAAAACCGAGTTAATCAGCACCATCCGGCAGATTGTATAATGTGCCTTTGCCTTCGTATTTTGTAACTACTCAGCGCCCCCCTCAGCAGTTACTTCAACATTTACAACTCGCTGAGTAGTTACCGTATTTTTTATTCATGGTTAAACTGACCGCTTATTTGGCCTGGCACTCACCACAAACACCGTAAATATAGAGCGAGTGGTCGGTGATCGTATAACCTGCTTTTTTGGCGATCTCTTCCTGACGCGCCTCAATCACATCATCAACAAACTCATCGACCTTGCCACATTCGACACAGACGATGTGGTCGTGATGTTCGCCGGCATCCAGCTCAAACACCGAATGGCCCTCTTCAAAATGAAGACGCGTGACCAGCCCTGCCGCCTCAAACTGAGTTAATACACGATAAACGGTTGCCAGCCCAACATCGTCACCCGACTCAATCAGCGCTTTGTAGACATCTTCCGCCGTCATGTGGCGCTTATTGTCTTTCTTTTCAAGAATCTCTAAAATCTTAACACGCGGTAAAGTGACCTTTAGGCCAGCTTTTTTCAAACCCAAATTTTCCACTATGATATCCTTTATCGCCATGCCGCCACTTCGGCATGTAAACCAGCTAAATCACCCCAGCGAAGCGCCTTTGGCCAACCGGGCAAGAGAAGCACCATACTAGTAATGAATATTGCAAGACAAGCCTCTATGAAAAATAATTTCAAAATTGCTTTACCCCTGTTAATTCTGGTACTTAGTGTCGGCTGTTCGATTCACAAAGTCGACATCCAGCAAGGAAATATTGTCTCACAGGAGATGATGTCACAACTTAAAGTCGGCATGCACCGCGATGAAATCGCCCGCCTGATGGGTAAACCAATGATTGTCGATCCATTTCGCAGAAACCGTTGGGATTACGTCCATACATTCAAATCAGGAAAAAGCGATGAACCACGCAGCCAATACCGCATCACCCTGATCTTTGATGGCGAGCGTCTCAGTAGCATCGCCAGCAACACTCCGCTAGAAGAGCTACCGGCACGTTAAGCGGCTGGTGGTTTTTCCACCTTGTCAGACACAGCCAGATCATCCTTTACTAACGCTGCCTTAACAGGTGTCGCCACCTTCTCTGGTTTAGCCGCTTTGGCCGTCTGAGGTATTTCAGCAGCCGCCGCCTTATCAGGCTTCCCTTCGCCCTCTTTCAGATCACCACCACCCTTTTTCATCCGCTTACCTTCAGCTGCACGCTGACGGCGCACCTCTTTCGGATCAGCAATCAAGGGGCGGTAGATCTCAACGCGATCCCCCGCACGTAATACTGTCGTCGCTTTGGTCATCTTGCCAAAGATTCCAAATTTATTCACCGCGATGTCGATCTCAGGATAGGCTGTCAGAATACCGGAGTGCTTAATCGCATCCGCCACCGTACCGCCCTCACTGATCATCTTCTTCAGAATCACCTGTTCATGCGGCAGCGCATACGCCACCTCAACCTCAATCTTCTCACTGTTGCTCTCCTCTTTTTTCTCAACCGCCTCAACGGCACTCACTTCAGGGTCTGCCATAACTTGTCACCGCGCGTTCACAAAATGCATCCACCAGGGAGTTCGCAATCTGATTAAAGATTGGCCCCAGGGTCACCTCCAGTATTTTATTTGAAAACTCAAACTCAAGGTCCAATGAGACCTTGCAGGCCTCATCACCGAGGCGTTCAAAACGCCAAAAACCTTCCAGCTGTTTAAATGGCCCCTCCAAAAGACGCATCTCAATCATCTTGCCGGGTTGCAGGCGGTTACAGGTAGAAAAGGTCTTATGGATACCCGCGCGTGACAACTCAAGCACCGCACGCACTTCGTCCTCATCACGGCTTAATTCTGTCGCGGTTTTACACCACGGCAGAAACTCAGGATAAGCCTTAATATCATCCACCAATGCAAACATCTGACTGGCGGAGTAACGAACCAGCGCGCTTCTATTTATTATTGCCATACCACTACCAACTATCGCTAACTTAGCTTTTCAATTAACTGTTCAAGTAAACCGATGCTTTGCAGAAACACCACCGTTACCGCTAGCGGGGTGACATATTTCAGCAGGAAATTCCAGCCATTAAAGGCAAACAGATGCCTGGTAGCCATTTCGTGTAATTTTGATTCACGCGACATCGCCCACCCCGCAAACAGCGCAATGAACAGACCACTAAGCGGCAACATAATATTCGCCGTGAGGAAATCAAGCAACTCGAAAAAGGTCATATCAAACAGCTTCACCTCGGCCCACAGGTTAAACGACAACACAGTACCCATTCCCAGCGCCCAGGTGGCGACACCGCAGACGATCGATGCCGTGCGCCGCTTCATGTTGCGGTTTTCCACCAGCCAGGTGACCGCCGGTTCAATCAGCGAGATCGATGAACTCCACGCCGCAAACAGCAGCAGAATAAAAAACAGCGTGCCGAAAAAGAGCCCGCCGGTCATCTGCCCAAAGGCCAATGGTAACGTCTGGAAGACAAGCCCCGGCCCAGCCCCCGGCTCCAGCCCGTTAGCAAAGACAATCGGGAAGATCGCCATACCAGCAATAAGGGCCACTACCGTATCCGCAATCACAATCATGATCGAGGTGCGTGCAATCGAGTCTTCTTTGCGCATATAGGAGCCATAGACCATAATCGCCCCCATGCCAAGGCTCAGGGTAAAAAAGGCATGCCCCATGGCAATCAGCACCCCCTTACCCGTCAGCGCACTAAAATCAGGGGTAAAGAGAAAGGCCAGCCCCTGCATAAAGGCACCGCTATTCATCGCGTAACCAAGCAGGATGATCAACAACACAAAGAGCGCAGGCATCAACAGCATCACCGCCTTTTCAAGCCCGCCGCGCACTCCGCGTGCCACCACCACCATGGTGGCAACAATAAAGAGCGTATGCCAGATTGTCAGTTTAAGCGGATCACTCAGCAGGTCCTCAAAGACGGTTTTCACCTCTCCCGCCGAACTGCTGTTGAAGGTACCACTCGCCATTTCGATCACGTAATTGAGCGCCCAGCCCGCAATCACGCTGTAATAAGAGAGTATCAGAAAACCCGCCAGCACACCCGACCAGCCCAACAACGGCCACAACCGGCTACGGCCCTCCTCTTTGCTCAACACCTTCATGGTGTTGACCGGGCTCTGCCGACCACGACGCCCCACCATCACCTCTGCAATCATCACCGGCAAGCCAATCACCGCAATACACAGTAGATAGACCAGCACAAACGCGCCGCCGCCATTTTCACCGGCGATGTAGGGGAACTTCCAGATATTACCGAGCCCCACCGCAGAGCCAGTCGCCGCGAGTACAAAGACCCAACGTGATGACCACTGACCATGCATGCTGCTACGCGAATTTTCTGACATTGCCACTCCCTTCAATCCTGTTCACCCTATTGTGGGCGAAATCGCGACATCACTCAACCACAGCAGCCACTCCTGTGTATAATAACCGCGACTAAATAGATGTAAATACAGCGTTAATCACTCGAATTATGGCCACAAAGAAGAAAAAGAAACTGGGCGGCAACACCATCGCGCTCAATAAGCGCGCCCGTCACGACTACTTCATCGAAGAGAAGTTCGAGGCCGGTATCGTACTGCAGGGGTGGGAAGTGAAAAGCATGCGCGACTCACGCGCACAGCTCACCGAAAGTTACGTCTTCCTTAAAAAGGGCGAAGCGTTCATCTCAGGTCTGCACGTCACCCCACTGCACACCGCCTCTACCCACATCACCCCGGAGAATACGCGGGTGCGCAAGCTGCTACTTCACAGAAAACAGCTCGATAAGTTGATTGGTGCCGTTGAACGCAAAGGCTACACCCTCGTTGGTACCGCACTCTACTGGAGCCACGGACTGGTGAAGATTGAAATTGGCCTTGCCAAAGGTAAGCAACAGCACGACAAACGTGCGGCTGAAAAAGACCGTGACTGGCAGCGCGAAAAAGGGCGCATTCTTCGAGGGCGCTAACCGCGCCTGTTTTTAAACTTGGCAATGAACTTCTCGCTGAGTTAAACTGTCTACTGTAGTAATACCTTTTGGGGGTGACCTGGCTTCGACGTGGGTTGCAAAACCTGAGGTGCATGCCGAGGTGCAGGATTCCTCGTTAATCCGTCTGCAAAACCATAGTTGCCAACGAAGACAACTACGCTCTAGCTGCTTAAACCCCAGCTTAGTGCCCTCAGCCTGGTGTGTGCTTATGCGCCCAGATCACTGGGGTCGACTCACATAAGATCGCGTTGAAGTCTGTCCGGGGCCGATGCGTTAAAACTTAACGGAATCGCTGTCTGTTTTCCCTGCCTGTTGGGTAGCTTGCAGTTAAACTAATTAACAGGATAAGCATGTAGAGCCGATGGCAGAGTGCTTACGGACGGGGGTTCGACTCCCCCCACCTCCACCATATAGGGGTTCGATAAGAACCTAAATCAACCCGGTAAGCCAATTAAAACAACGGTTTATCGGGTTTTTTATTGCCTAGAACTTCCTATAGCGTTTTGTAACACCCAGTATATTCCAATCCATAAATGAGTCTGAAGGAGGGGTCTGTTAACCAGTTTTTAGTGTCTGTCCATGAATCGTTTTAAAGAGTTTCTGGCGGGCTTTTTGTAGCTGATCCGCTGCCTGATTGTCACTGATTTGGTGAGCAAGCTTGTCGAGTATTTCAAAATTGACGATAGTATCTTATTAATTATAAAAGGATAAGATAAAAAATAAATTCATCATATCTCCATCATAAAACGACACTTTGTGCCGCTATAACCAATGCACACTATTTAAAGAATAATACTCAATCATTTAACTATCGGTTTAAAGAGCAGTCATGGGCGACCAATCTCCAAAATCAGCACTCACGCGAGAGCACCAACCCGATAACCCTAGTCTTAATCAGGAAATAAATCAGACCGATGGTCTCAACACCATGCGTATTATTATTGCAAATGAAAACACCAACCACGCACTTTTCACTGAAGCATTACTTCATCGTAGTGGTTTTAAAAACACACAAATGATACCCAATGGTAATGAACTTATTTCCGAGTTAAACAGCTCACTGCTACAGCAACAAGAAGAGGTCGATCTCATCTTAATCAGCAACACCCTGTCTGATATTAAATGGCAAACGCTCTGTAAACGCATCAATCAAAGCCATGTCTGGCAAAATATCCCTGTCATTCTAATTGCCTCAGACCCCGAATGGTTTGAGGCAAGTGCAAAACAGGCCTTCAACTGTGGCATTACTGATGTCATCTACACCCCACTACGCCCTGCTCATTTTTCACCACGTATCTACTCTGCGCTACTACTAAAAAAAGAGCGCATCATCAGGATGATTGGTAAACAGGAAATTGAAGCTGAATTAGCAGAACGAAAAGTAGTCGATGCCCGCCTTCAGCACCTCATTAATGATGATGATGACCTAACGGGGCTTTATAGTCGTCGTCGCCTTGTTAAGACACTTGAAAATGCCCTCTCATTTAGCACAAAAAAAAACCAGGCTGTCTCATTACTTCATATCGACATTGATCAATTCAAGGTCATCAATAACCTTGAAGGGCTCCAGGCAGGTGACCAGTTACTGGTCAATATCGCCAACCTGTTACGTGACTTTATTGATGATGATGATAAAACCATTGCTCGAATTAGTTCAGACGAATACTCAATACTTATTCAGAACAGCACACCAGAAGCTGCACTTTCACTTTCTGAAGAAATCAGACACGCGATGAAAACATTCGCTTTTGAGATCGACGACAGAGTCTATCACGTCGGTGTCAGTATCGGTCTTGCTGTCACTATTAAAGGTGAAAAAATCAGTGCCGGCGAAATGCTTGCCCGTGCAGACCAGGCCTGTTTTGTGGCAAAAAAACATGGGCGAAATATGATCCACCAATATGATAATCAGGACAAGGAGGTTCACCAACTACGAGATGAGGCCTACTGGGCGCCTAAAATAAAAGATGCACTGACCAACAGCCGTTTTTGTCTGATGTTCCAACCGGTAGTCAACCTGAAAACAGATCAAATTGAGCACTATGAAGCGCTAATTCGCATTCGCGATAACAACAATGAACTTATCTCACCCGGAATTTTTATTCCCGTAGCTGAGCGAATCGGCATGATCCATGACATTGATAACTGGGTGATTAAACAGGCAATTAATGCATTACAACAGCTACCAGAAGAGAAGTCTTATGTCTCTTTGAACATCAACCTGTCGAGCCACGCATTCCATGACCCAGGATTATTACAGCGAATCAAAGATGCACTGTCTGAATCCCAGGTTGATGGCAAGCGCATCACTTTTGAGATCACAGAAACGGCGGCTATTGCAAATTACGAGCAGACACGCGAGATGATTATAAAACTGCGTGAACTTGGTTGTAGCTTTGCACTCGACGACTTTGGCGTTGGATTTAACTCCTTCAGTTACCTTAAACAATTCCCGGTTGACTATCTCAAAATTGATGGCAGCTTTATTACCAACCTGATTAATGATGAGGTCGATCAGACATTAGTAAAATCGATGGTAGAGATCGCTAAAACGCTAGGTAAAAAAACCGTAGCAGAATTTGTTGAGAACGAAGAAACATTGAACATGATTAAATCCTACGGCATTGACTACGCACAAGGCTATTACATTGGAAAACCAGGTTCAGAGTTTGAAGGCATTGAATCCGTCAGCTTTTGCCCTTTACCCTGAAATAACTCGCAATGGGCTATCATCGTCAGCCTGTGCCCGATGCAATAACATCAATAGTTCCGCCTCTGCTCTCACCAGACCACAGCTGGCAATCAGCTCCTCAACAGTCGCGCCCTGGCGAACCATCCTGCTTGCATGATCAAGCGCTCGACCCGAGGGTTCTCTAGAATCAAGCTGATCCTGTCGTTCCATTACTCGCTTTATTTTCTGCTCTATTTTATTAAGCTGCCCCGACACGCCTACAGCGCCAGAAAAGAGTGCGCTCACATCATCGTTCAATAATTTTAGTTTATGCTCGTAAGATAAGCTGCGCTGACGTTGCTGTGCCGCAAGTTTTAATACAACCATGATTAATGCAACATTTAACACACCTAACAACACCATATAATATTCACTAACTTCCATCACTCATCACCTCACGCATAACCATCAAAATAGGATTTATCTGGCGTATCGTTCGCCTGAACGGCCTACTCAGCCAGGGTGATATCACTAGGGTAATGTAAGCAGTATCAACCATCACGCATCACCTCAAAGGCTAAAACTCAGCGACCTCCTCCCATTCATTATTCGACAGGAGTTTATTCACATCGACCAGGATCAAAAGGTTACCCTCACTGCTATAGACCCCCTGGATATATTTTGAACTTTCGTCATTGCCAACATTGGGTGCAGACTCAATTTCTGATGAACGCAGGTAGACTACTTCCGCGACACTATCAACCAGAATGCCCAACACATTGCCTTTAGACTCAACGATAACCACACGTGAGGCATCACCCGTTTCATACATTGGCAAACCAAAACGCATCCGGGTATCAAGTACTGTCACAACATTACCGCGCAAATTAATAATCCCGAGAATATAGGACGGAGCACCAGGAACAGGTGTAATTTCACTCACACGCAACACCTCCTGCACTTGCATCACATTGATGCCATAGACCTCCCCCTCCAGTTTAAAGGTGACCCATTGAAGCACTTCGTCCTGAGGATTTACTGCCTTTTGATTCATCTTACACTCCCTTCATATTTCGGGCATATAACGCTCTCTATCTCCAGCGTCAACGAATAGACACTACAGACCTTTCACATAAAAATGCACAATCTGTACCAGGATCTACATAATTTTAGAGGCGGGACGGCCAGAGAATCAGGAGCTCATATCAGTATCGACGTTCAACAGTGATAACAACGCATCAACATCAAGCAGCGCACACATTCTCTCAATAACAATACCTCGATACCAAGGCCGTTTGGTGCTTCCTGTGCGCCAGCGCACATCATTCGGTTCAATCTCTTCAACTTCTGCCACATTTCGACAAGCGATGCCAATTTGCTCACCTTCGATCAAAATAATACGGTTTGGCGGCAAAGTTTCATCACCTGATGGCACCCTCGGCTCCCCACTTAACTCTGCCATCAGGCCTTCAAAATCAATCACTCTGATCGTTTTACCACGGTACACCAATACTCCCAGATAGCGTGCAGAATTTCCCGGCATCACTTTAATCTCATCACATTCAGTCAATATACCACTGAGTTTTTCAAGCGGCGCGGCCAATGTGATTTCACCAACATTGAAGTAAAGCGCTTTAAATGCCGCCCTTCCCCACTCTGGAATTTGATCCGGGCTCTCAATAATATCCTGAACTTCTGCTACCGCAACCATCTCAGGTATCACATCAACTTTATCGCTCACCTCAACGGTAGTCTCAGTGATAACCTCGGGCACCGCTTCAGGAATTTCCACCAGAAGTGAATCCAGGTATTGTGTTAGCGCCCTTTCCTGAGTCGCGAGGCCTGGTGACTTTTTTTCACTCATCCTGTTTCAGCCATTAAGTCAGGCCTGTCAAATGCCAGCACATCCTGCAATAGTGCATCATATGCAATAGAACCACGTGAGCGAGGTGTAACCAGTGACACCGGGCGCCCAGCACGACTCGCTTCACGAAACTGCGTGTCTACTGGAATAATCCCATGCCATAATGTTTGAGGGTAGCACTCTTTCATATTGTCCAGCGCCTGCCCTGAGGCGCGGGTTCGACGGTCAAAAAGCGTTGGCACGATCAGGTACGGGATCGGTGTCATGCGCGCGTGGTTCATCATCGAAATCGTTCGCATCATGCGCTCAAGTCCTTTTAGCGCAAGGAATTCGGACTGGACAGGCACTATTAAATAATGACAGGCAGCCAGCGCATTAACCATCAAGACACCAAGTGTTGGCGGACAATCCAGTAACGCATAATCATAATCATCACTGACCTGCTCCAAACCACGCGCAATCACCAATCCCTTACCATCCTGTGTACCGAGCTGTCGATCAAGCGTGGCTAATGCCGTTGATGCGGTGAAAATTGAGATGTTTTCACACTGCGTTTTACGAATCATCACGCCTACAGGGCCGCTATCACCATGAAACAGACTATAAAGACTACTACCATCACCTTCCGGGTCATATCCCATATAGGATGTCATCGAACCATGCGGATCCATATCAAGCAACAATACACGGTGCCCCTGTTGCGATAACAGGCCCGCAAGGGTAACTGCCGTGGTGGTCTTGCCAACGCCACCCTTTTGATTGGCAACAGCCCAGATACGCACTACTTGCCACCTGTCGATGCGCCAACATTCGTAGAAGGAATAGAGATCGGCGAGAGGAACTTAATCGGTGGTGCAATAAACTGAGGTGGCACCCACGGAGAGGAACGCTCCAATGGCTTAATCTCATCCATTGTAACAGGCGTCGTACGGTGTAAACCTGATGAAGCGATCAAAGCATCAAGCCTTATAGAATCATTATTGGCAAGCCCGCTTGCATCTGCATCAACGATCTCATCCTCAGGCTCGACTGCTTTCTCTTCAATTTCAGGCTTAGGCTTAGGCTTAGGTTTAGGACGTTTCATATGGCGGTTAGCAGTTATTACCACCACCACACGGCGATTTTTAATACGCCCTTCAAGCGTGTCATTACTCATCAATGGGCGAAATTCGCCATATCCAATCGCCGCCATGCGCTCAGGCTCAACACCATGAACAGAAAATAGCCGCACAACACTAGAAGCGCGGGCGGCAGAAAGCTCCCAATTAGAAGGGTACACTGCGCTTTTAATTGCCATATTATCAGTAAAGCCCTCAATACGCATATCATTTGGGAATGCAGCAAGAATACGTGAGAGCGCCTCTAACACGGGTATTGATTGAGGCTGCATTCTTGCGCTACCACTCGCAAAGAGAACATCAGTATTAATCTCAACCTCAATCCAGCGCTTATTGCGCTTAACCGAGATTAGATCACGATCAATTAATGGCTGCATCGCTGCTTTAATTTCATTTGCAATCGCACTTAATTGCGCTTCAGATAGTCCTTGCAGGTCAGCACCGGATTCACCATCATCACTACCCTTCCCCTCTTTCACCATCCGCTCTTGCGCCATAGGAAATTCCGAAAAATCCATTTCGTCCTCTTTATTTTCACCTTCAGTTTTATTAGCCCGAGAAGGGTGACTAAAAGGGCTTTCTGGTGCTTTAATCGGATGAGCCGTATCTGTAAACTCAAGACTCGCCTTTTGAGGTGAGCGAGCCGTAGTACCTACTTGAATAGGCTTAAGTGACTTTTGTGATTGCTGAAATGCGGCAACAATCGCATCCGATAAAACCCGATACTTACCCTCGTTAACGGAGGAAACAGAATACATCACCACAAAAAAAGCAAATAGCAGGGTGATGAAATCTGCATATGAGACCAGCCAGCGCTCATGGTTTTCGTGTTCTTCATGTTTCGGTTTACGTGCCATACCACTTAACCACTAATGAATAAAGCCTTGAAGCTTGGTCTCGATACTTCTAGGGTTCTCACCTTCTGCAATTGCCACAATGCCTTCAATAATCATTTCACGGAATTTGGTCTGGTCATGAATAATCGATTTCATCTTATTCGCCATTGGCAGAAAAAAGATATTCGCCAGACCAACACCATAAATCGTCGCCACAAATGCAACCGCAATACCTGAACCCAGCTTGCTTGGATCGGCCAGGTTCTGCATCACATGAATAAGTCCCATTACCGCACCGATAATCCCAATCGTTGGCGCATAACCACCCATCCCCTCCCAAACCTTTGCCGCCTGGGTGTCATGATATTCCTTGGTATCAAGCTCAACTTCCATAATGCCGCGAATCGCATCCGGCTCACTGCCATCCACCAATAACTGCAGCCCTTTTCTGGCAAACAGATCCTCTTCATTTTCAGCCAATGCTTCAAGGCCCAGCAAGCCTTCTTTACGCGCGATATTGCTCCAGTTTGAAATCTTTTCAATCGCCTCAACAGCCGCAAATTTAGGCGGAAAAATCATCCAGCGAGTCATCTTCATCGACTTCATAAAGATATCAATTGGCGTCTGTACCAACAAACAGGAAAGCGTACCACCAGCCACAATCAGGAACGCGACAGGTAATAACAATGATGAAAGGTGGCCACCCTCAAGATAGTTACCACCAAGAATAGAGATACCCGCAAGAATCACTCCGGCAATAGTCATAATATCCATTGACTATCCCTCCCCTCTAAGCAGCGCAGCGATCTCATCAAGTGATAATATTTCATCTGCAAGCTCAGCCTCGACAATCGCCAACGGCATGCCGTAAATAACACAACTCTCTTCATTCTGAGCCCAGATAGTAGCGCCCTTCTGCTTGAGTAAGCGCGCACCTTCTCTTCCATCTGCACCCATCCCGGTCAGTACCATCGCCAGCAATTCAGATGAACATACCCTGGAAAGTGATGAAAATGTAATATCAACACTAGGCTTGTATGCCTGACTAGGGTTAGCGTCTTCGAGCTTTAATAACAAACGGTTGCCACATCGATTAACGACCATCTGTACCCCGCCAGGCGCAACATATGCGACACCCGCTTTAATTTCATCACCATCATCTACATGCTTAACTTTGATGTTACATAAAGAATCAAGACGTTCAGAGAATGATGGGGTAAAGCTGGCAGGCATATGCTGAATAACAATCACTGCAAGCGGAAAATTGGCAGGAATTGCCGTTAAAATATTCTGTAGTGCAACTGGACCCCCAGTTGATGTCCCAATCGCAATCAGCTTTATCTTGCTTAAATCAAAACTTGCCCCTTTTTTACTTGCACCAACCGTGCTTGAAGCAGCTAATGAGCGAGAAGAAACTGCATATGAAGGCGTTTTTTTTGTGGTTACACCTCTGACACCAAGTACTCTAACTCGAGTACATAACAAACGCCTCGCAATATCGAGATCACTAGAGATGTCATCAACTTTTTTAGGTAAAAAATCGAGTGCGCCAGCATCAAGCGCATCAAGCGTCGCCGTAGCACCTGCCGTCGTTAGCGAGGAAAACATTAATATTGGTGTAGGCGCTTCAGCCATAATTCGCTTGGTTGCTGTAATACCATCCATTACCGGCATCTCAATATCCATCGTAATCACATCAGGGCGAAGCTCTTTTGTTTTTATGACTGCTTCAACACCATCAACCGCAGACCCTATGACCTCAATGTGCCTGTCTGAATTCAATATCTCCGTCAAGCGACGTCTGAAAAATCTTGAATCATCAACAACCAGTACACGAACAGTCACGTTACCCTCCTACCCTGTTGTCATGCGTATGCAGTTAATAATTCCGGCACATCCAAAATCAGTGAAATTTTCCCATTCCCTGTTATCGTCGCGCCCGCTAACCCACGAGTACCATGCAACATCGACCCGAGCGGCTTAATCACCACCTCTTCCTGGCCAATTAACTGATCAACAACAAAGCCTACTTGCTGAGCACCAGAACTAACGACCACAACATGCCCCTCTTTCTGCTCCTCACTTCGACTCACACCTTTGATCAACCACTCCCTTAAATAGTAAATAGGCAACGCTTTATTTCTGATTAGCACAACTGGCTGTCCATCGACCACTTTAGATTCTGTTAAGTCGAGATTAAATATTTCAACCACGCTCACCAACGGCAATGCAAAAACCTGTTCTTCGAGCAACACCATTAACGTCGGCATGATCGCGAGCGTTAAAGGTAGTTTGATTGCGATTCGACTACCTTTACCCATTTCAGAGTCAATTTCAATCGAGCCGTTCAGCTGAGCGATACGTGTCTTAACCACATCCATACCAACACCACGCCCGGATATATCAGAGATCTCTTCTTTGGTCGAGAAGCCGGGCATAAAGATCAGGTTAAAGCACTCTTTATCATCAAGTCTTGCAGCGGCATCCTCATCATATAGCCCTTTACTAACAGCTATACTCCTTAGTTTATCCGCATCCATTCCAGCGCCATCATCATCGATCGTTAATAAAATATGGTCACCTTCCTGCGCAGCAGACAACACAACAGATCCAGCACGATCCTTACCCGCTTTTTCGCGGACATCAGGCATCTCAATGCCGTGATCAACAGAATTCCGGATCAGATGAACAAGTGGATCAGCAAGTGCTTCAACAAGGTTCTTATCAAGATCAGTCTCTTCACCAATCAATTCAAGAGCAACTTCTTTCTTGAGGCTTCGTGCAAGATCACGTACCACCCGCGGGAAACGACCAAAGACTTTTTTGATCGGTTGCATTCGTGTTTTCATCACAGAATTCTGAAGATCGGTGGTCACCAGATCCAGATTTGCCACCGCCTGCGTCATCACTTCATCAGACTTGGTAGACTCCAGTGTCGATAGTCGATTACGCACTAATACCAGCTCACCAACGAGGTTCATAATATCATCAAGACGCTTAGTGTCGACGCGAACAGTAGTTTCAGCCTGCGCAGGTGTATTCTCTTTCTTTTTCACCACCGCTTTAGCAGGTATTACTGGTGTGGGTTTAGAAGGAGTGGCTGGCTGAGCTTCTTTTTTCTCCGCAGATGAATTTTCAGCGGGCGCTTCAACCTTCGTCATTCCACCCTTGCCATGCAACTCATCTAACAGATCTTCGAATTCACCATCGGTGATTAACCCATCACCTGCTGAAGCTGGCGATTCTTTTTCCGCCGCATGCACATCAGATTCGACTGCTTTAGGTGTTCCTCCACCGTGTAGTTGGTCAAGTAACGACTCAAATTCATCATCCGTGATTTCATCATTCGGCCCACCGCTTGTATCAGCCGCGCTATCTGGGGCCTTTGGTGCATCTGGCTTAACAGCTGTTGGTGCTGCACCACCGTGCAACTGATCCAGTAATGACTCAAACTCATCATCAGTAATATCATCGCCACCATCTGAAGTATCATCAGCAGCTGGTGCTTCGACAACTAGCTCAGAAACTGGGCTCGGTTCAGTGACTAAAGCTAGCGATTGTTCAGGCTCTTCACCCCCAGAGAGAAATTGCTTTAGTGTTGCGATTAACTCAGGATCTGCCGACGTTGGATCAATGCCCTCTCTCACTTCACCAAACATGTCATTCACACTATCAGTGACACGAAGAAAGGCATCCATTAATGATGCATCTACTATTCGGTCACCCTGTCGCAAGATGTTAAACACATCTTCCGCGTGATGGCACACTTCAACTAACGCGGTTAGCGCTAAAAACCCTGCACCACCTTTAATGGTATGAAAACCACGAAACACGGCATTCAGTAACTCAGAATCCTGTGGGCTCTGCTCAAGATCAACAAGCTGTTCACCCAACTTCTCGAGTATCTCATCTGCCTCTACAAGAAAATCCTGTAGGATTTCATCATCTGTATCGATCGCCATGTTATCACTAGAACCCTAAGCTTGAGAGCAGGTCATCAACCTCATCCTGGCTCTTCAATGCAGTTGCACTCTCTTGTCCGGGTACTTGAGGGCCCTCGAGTACTTTTTCAACCGGATTTTTTTCTGATCTATTTTCTTCATCATCAAGGCTGCCTGAAATTTTAATCAAACCAACCAGTTTATCTTCAACATCCTGAACCAGGCCAATGACGCGACGAATAATCTGGCCCGTAATATCCTGAAAATCCTGTGCCATCAAAATATCATTAAGATACGTTTTGATCTTTGCATAACGATCAGCAGAGATCTCCAGATGTCCGCCAATTTCACGCGACAGTTCGCGAAATTCATCAGCAGACAAATCACGAGAAATAAAACGCTTCCACTGAAGTTCGATCTTTGAGGCACTATCCTCAAGCTCACGACAAACTGGAATTGCCTCTTCAACGGCTGTTAATGTTTTGTGTGCGGCCTGATCTGTCACATTGATCACATGGCTGAGGCGCTCTCTTGCATCCGGAATTTCATGTTCAGCAAGCACTGATATATCAGTATCAACCCCAAAGCCGACTAAGGTATCATGAAGCTCACGAGTTAAACGCCCAATCTCCTGAAACATCTTGGTTTCATTAATGCGGCTAATCTCCCTCAGGTGATTAATCGCTGCATTTTCATCGCCACTTTCTATGCTCTTGACCAGGCCTTTCGCCTGCTCCAGACATTGTTCACTCAATATTGCTTCGCTGAATGCCATCTCTGCATCTCCTTCCATGGATTTTTATTGTGATGCCTCAATTCGCTCAAATATTTTCTCTATTTTTTCTTTCAGCGTGGCGGCATTAAATGGCTTAACCACATAGCCATTCACACCCGCCTGAGCGGCTTCAACAATCTGCTCTTTCTTCGCTTCAGCCGTCACCAACAATACGGGAAGGTTCGCTAACTTCTCATCGGCACGCACAGCCTTTAACAGGTCGATGCCTTCCATGCCAGGCATGTTCCAGTCAGTAACAAGAAAATCGAAATCCCCTGACTGCAACATCGGCAAAGCAGTATTGCCATCATCGGCCTCAGCGGTGTTGTTAAAACCAAGGTCTCGCAAGAGATTCTTTATGATGCGTCGCATTGTAGAAAAATCATCCACAATGAGTATTTTCATATCTTTATCCAAGGTAGCCTCCCGCTATTCAATCGTTTTTAACCCAATGGCCAAGCCGCGCCTGCAATCGAATCAACGCCTGGCTGTGAATCTGACTAACACGTGACTCACTAACACCAATCACTGAACCAATTTCACGGAGATTGAGTTCTTCATCGTAATAAAGTGTTAATACCAAGCGCTCACGCTCAGGCAGCCCTGAGATGGCTTCCGCCAAGTTTTTCTTGAAATCATCTTTTTGCACACCTTCAAATGGATTGGTGGATGGCCCACTAAGTTTTGATGGCACTGAGTCTTCATTCATACCCATATCTTCAAAACTTAACAGACGACAGCTGCTCGCGTCCTGAAGTGTCTTGTGATACTTCTCGAGTGGCATCTCCAATGCGTCAGCAACCTCATGATCCCTTGCATCACGACCCGTTTCATTTTCGATCTTACGTACCGCTTCAGCCACCTGTCTCGCTTTGCGATGCACTGAACGCGGTGCCCAGTCACCTTTTCGGATTTCATCAAGCATCGAGCCACGAATACGAATACCAGCATAGGTTTCAAAACTCGCCCCCTGTTTAGCGTCGTAATTGCGTGAAGCTTCCAGTAAACCGATCATCCCCGCCTGTATCAAGTCATCGACCTGCACACTTGGTGGCAGGCGACTCATAATATGGTAGGCGATGCGCTTCACCAGTGGTGCATAACGGGTTACCAGATCATCGGCACCGTTGCTGGCAGGTTTTTCGTCATCTTGGATAGTTACGTACATGGCTAGATTATTCATATGTTGTTATCGTTCCATCATTACTGGATTTAAACAATCTCTCGACGAAAAATTCCAGGTATCCACTCGCCGAGTCCGGTGTTGGCCATTGATCCGTCTTCTGCGCCAGTTTTTTGAATGCAATGGATGCCTTGCTGCGAGGATATGCATCGACCACTGAACGCTGTTTCTGGATAGCCTTTCTTAAATAGTCGTCATAGGGGACTGCTCCCATATAATCGAGTGTTGCATCAAGAAAACGGTTTGTCACTTTTACAAGCTTTTTATATAGCTCAACACCCTCCTGGGAACTGCGAACCATATTAGCCACGATACGGAAACGATAAAGCCCGTGATCACGACTCAATAATTTTATCGTTGCATAGGCATCGGTGATAGAGGCGGGCTCATCACAGACCACCACAATCACCTCATGTGATGCGCGGCTAAATGTCACGACACTATCCGAAACACCTGCCGCTGTATCGATCACCAACACATCGGGGTTAAAGCTTAATTCACTGAATGCACGAATCAACCCGGCATGTTCGGCATGACTCAATTCAGCCATGTTTTTCAGGCCGGAAGAGGCCGGAATCACTCTAAGCCCTTCAGGCCCCGTCACCATCACCTCTTCCAGTGAACGCTCACCATTCACCACATGTGAAAGATTATAAGCAGGCTGCATGCCTAACAAAACGTCCACATTGGCCAGCCCAAGGTCTGCATCCATTAACAGGACATTTTGACCACTGGCTGCCAGTGCAACTGACATATTAACAGAGACATTAGTTTTACCAACACCGCCCTTACCACTCGTCACCGTAATGACTCGAACCGGATTTGGATTTGCTACATGGCGCAGGCCTGACATTTGACTTACTCCTACCTCAGACATTAGCATTTGCCGCTCCCCTTGCGATTGACTGGGCTATCATCTCCATACCATTATCGCCATTCGCGCCAGGAACAGATCTTTCCATTATATCGACACATCGATTAACCAGGTCGTACGCACGCGCCAGATGCATATCTTCCGGTACCTGCTGACCATCACATATATATGAAACAGGCACCCCATACTGTGTCACCAGATCCAGCACACCACCGAGACTGGTTGCTTCATCAAGCTTGGTCATCATGACACTCGCAGGGTTAAAGATACCAAATGCATTCATTACTTCCTGCACACTCGAAACCTGAGAGGTTGCTGATACCACTAATGATGATTTAATAAACATATCATCACCACATAACATAGAGGCTTGCTCGCTCAGGTGGCTATCACGCTGGCTCATCCCCGCCGTATCAATCAATACCAGACGGCGATCACAAAGATCATCAAGCACTTTACGGAGTTCCTGACGGCTATTGGCTGTTTTTACCGGAATATCAAGGATTCTGCCATACGTTCGCAGCTGTTCATGGGCACAAACACGGTAGTTATCGATCGTCACTAATGCAACGTGACGATTACCATGGCGTAGCGCATATCGTGCCGCCAGTTTGGCCGCGGTGGTCGTTTTACCCACCCCGGTTGGGCCAACCAATGCAACCACACCACCTTCGTTTAAGATTTCATCATTTGCCACCGGGATCATTCGTGAGAAACACGCCAGTGCATTCCTGAACAAGTCATCTGGATGACTTCGCTCCGGCATCTCTTCCGCTAGGGTTTTACATAATGAACCACTTAACCCCAAACTCATTAACTGCTGTATCAATTCAGCCTTTCCAGGATTACGCCGTGTGAGTTCATCCCATGCCAACCCCGAGAGCTGCTTTTCAAGCATGCCGCGAAGACTCTTTAATTCAGACTGCATCTCAACAATAGCGGGTTCCTGCCCCCATTGAATATTAGGCTGCGGCGCTTGTGGACGGAGATGGATTCTCTCTTCACCTTCATAACGAGATGCGGCACTCACCGGCGCACTTATGCGATCAGTCGATATTCCAGGCTGCGCAAATGATTTCACTGCAGTCGGTGCTGCTTGCTGAGTTTTGAATTGCGACGCCTGTTGCTCAGGTAACACACGACCAGCCGCACTGTTTTGCCCGCCCTGTGGCTCTTGTTGTACTGGCGCTGTTCTCGGGAAAGCGGACTCATCATAATCGATTGCCGCGACTATTTCGATACCACCATCAACACGTTTATTGGATAAAATCACAGCATCTGGGCCTTGAGCATCGCGTACCATCCGCATCGCTTGTCGCACATCGGGAGCAAAATAACGTTTAATTTTCATAACGACTCCCCACCTTGTTTACTGCTATTTGCCATCTGTTGCTTTATCACCATGATTACCTCATCACACCATACTGCTCTGCTATTCAGGCCTGCCAATGTTCGACACAATCTTAATCTGTCTGTTATCTGGCATTTCGTTATAAGACAGCACATGTAAACTTGGTATTGTGTTTCTTACAAATTTTGCCAACATTTGCCTTAACGGTGCTGAAACGACTAATACCGCAGGCTGTCCAGCCATCTCTTGTCGCTGCGCCGATTCCATTAGTGACTGGTGTATTCTTTCTGCCAGTCCCGGCTCCAATCCACCACCCTGCATAGACTCTTGCAATAACTGTTCCAAAGACTGATCAAGAGAAATCACCGCAAGTTCGCCAGATAAACCATTGATATTTTGAACGATCATTCTACCAAGACCAATTCTAACCGCTGCGGTTAACGCGTCAGGATCTTGACTTCTGGTGCCTTCAACCGCAAGTGTTTCGATGATGGTACGCATATCACGAATCGAAATATTTTCTTCTAATAGATTACGCAGCACCTTCTGAATAGTGCCAAGCGGCATAATATCGGGCACCAGACCTTCAACCAACTTAGGCGCATTCGCTGCCATACCATCCAGAAGATGCTGAACCTCTTCACGCCCTAGCAGGTCATACGCCTGGCTTTGTAACAGCTGGCTAATATGGGTTGCGACCACGGTACTCGCATCAACCACGGTATAACCCATCGTCTGTGCCTGATCACGCTGACCCGGATCAATCCAAACCGCATCCATGCCAAACGCAGGGTCTTTTGTTGGCGTTCCCGCCAAGGTACCAAACACCTGCCCCGGGTTAATCGCCATCTCGCGATCCGGGTAGATATCGGATTCACCCACTGCCACCCCCATCAGAGTAATGCGGTACGCGCCTGGCGATAACTCCAGGTTGTCACGAATATGAACAGGTGGAATCAAAAACCCGATCTCCTGGGTCAGCTTCTTACGAATGCCCTTGATGCGTGCCATCAACTGCCCGTTCTGATTTTTATCGACCAACGGGATCAGCTTGTAGCCCACCTCAAGACCGATCACGTCGACTGGTAGCACGTCATCCCAGCTCAAGTCTTTGTTGTCGTCAGCACCTTCATCCGGCCCATCAGGCGAACCTTGCGGCGATGGCTGTCCACCCTGCCCGCCGGTTGCTCCCGCTTGCCCCGGCGGCGCACCTTTACCCGGAACAGGCTGTCCGGGTTCTATCCCCAACGCTTCACGCTCCAGTGCACGTTGATGTAGCAAGTATGCACCGCCACCCGCCAAAGCAGCCATGCCAAGGAAGATCAGGTTTGGCATACCGGGAATCAATCCAAGAATACCGATCACACCAGCAGTCACACCAAGCGCCCGCGGGCTTTCAAACATCTGCGAGGCAAACTGTTGCCCCATATCCTCCTCGCTGGAGACACGTGTCACCATAATCGCAGCGGCGGTGGATAAAATCAGAGAGGGGATCTGCGCCACCAGACCATCACCGATGGTCAACAGGGTGTAGTTATGCATTGCATCAGGGAATGCCATATTGTGCTGCAGCATGCCGATTGCCAAACCACCGACAATATTAATAAAGAGAATCAGGATACCGGCAATCGCATCACCGCGAACAAACTTACTGGCACCATCCATCGAACCATAAAAATCCGCCTCGGAAACCACCTCTGCACGACGACGCATCGCCTCATCCTGATCGATCGCCCCGGCATTCAGATCCGCATCAATCGCCATCTGCTTACCCGGCATCGCATCGAGTGTGAAACGCGCGCTAACTTCTGAAATACGACCCGCACCTTTGGTCACCACGACAAAATTGATGATCACCAGGATTGCGAAAACAACCAGGCCTACGGCGTAATTACCACCGACAACAAAATCACCAAATGCCTCAATCACCTGACCTGCTGCCGCCGTACCGGTATGGCCCTCTAGCAGTACAATTCGAGTCGAGGCGATGTTAAGCGCCAGTCGCAGCAGCGTCGCGATCAATAAAATGGTAGGGAAAACAGCAAAATCGAGCGGCTTTTTGGCATAAACACCAGACAAAATGACAATTAATGACAGTGCAATGTTGAATGTAAAAAACAAATCCAGCAAAAATGGTGGCAACGGCACCACCATCATTGCCAAAATCGACATTAATAGTAGCGGCGCACCAATCAGCCCATTACGACTGATTTGACGAGCGGAATCTCCTAAACTTGCTTGAGCCATAACTTCACCTTACTCATCACGTTTTAAATCATCTGGAATCGGTAGATCATCCATGGTCAGCGTCTCATCAAAACGAGACTGCTTTTGCCTTAATTGATAGACGTATGCCAGCACCTGAGCTACTGCAAGATAGAGGCCAGCAGGCACTTCATTATTTAATTCAGTGCTATAAAACAGTGCTCGCGAGAGCGGCGGCGATTCGACCAGTGGAATATTATTACTGTATGCAAGGCTTCTGATTTTGGCGGCGACCAAATCCTGCCCCTTAGCAACAACAATCGGCGCACCTGAAGTTGACTGATCGTATTTCAACGCAACCGCGTAGTGTGTTGGGTTTGTGATGATGACATCCGCCTTCGGCACCTCTTCCATCATCCGTTTTTCAGCCATCGCCATCTGAGTCTCACGCACTTTACGTTTCATCTCAGGGTTACCTTCTGTCTGCTTATATTCGTCCTTCACTTCCTGCAGCGTCATCTTCAGCTGCTTGGCGTGATCCCATAGTTGGAATGGCACATCAATCGCTGCCACTAAAATAGTGGCGCAACTCAATAGAATAAAGGCCCACATCAACAGATTACCGGCCTGTGCGATTGCAGGCTCAACGCTCTTAACGCCGAGCAGCATGTACATCTCATACTGACTCCACAAGATGAGCACAGCAATCGTCATCACCAACACAAACTTCGCCAGCGCTTTAAACAATTCCATCAAGCCCTTCATCGAAAATACACGCCCCATTCCTTTGATTGGGTCAAGTTTGCTCCACTTAAAAGACATCGCCTGGACACTGAACGACCAGCCGCTGAGTGCCAGCGGCGCAAAAAATGCCGTCAGCATCACCACTACAAAAAAGGGAATCAGCGCGATCAACGCAGCGATAATTGAATCTTCAAGCAGCAGCGTGAGATTATTGACATCCATCAGATCCGTGCGGCTCGCGGTAAAGGCCTCTCGCATCAGCCCCATAATATCGATCACCAACTGCTCACCGAGCATCAAAAAAGCAGCCCCTGAAGCGAGCAACAGACTCATCGTCGTCAATTCACGCGAACGTGCGACCTGCCCCTTATCACGCGACTCCTGGAGCTTCTTGGGCGTTGCCTCTTCTGTTTTTTCTGCGCCTGAATTGCTCTCTGCCATCGCCTATCTCGCAGAAAGCATATTGCCCACGACCATCAAGGCGTGTTCAATCAGGTTATTAAACTGAGGTAAGAATATTTCCAGGGATGCCCACATGAAAATAAAGCCGAATGTCAGTGTCAACGGAAACCCAACCGCAAAGACATTTAGCTGCGGTGCCGCTCGCATCATCACGCCAAAGGCAACATTAATCAGCAGTAAAGCAACCACGACCGGTAACGACATCAAAACGGCTCCGGTGAAAATCCAGCTAGACCACTCGATCAACATCCAAATTCCATCAGGGCTAATTCCCTGTATTGAGACGGGTAACATAGTGAAGCTCTCTGCTAACACGTCAATCACAACCAGATGGCCATTGAGCGCAAGAAACAGTAAGGTGGCCATAATGATATAAAACTGACTGACGACCGGCACAGTCACACCATTAGCCGGGTCATTCATCTGTGCAAAGCCAAGGCCCATTGTTTGCGCCATTATATGACCACCTGTTTCGATCGCACCGAATATCAATTTCACTGTAAAACCCATCGCAAGGCCTATCATCACTTGGGCCATGGTGATTAACATACCGTCAACACCCAATGGATCGATTGCGGCAGGGGGTGGAAGAATGGGAACAATAACCATAGTGAATGCCATCGCAATCATCATGCGAATTCGGCCAGGGACAATCCGAGCGCCAAAAACAGGGACGACAGCAATAAAGGCGGCAATGCGAATAAATGGCCAGAAATAACTCGTCACAAGGGAAACTACCTGGTCGTCTGTAAAATTCACTACGATGCTCGTTTGACAGTAGCAGCCGTTAACCGATGATCATCGGAATACTTTCGAACAATTTCTTCGTATAGGTTGTCATCACCTGTAGAATCCACGGCCCACCAATCAACATTACAATGAAGGTAATAAAGAGCTTGGGGATAAAACTCAGTGTTGCTTCATTAATCTGTGTTGCCGCCTGAAACATACTCACCAGCAGGCCGACAATAAGCGCAGGTATTAACAGCAGCGCGATAATGACAATCGTCACCTCTAATGCTGAGCGCCCCAATGTCAATACTGCTTCTGGTCCCATACCATTTACTCCGCAACACTCATCACATGTAAAAACTTGATGCTAACGTCCCCATAATTAGTGCCCAACCATCAACCAGCACAAACAACATCAACTTAAACGGTAGTGAAATAATCAACGGTGACAACATCATCATCCCCATCGCCATCAGCACACTCGCCACCACAAGGTCAATAATTAGAAAAGGGATAAAGATCATAAACCCTATCTGAAAAGCAGTTTTAAGCTCGCTCGTCACAAAAGCAGGTAACAACATCGATAAAGGCACGTCATCATATGATTCGATGTGCTCATTCCCAGAGAGACTCGCGAATAGATTAAGATCACTGTCACGTGTTTGCGCCAACATAAATTTTCTAAATGGTTCAATCGCTTTTTCTGCTGCCTCTTTCGCTCCGATTTTCTCTTCTAAATAAGGCTGAACACCCGCTTCATAGCCCGCTTCAAAAACAGGCATCATAATAAAAATAGTCAGAAAAAGAGCAAGGCCTACCAATGTCTGTGTCGTTGGTGTCTGGGCAGTACCAAGCGCCTGCCTTAAGATGGCAAAGACAATAATGATGCGGGTGAATGAGGTCATCATCAATAATCCCGCTGGCAGCAGGGTCAACACCGTCATCAAGGCTAATATTTGAATGCTTAAGGTGTAGGTCTCACCACCGCCTGTTGCTGGCGAGACGGTCAGAGCAGGAAGCCCTGTATCTGCTAATACCGTCGTAATCGATATAAAAAACAGGGATATCGAAACGATTAACCGACTCATGATTTTTCTCGCTTTTTCACCTGTTGTTTTAGGTGGTTAAGAAAGCCATCATGACTGCCTCCGCTTTTCTGAGACTTAACATTCAGGTCGCGGTCACTATTGATATTTTTATCTAACACGTGCAGTGTTTGAATGTTACCTGGCGCAATACCGACCAACACCTGAACCTCTCCCGCCTGAACCACCACAATCTTTTCACGCTGACCAACACTAATCCCTGCGACAATTTTTAAATTAGCATTTGAAACCCCACCTAAACCGCCAAAGCGCTTCATCATCCAGCCAGCACCCAGGATCATCATCAGTACGACAAACAAGCCTGCCAATATCTGAAAGATATTGGCAGGCCCCATCACATCAGGTATTTTTTGAATTTCAACAACGGCTTCATTCGCCATGATTGAGAATGGAAAAAACAGCGCTAATATCAGGAAATTCTTAATCAAGAGGATCACCTTAAAGAACTATTTAAGTTTCTTAACGCGCTCTTCCGCGCTAATAACATCCGTTAAGCGAACGCCAAACTTTTCATTGACAACAACGACTTCACCATGTGCGATCAACGTACCATTTACAATTACGTCCATTGGTTCACCAGCAAGCCGGTCCAGCTCAACCACTGAACCCTGGTTTAATTTAAGCAGGTTCCTGATGTTAATTTTGCTGCGCCCAATTTCAACTGACACCGTAACCGGAATATCAAGAATCATCTCGATATTCTCTTCCATCGCATTTAATGCCCCAGCATCTGGCTGCAGGTTTTTAAAATCAGCAGGAGCTGGCGAAACTTCTTCTGCAACTGCCTGTTCATTCATCGCAGCCGCCCAGTCATCACCGACATCATCATTATCAGTCGTATCATTCATGCTTACTACCCCGTCACTGTTTTCAGCTTTTTCGAACTCTCGGCCACAACGCGCTCTGTAATCTTGATTGCATTTTTTCCATCCGAGACACCAAAATCACCTCTAAATACTGGTATATCTTCAACACGAATAGTCACTTTATCTGGTAGGTCGATCGGGATAATGTCACCAGTTTTAAGCGCATTAAGGTCATTAAGCGTGATATCGGTCTCCGTCAAAATACTACTCACCTCTACATCCGCCTCTTTAATTTCTTCGACTAATGCAATCGCCCAACGATCATCATTGTCATCACGGTCACTCTGAACCCCCGCATCTAATAACTCACGAATAGGCTCTACCATTGAATACGGCAGTGTCACATGAAAATCACCACCGCCACCATCAAGCTCGATATGGAATGTGGTCACCACCACTACTTCGCTTGGACTAACAATATTGGCAAAATGAGGATTAACTTCCATTCCCTGAAAAGCAAACTCAACTGGCAGTACCGGGTTCCACGCTTCTTTCATGTCTTTAAAACTAAGATCAAGCATCATTTGAATAATACGCTGCTCTGTTGGGGTGAACTCCCTTCCTTCAATCTTAGCGTGGAACTTTCCTTCACCACCAAAAAAGTTATCTACTACGGTAAAGACCAGTTTTGGGTCAAATACAAATAGACCCGTACCACGAAGAGGCTCTACTTTAATAAGGTTCAAACTTGCAGGAACAAAAAGGCTATGAACATATTCTGCAAACTTCAGCATCTGTACACTACCGACAGATATTTCAGCAGTCCGGCGCAGCATATTAAACAGACTGATTCTAAAATGACGCGCAAAACGTTCATTTATCATCTCCAACGTGGGCATACGCCCGCGGACAATTCGATCCTGACTGTTAAAGTCGTATTCATGCGCCGATCCATCGTCCAATATATCGTCATCTTCTGACTCAATATCACCGCCAGTAACACCGTGCAGCAGTGCATCAATCTCATCTTGTGTTAACAGGTCATTTACAGACATTAAAATCCCCTACCCTACTGCATCACAAAGCCGGTGAAATAAAGCGCCTCTACATCATCGCTATCTGTCTCATCCTTTAAAATTTTTCGCAGCTCCTCAAGCGCAAGATCGCGTAGCTTCTGCTTTCCGGCTGAATTAGTAATCATTTCAAAATCAAGATCACTGAATAGCATCAAAAAATTATTCTTAATCTTTGGCAAATGCTCCCCGATACTATCGATCACCTCCTGATCACGAGACATCACCTCTACGTTGATCTGTAAGTAGCGGATTTGATTTTTGTCGATGAAATTCACCACAAATGGATTTTCAAAAGTAAAATAGATTGCAGGCCCCTGTTCACTACTTTCCTTATCTTCCTTTGACTTTGAGCTACCCTTACCTGCCATCCCCTCACTACTAGCCCCCATCGATGCAGGAAAAACACCGGCAAAGTAAAGTGTTGCGGCAACACTACCGCCAACAACTAACAGAGACGATAGGACAATAATGATAATCTTTAACAAATTCCCTTTCGGCTTTTCAGCCGGAGCAGCCTGCTCTACTGTTTCAGATTCTTCGTCTATTGGCATAACATATTCCCTTTAAAAATCGATTTATAAACACATGTCCCTGCTCCTCATGCAATCATTACGCCATCAAATAAAATTTAAATTTACACATATAAAACATAAAGATAAGAACGCACAGGAACTAACTGACAAATAATTGACGTATAACATAGCGCAATCAGAAATAATCACGGCAGATGCATGACGCTAAATTATAAAGAATAAAAGTGAGAAGCTTATTGACCATTGGTAGACCAATGACAGCCACTGCAGCAGTAGACTAACCACGGAATTGATCAAATATGTAGCATAGCGTAGTGCAACGAAGAGCGATGTTTACCCGGCTTATGCAGCTACGATGCAAAGCGAGTGAAAAGGCTTTAGTGTGCAGGCATACAGTAATTTATTGGATTTGGTTTTTTGCAATTAGGCCAATGTTATTTGAGATAGCCTCTTGCAACATTTCACGCATATTATCGATCGAATTATCCTTCAATATATAATGCTTCGCGCCACCAGCGAGGCATTGACGTACCACATCAAGAGAATTGAGCGATGTGAGCATAATGACAACTGCTGGTGGACACATCGTTATGACATGCTGTAGCACATCAACCCCATTCATAGTGGGCATATTTATATCAAGCAACAACACATCCGGTTCCAGCCGCTTGAACAGACGAACAGCTTTTTCACCATCTTCAGCCTCTCCAACAACCTCATACCCAATTGATGAAACCATAACCTTCAACAACTCCCGTATATGCTGCTCATCATCAGCTATCAAAAATTTAATGTTCTCAGGCATATATCTCCCCTTATCTTTTAGGATATGGCCACATCTAACGAACCAAGCAATGAACTGTCTTTTTTGATAATAACATCAGGCGGGCACACCACCCATTTCGTCTTATTTTCTGTCGTAAGATAGATAGTTTTTATTTTAGAAAGTCGAGTCATAATTTTGATAAAACCAATTAATTCAGACCCATTTATAAACCTGTTTTGCTCCGAAGTAACAAACAGATCAAATGACCCCATCACCAAACACTGCATTGCCTGCATCCCATCTTTGACAAGCGTAGTCTCATAGCCATTATCTTGTAGCACAGCAATAATTTGCTCGGAAACACTTTTCAGTGGCTCCAGAATCAGTGCCAACTCATTCGTGTGAAGAGAGGATTTACTCTCAGAAAAAATTTTTCTAAGGTCGCGCTCACCACCTAACCACGCACAGGCCATTCTATCGACCAGATCCAGCTCATTATGCATTTTTATATAAATATCAATTTTCCCTTTATTATCAGCAGCCATTAATGAGACAAGATCATTTTCCAATTGATGAAAGAGGTCAGTAATACAATACATACCATAAATTCCACCTGTTCCTTTTGCCCCATGAAATCGACGAAAAACTTCTTCATAGACCTCCATATTAAAGTGATTAACATCACTTTCCAGCTCTAATAGATAATTATGGAATAGTGTCAAGCGATTATCGACCAGATCCTGTGCGAAGTCATTACCAAGGCTCTCAATAAGCGCAGCTTCATCCATTTCTATTCCTCTTAAACAACTTCATTTATACCTTATAAATTTTATAAACGAATACTCATCGACGTAAGGTAATAATATCGACATGCATTATATATATAAAATTACTAATAAATTTATTTTTCAAATGAAAAAACTTAGTGACTTCTATCGGTTTTTCTAAATATTCAGCCGTACCAATTTCCAGGAAAAGATCCCTATCTTTAGCCACCGCCTTAACCGTAATAATGAGAAGAGTTGAAAAATATTTCTGCTCTCGCATTTTTTTAATCATATTTTTTTCAGTTATGCTGATTGCAATTAATTAGCCTCGTCTAATCAAAAGACGGGCCTATTATTGAATAGATATGAGGGAAAAATAGAAAATAAAACACACATTCATCATCCATGACCCCAACAGCTACGGCTTCAGTGCCTTATCGATTAATTAACATATCGGCGATCAGAATATGAGCTTTAACCAAAAAGATATCATGACCACATAATGTCTTGCCAAATCAGTTTTATATGACTACGCGCCAACAGCAACAGAAAAACCTAAATATCAATCGCTGCGGACATATAATCCTTTTATTTTCAACAACTCACATTACACACCACGACTATTATTCTTAGCGTCATCTGTATGGTGAAAGGCCTTAGGAACGTGCACGGAATAACTTACCGTTTTCGCATCTCTGCTTCAGCCCGTCTTTGCCCGTTCCTCAATCACAAAAACTCGAAATAGAACGACTATTCCTCCGCTTTTGCTCAATCAGAACGAACAAATACAAACTAAATCAGAGCCCCAAAACAGCAAGTTATTCCGTGCACGTTCCTTAGTGTGTGATAAAACGTGCTATATTGACAATATTAAATTCATACAAACATAGCGTTTAAGGTAATTATGTGCCTCGCGTTCCCTATGCAAATCGATACCATTGATGGCTACACTGCATCGTGCTCTTCTCGTGGAATTTCGCGTGAGATCAATATTTTCATGTTTCAACAAGGGGAGTTAAAACCTGGTGACTATATAATGGTACATGTCGGGTATGCCATTCAGAAGATTGACCCGGGCGAAGCCCGCCTCGCCTTAAAAACAGAAGATGCAATGCGCAGTGGTAATGAAGGAAATACGAATGCATGAGCTTGCACTATGCCGCGGCTTATTACAGCAACTAAACCAAATTGCAGATGAGCACCAAGCTTCAGCCATTAAATCGATCCACCTCAAAATTGGCCCTCTGGCTGGTATCGAAATCGAGTTACTAAAACGTTCCTTTCCATTGGTTGCCCACGGCACTGATGCACAAGATGCAGCACTTGAAATCACCGCCATTCCTGCTACCGTACAATGCCAGGAGTGTGATAAAAAAAGCGAAATGGAAGGCATACAATTCATTTGTCCACACTGTGGATCAACAGCTACCATGCTACTCAGTGGTGATGAAATGACACTGGAGAGTGTCGTCCTTGAACAGCACGAAGTGAAGGCCACTCACCATGTGCACTGATTGCGGCTGTACCGCTCAAAAAGAACACACTGTTCACAGCCGCGACAACACTCAGGTTCACACACTCGCCAATGAGCCGATCGTCATCGACGTGCACCAATCACTACTATTTGAAAATGACAAACAGGCGACTCGCAACCGCGAACAACTCATACAACACAACATTACGGCTATCAATCTGATGTCTTCCCCCGGTTCTGGAAAGACCGCCCTGTTAGAGCGTACCATCGATGAACTCGCTGGAAAACATCGCATTGCGGTGATTGAGGGTGATCTGGAAACTGAAAATGATGCCAGGCGTATTCGTGCCAAAGGAGTTGATGCGATTCAGATCACCACCGGTAGCGCCTGTCATCTTGATGCATTAATGATAGCCAATGCACTACAGCAACTGGATCTGAAAAAGATCGATCTGCTATTTATTGAAAATGTTGGCAACCTGGTCTGCCCTGCTAGTTTTGACCTCGGGCAGCACCACAACGTAACACTACTATCAACCACAGAGGGGGATGACAAGCCAGAGAAATATCCAGTCATCTTTCGCGCTGCTGATTTAGTACTCATAAGCAAAAGTGACCTATTAGCCGTGCTTGATGATTTTGACCCACGACGTGCCAGACAATCCCTGGCATCTATCACAGGCAACACCCCGCTACTACAGCTCTCTGCCAAAACGGGTGATGGTTTTGATCAATGGACTGAATGGTTACATAACAGCACCTTAACGCATCAGCAAGTTAAATAATGACTCAAGTCCCGGCAAAGGAGTGGCTTGAGAAGATCAATGCACTTAATCTGCGTGATTGCATCAGGATCATGAATGTCTGTGGCGGGCATGAACGCGCACTTAACCAGGCGGGGCTACGCACCCTGCTTCCAGAAAAGATCGAACTTATTGCAGGCCCCGGCTGCCCTGTCTGCATCTGCCCCGAAGAGGCGATTTCGATGGCCATAGAGATTGCACTCAATGAGCCGGTGATCATCGTTACCTTTGGAGACATGTTGCGTGTACCAATCAACGCAACCAGTGGCAAACCACGCTCGCTGGAACAGGCGCGCGCATTGGGTGGTGATATCCACCCCATCGCATCACCACTTGAGGCTCGCGCCATCGCACAGCAGCATCCCGATAAACAGGTGGTCTTCTTCATGGCTGGCTTTGAGACCACCACAGCACCAACAGCGGCACTCATCGCAGAAGGTATTCCTGATAACCTGTTTTTACTACTCGCCGCCCACCGTACCTGGCCTGCTGTCGCACAGCTATTAAATAGTGACCAACCAGGCTTTGATGCATTGATTGGCCCCGGTCATGTTAGTGCCGTAATGGGTAGTAACGAATGGAAATTTGTTGCGGAACAGCACCAGTTGCCCATTGCTATTGCAGGTTTTGATGCAGCGTCACTGCTGGCAGCGATCTATTCTGCCATCCTGCAAACCATCAATGGTGAGGCCTCTCTTGAGAACTGCTACCCCTCCGTTGTCAAACCAGAAGGTAACCCCACCGCACAAGGCCTGATTAACTCGACGCTGGATATTATTGATAGCCAATGGCGCGGTATCGGCATGATTCCAGCATCAGGCTACGCACTGAATAAAAACCATGCAACACATGATGCTCATATCCATTTCACAGAGTATGCAATACAAAGCGATCAGGCACGTGGGATGCCCCCTGGATGCGACTGTACACAGGTTGTGATGGGGAAAATATACCCTAATCAATGCCGACTCTATGCCGCCGCCTGCACACCATCAAACCCGATTGGCCCCTGCATGGTCTCCGATGAAGGGGCGTGCCGTATCTGGTGGGCCAATGGCCTACACAGATTAGATAAAGCAATACAGGCATAATCCTAAATTAATCAGTTGAATCTACTGCGAACGCCTATGGCACAACTTAACCTCATTGACAGCGACAGTGCCATCAAAACGATCTACCTGCGTATCGCCGGGCAGGTGCAGGGGGTTGGTTTTCGACCGCACGTCTATCGTATCGCGACGCAGATGGGTATCAATGGCTGGGTACGGAATCAATGTAGTGAGGTCGAGATATTGGCTAGTGGCTCAACTGATGAAGTCGATCTTTTTTTACAACGATTGATCGAAGAAGCACCAACAATTTCATCGCCACATATCATTCATCAGAAAATAGTCGATTCACTGTCACGCTTGCTAATGCTAGAATATAAAGACCACCTGGTACCACTCGATGCCGCTCTCCGCCATCATGACAGTAGAAACTTCACCATCATTGTTAGTAACAACGACGGCAATCGCTCTGTCCAGCTACCACTCGACCTGGACTGCTGCCCACGCTGCCTCGATGAACTAAACAGCCCAGCCAATCGTCGTTATCACTATCCATTTATCAACTGTAGCCAGTGCGGCCCACGCTACACCGCAATCACACAACTGCCGTATGACCGTTGCAATACCAATATGGCAATCTTCCCTCGCTGTCACCAATGTGAAAAAGAGTATAGTGACCCAACTGATCGTCGCTTCCACGCCGAAGCAATCGCCTGCCTTGACTGTGGGCCGCAACTCACCTTTGTCGAAAATGGAAAAAAAATCAATAACACGACCACTGCATTACAAAATACACTCAGCGCATTAGAGGCGGGAAGGATCATCGCGGTGAAAGGCATCGGTGGCTACCATCTGCTGTGCGCAGCGGATAACAGCGATGTAATCGCCAGACTAAGACGACGTAAAGGACGCCCCGATAAACCACTGGCCGTGATGTTTAGCAGCATCGAAGCAGCACGAGTTGAACTGGAGATTGATCACGCGACAGCCACATTACTGGAAGCGCGTAGCCATCCAGTCGTATTATGCGAAAAGCGCACTGACAGCAGGTTATCATCACTGATTTCACCGGGATTAAATCGCACCGGTGCAATGCTACCCTATAGCCCACTACACCATTTAATTCTCAATGGCCTGGGCAGACCAGTGATCGCCACATCCGCCAATATCAGCGGTGAACCGGTGCTCACAGATGCCGCTGAGGCCGAGCTTCGACTGACCAATATTGCCGATGCCTTTCTACACCATAACCGGGCGATTATTAATATTGCTGATGACAGTCTGTTTCAGATCATCAACAAAAAACCACGGCCGTTAAGGCTAGGGCGAGGTCATGCGCCATTAGCGTTAACACTAGCGGTGGAACTCGACAAACCACTACTTGCCGTCGGTGGGCAGATGAAAAACAGCATCGCAATCGCGTGGAAGAATCGCATCATCATCTCGCCACATATCGGCGAACTCGACTCCCCACGCAGCGCAGAGCAGTTCAACAAAACTATTCAATCATTGCAGCACCATTACAATATTAAAGCTGAAGCGATTATTTGCGATGCACACCCCAACTATTACAGCAGCCGCTGGGCATCAGAAAATGGGCTGCCACTGCACAAGGTCTACCACCACCACGCCCACGCTTCTGCTGTTGTGGGTGAATACAACATCAAGGGTAAAAGCCTTATCTTCACCTGGGACGGTAGTGGTCTTGGAGAAGACGGTACACTATGGGGCGGCGAAGCACTGCTTGGTCGCCCCGGAAAATGGCAACGCGTTGCCACCCTCCGCCCTTTCCGTCTACCCGGTGCCGAACGTGCTGCCCGAGATGCGTGGCGCTGTGCGGCATCACTCTGTTGGCACGCCAGTGAAACATGGGGCAACCACTCACAAGCAGCGCTATTATATCGTGCATGGAAAAATGAAATCAATGCGCCAGTCACCTCGTCAACTGGTCGCCTCTTTGATGGTGCCACTTCACTCTTGCGGCTAATCGATAACACTACCTTTGAAGGCCAGGCCGCGATGTTACTACAAGCCCAAGCGGAAAATGGTATCGCCAATCAAACAACCGCCTTACCATTCAGTATTGATGACAACGGCGTTCTGGTCAGCGACTGGCAACCGCTGTTAAGCAAACTAATGAACCAACAGCAAAGCGTTGCACAGCGTGCAATGAATTTTCACAATACACTGGCTCATACAATCTGTGATCAGGCGATGCAGATGCGTGACCGACACGGTGAGTTTGTCGTCGGGCTTAATGGTGGCGTATTTCAAAACCGCCTGTTAACTGAGCAGGCAATCACCCTGCTTGAAGCAGAAGGGTTCAAGGTCTACCTACCGCAGCAACTGCCATGCAATGATGCGGCACTCTGTTACGGACAGATTATCGAGGCGGTAGCACAACCGTGAATATCAATCGCAACAGCCATATTACACTGGCCCATGGCAATGGCGGCCGCCGTATGCGCGAGTTGATCTCCGAGGTATTTGTACGCCACCTGGGTAACGACTCACTCGACACCGCTACTGATGCTGTCACGCTCCCCTTCCCTCACGACGAACTGCTCTTCAGCAGTGACGGCTTCACCATCGATCCACTCGAATTCCCCGGCGGTGATATCGGTTCTTTGGCCGTGCACGGCACCGTTAACGACCTTGCCGTTGCGGGGGCGACACCACGCTACCTCAGCCTTAATGCCTTCATCGAAGAGGGCTTGGCAATCGTACAACTAGAACGCATCGTGATCAGTATGGCCAAGGCTGCACAGGTATGTGGTGTCAAAGTCGTCACTGGTGATACCAAGGTAGTGCGGCGTGGCGAAGGTAGTGGACTCTATCTTGCGACCAGTGGCATCGGCGTTAAAGCAGCCACACAAAGGCTTGCAATGTCACAAATCAAGACAGGTGATGCCATCATCATCAGCGGCCCGATTGGCGACCACGGCACTGCCGTGATGTTGGCACGAGAACAGTTTGGCCTGCAGGGTAATCTACAATCTGATGCGGCTTCTGTATTACCACTCACCACCGCACTACTCGCTTTTGATGGGCTGCATTTTATGCGCGACCCCACCAGAGGTGGACTAGCGACGGTAATGCATGAAATCCATCACGCCACCCAACTCGGTGTACATTTGAAACAGACGGATATCCCGCTGCGTGACGAAGTGGCATCAGTGTGCGAGATCCTTGGTTATGACCCGCTCTACCTCGCCTGCGAGGGACGTGTGGTGGCAGTCATCGATCACACCCAGGCAGATGCCGCATTAAACACACTACAGGCGCTACCCAACGGCGAAGATGCCGCGATCATCGGCACGCTTACCAATACCCTTCCCTATGTTATGCTTGAGACACCACTTGGCGGACAACGAATCATCGAAGAGCTCGAAGATGACCCTTTACCCCGGATATGTTGAACCTAAATTTCTACCACGCGCACAGCTGCAACAATTGATCGATACACTGATCGATGCAGGTCATCATGTGTATGGGCCACAACAGCGCGATGACGCCATCATCTATGCACCACTTAAAACGACTACCGAGCTACCCCTGGGAATTGAAGACCACCATGCTCCCGGCAGTTACCGTTTAACCAACAACGGTTCACAACATTGGTTCGACTGGGTCTCAACGCCACAGGGTATCAAACCCCTGCTATTCAAACCCCGCGAGACCCTATGGCGTGCCACACGTGATGCCACCGGAACCATCCATTTCAAAGACCCAGACAGCAACGTAGAAAAAATTGCCGTGATCGGTGTGCGCAGCTGCGATCTGGCCGCACTAAAACTGCAAGACCAACATTTTCTATCCGTTGAACACACCCCCGACCCCTTTTACGCCGAGCGTCGGCGCAACCTTTTTCTTGTCGCGATCAACTGCACACGCGCAGCCGACACCTGTTTTTGCGTGAGCAGCGGTGATGGCCCTAAATGCAATGCGCCCAATCGTGCTCAAATATTTGATATCGCCATGACTGAACTCGACAGTGGTTTCGTCATTACCACTGGCAGCACGCCTGGGCAACATATTATTGATCAGCTCACGCTAAACAGTGCAGATGAGGCACAACTCAATGAAGCCGCTCAACGCGAGGCCAACGCCACCCTGCAACAACGCGCGGTCCCATCACAGAACATGCGTGACACCCTGTTCGGCGCACTCGACCACCCACAATGGGATGAGATCGCCAGCCGCTGCCTCTCGTGTGGTAACTGCACCGCCGTCTGCCCCAGCTGCTTCTGTTACAGCGAAAAGAGTGAGCCACAACTCGATGGCAGCAGCAGCGAACAACGACGCGAATGGGACTCCTGCTTCACTCAAGGACATAGCTACATGCACGGTACCACCGTACGTCACGATACCAAGTTGCGCTATCGCCAGTGGCTAACACATAAATTCGCTGGCTGGCACGACCAATACGGGCGTTCCGGCTGCAGCGGTTGCGGGCGCTGCATCACCTGGTGCCCCCCTGGCATCGATATCATTGCAGAGCTCACCATACTGAATAGCGATAAAGGTGACGCAGGTGATGCATAACCCTCATCGTCCCTACCGCGCACGCATTGTGGAACGCATCCAGGAGAGTGGTAACGTCTTTACCCTGCGGCTGGCATTTCTTGACCCTGAAATACGGCAAAACTATCGCTTCGAACCAGGACAGTTCAATATGGTCTATCTCTACGGCGTAGGTGAAGTGGCAATCTCTATCGTCTCTGACCCCATCGACCCCACGCTGCTCGACCATACCATTCGCGCTGTCGGCCGCGTCACCAACGGCATCAGCCAGCTACAGGCGGGTGACACCATCGGCCTGCGCGGCCCTTATGGTCGAGGCTGGCCGATGAAAGCGGCCGAAGGGCGTAACGTACTGGTGATCACCGGCGGCCTTGGCTGCGCACCCGTGGTCTCGGTGATCAACTACATCGCTGAACGCCGCGATCAGTTTCGCAAATTAACTATCCTGCAAGGGGTGAAGCTGCCTAAGGACCTGATCTGGCGTGATCGTTTTGAACACTGGATCCAAGAACCGAACACCGAGGTGTTTCTCGCTGCCGACAAAGGCGATCCCACCTGGCCATGGCATGTCGGGCTGGTAGTCGAGCTGTTTGATCAGATGAGCCTCAATGATGACACCATCGTGATGATGTGCGGCCCGGAAGGAATGATGCGTGTCTGTGTTCATGAGCTATTGTTGCGCCACATTCCTGAGTCATCCATCTATCTCAGCATGGAACGCAACATGCAATGCGCCATCGGTCAGTGTGGTCACTGTCAGTATGGCCCAAATTTCATCTGCCGTGACGGCCCGGTATTTTCTTATGACCAGATCAAACCACTGTTTGCACATAAGGGGTTCTGATGCGCATTACAAACAACAAACCCACTGTCGCGGTGCACAAGTTCACCTCATGTGATGGCTGCCAGCTAGCAATTCTTAACCTTGAAGAAGCACTGCTGACACTTACTCAATTAGTTGATATCAAAAACTTTGCTGAAGCGGGCATTCTTGATGACAATGCACAGGTCGACATCGCCTTTATCGAAGGCAGCATCTCCACCCCACGTGAAATGGCACATGTTAAGAAAATTCGTGAACAGAGCCAATACCTGATTGCGATGGGTGCCTGCGCCACCTCAGGCGGCATTCAGGCGCTACGCAATATGCAGGATGGTGAGGCCTGGATCAACGCCATCTACGCCTCACCTGAGCATATAGAAAGTCTGGCAACCTCAACCGCGCTTGCCGATCACGTGCGTATCGATCTTGAGCTATGGGGCTGCCCGGTCAGCAGTGAACAGATCACCACCACCATCCGCGCATTGTTGTTCGGCGTACTACCAAAAATCGAGCACGACAAGGTCTGCCTGGAATGCAAGCGTAGCCAGGCGGTTTGTGTGATGGTGAGTCGCGGCGAACCCTGCATGGGGCCGGTAACGAATACGGGCTGCGGTGCACTCTGCCCGCAATTTGGTCGCGGCTGTTACGCCTGCTACGGCCCCGCAGAAAATCCCAACCCCAATGCGCTAGCAAATCGCTTTGAAGGGCTTGGCATGACCGCCACAGAGATCTCACACAACTTTCTTTTCATCAATAATAACGCCCCCGTCTTTCATGCCATTGGGGAAAAATACAAAAACAAAGATCAAAGCGATGAGTGATAAAACAATCAACATCAACGTGCCGGTACTGGCGCGTGTCGAAGGTGAGGGGGCGCTTGATATCCGTATCGAAGATGGCAGCATCATCGACCTCAAGCTGCGCATCTTTGAACCACCCAGACTCTTCGAAAAATTTCTTGGAGGGCGTCACTACACCGAAGTACCCGATATCGTCACCCGCATCTGCGGCATCTGTCCGGTCGCCTATCAAATGAGCGCGGTCTACGCTTTTGAGAAGCTCTTTGGCACACAGATCACCCCGTGGATCAATGCAATGCGGCGCGTCTTCTACTGCGGCGAATGGATCGAAAGCCATGCACTGCACATTCACCTACTAGCCGCCCCTGACTTTCTCGGTTTCACCAATGCACCGGCGATGGCGCAACAGTTTCCGGCTGAAGTACGGCGTGGCCTAAAGCTACAGGGACTTGGTAACGAACTAATCAAGCTCTTTGGCGCGCGCTCCGTTAATCCGGTTGGGGTTAAGGTAGGTGGTTTCCACAAAGCACCCAATGAGGCCGATGTCGCTGCGCTGGTTGAACGACTGCGCGCAGCACTACCTGAGGCCAAAGCACTGCTTGAATGGGTGGCTACATTTGACTTCCCGGCACGCGAGCAGGCATTTACCTCTGTTAGCCTACAACACCCTGCCGAATACCCCATCAATATGCCGGGCACCCAATTGATTAGCGATGCTGGGCACCAGCTTGAAATCAACGCTTATGAAACTTACTTCAAAGAATCACAGGTACCACACTCCACTGCGCTACATAGCCACCTTGATGGAAAACCCTACCTCGCAGGCCCGTTGGCCCGGATCAACCTCAACTATGAACAACTGCACGATGAGGTTAAACAGGCACTAACGAGTACCAATATTGCCTTCCCCAGCAACAACCCATATCACAACATCGTCGCCCGTGCCGCCGAGGTCTATTACGGCCTACTTGAAGCGGTACGCCTACTCGAGGATTACCAGCGACCGGGCAGAGCAGCAGTCGAAGTCACACCAAAACCTGGCACTGCCTATGGTTGCACAGAAGCGCCGCGCGGCCTGCTATGGCATCGCTATGAAATCGATAATGACGGCATCATCACCTTCGCAAAACTGGTACCACCGACCAGCCAGAACCAGGCACGCATCGAAGAAGACCTACGCCTCTCGCTTGAAGCACTAGGACTCGATAACGATGAAGTAACACTGCGACAACATGCCGAACAGGTCATTCGCAACTACGACCCGTGCATCTCCTGCGCAACACACTTTCTCGATCTAACAGTGACACGTAATTAAACCTAAATTAATCAGTTGACCGCTATGAGGGAGGATAAGTGAATAAAACCAAACAACATTTTACAAGGCATCTAGCTCAGCTGTTTGGTGAGGGCGCTACGACCAATATAGCGGCCCTGACTGCCCATCTGGCTATGCAAAAAAAATCGCCAAGGAAACCCGCCCTTACCTCATTTTTTTGCTACGCCAGCAGAACAGTCAGAACCACTCTATTGGCCGTCCAACTGATTAATCTAGGTTGAACACACTCATCGTCGGGTTCGGCTCACCACATGGGGATGATCAGTTTGGCTGGCTGGTGATTGAACAACTTCAAACGGCACTGAAAGAGCGAGAGGATATCCACGCCATCTGCTGCGATCACAGCGGAATCGACTGGATTCATCAGTATCAGCCAGTATCAAAGCTGCTGTTTATTGACGCGGTAAAAAGCGAGCTCAAACCCGCAACACAATATCATTTAACAATAAAACCCACTGAACTTAATGCCTTCCCTACAACACACTCCAGCCACGGCATTGGCCTGAGGGAAGGGATAGTGCTTGCCGCTAAGGTGGTTGAACTACCACCAGAGATTGAGTTTTATGGCGTAGAACTGGCACAGTGCGATGCAAATAGCACTGTATCATCATCAATCGTCAAGCAGGTTGCGTTAGTCACCAAACAATTGTTAACAATATTGTAACTACTCGGCTCACCCCAGCGCCTACAAAGTCCTCTCAAACGACTATTCACTCACTTTTTGTGACAGCAGCCTCATCAACAAACCAGTGAATATCGCCCACCCGGTTTACCGGCAACGGCTCACCCGTGCGAATTTTGGCTATTATCTCGGCTTTTGAAACACCTGCAGCCAACACCATACGCGTACGTGCTCGCTGTAGTGTTACCATACTCATACTGATACGGTCTGCCGGAGGCTTGGGTGATTGATGAACAGCCACCACTGTTGACCTCGCCTGCAATGCTTCATTATCCGGAAACAGACTTGCGGTATGACCATCCTCTCCCATCCCCAAAAATGCGATGTCAAACTGATCAATCAACTCAAGCGTAGAACGGTAAAGCAAAGCTCCCTGTTCCGCGCCCAGCTCAGCAGGCATCGGATGGAAGTGAATACCAGAAATGCGGGACAAAAGATTCGTTTCAATCATCACATCATTTCGCTCAGCATGGCCTACCTCATAACAACGCTCATCACCGGGATAGCAGTGCAGCTTATCCCATGGTAATGACATTTCAGCCAACACAGTAAAACACCGGGCGGGGGTATTACCACCCGGCACAATCATATGACAAATGCCTCGCGCTTCAATAGCAGCACTAACCTGTGTGGCAATAAAATCTGCGGCGGCGATAGATGCCGCTTCAAGTGAAGCAGAGACTGTCCAGTGATGCATATTAATGCCCCGGCTTATGCCAGCCAAGCTCACAGCCTTCAAACAGCTCTTCCATCCCCTCTATCTCCCATGTTCCCGCCTGATAACGGCTGATCGAAAGCTTATCTTTCCACGCTTTCAAAATGGGGTCGATGATTTCCCAGGACTCTTCCACTTCATCTGCACGAGAAAATAGCGTTGCATCACCACTCAATACATCATGTAGTAACACCTCATAGGCATCTGAAATATCACCACCATCTTCAGAATAAGGCGCATGCATCACGCTGCGCTTAATGTCGGTGGTTAGTCCCGGCAGTTTTGCATTCATGCGCAACGAGATCCCTTCATCAGGGTGCACTCGAAATACCAGAGCATTTGCTAACGGTGGATTACCCTCCGTATCAAAGAGGTTGAAAGGTGGTTTTCGAAAACGAATCACAATTTCAGATACACGTCGCGGCAAGCGCTTACCCGTCCACAGTACAAAAGGGACACCTTGCCAACGCCAGTTATCAATATAAAAGCGGGCACCCACAAAGGTCTCGGTGGCGGACTCGGGCGAAACCCCCTCTTCGGCAACATAAGATTTAACCGCTTCACCATCGATTTTACCCGCACTGTATTGTGCTGCTACCGTCTGTTTTTTAATCTCCTCTTTCTCAAAAGGACGTACCGCACGCAGCACTTTGATCTTCTCATCGCGCACCGCATCAGCCGTAAATTCAACCGGTGGCTCCATCGCCACCAGTGTCATCACCTGCATCAGATGGCTTTGAATCATATCCCGCAAGGCACCCGATTTTTCATAGTAATTGGCACGATATTCAATGCCAATCGATTCCGCTGCCGAAATCTGAATATGATCAATAAAATTCCGATTCCATAGCGGCTCAAGAATACTGTTAGAAAAACGGTAAACGAGCAAATTCTGCACACTCTCTTTGCCCAGATAATGATCAATACGATAAATCTGTGATTCGTCCAGTGAAGCCTGCAGCTCGCCATTGAGTTCTCTGGCGCTCTCGAGATCCATGCCAAAAGGCTTTTCAATCACCACTCGGCGAAAGCCATCGCTTTCATCCGTTAGACCAGCACATTTCAGACCGGTGGCAATTGTTGTGTACCACTCTGGTGGCACCGCACAATAAAACATCGCATTACTGCGCCCATCTATCGTTTCCAGCGCATCTTTCAGTCCACCATAAGTGGCTTCATCCTTTAAGTCGCCGGGAACAGCCTTGCACATCGCTTTGAATGTTTCCCACTGCCCATCAGCCAGGCTTACCTCTGGCGCATACGAGCGCAGCCCCTGATAAAGTGACTCAAGCCAATCAGACTCACTGCGCCCCTTTAAAAGACCGATCACCTTGCTCTTTGGGTGTAACAGGCCACAGCGCAGCATCTTTAACAGTGCCGGCACCAGTTTACGCTTGGTTAGATCACCTGCTGCACCAAAAATCACAATATTAGCCGGTTCAATCGGATCACCGAGACAGCTCTTATCAATAATATCTCTATCAGTCACATTCAACTCCTTATTACCCTGGAAATAACCAGTTAGACACGGATGCAGAGTGCAAGCTATTGATTTGGATAACGTAGCGGAAAAAATCGTGATCACCTTGAGGGTGACGAAATATTTTTTTCCGCATAGTCAGACGAATCAAGCGCTTGTGCTATGCACCGTGGCTCAACTGATTTTTCCCAGGTTTGCCTATTCAACTGCATTGATCGGATAACCGCCAAAACCTACTCGCATCATGCAAATATTCTACCTGAAAACTCGACTGCAGGCGCATCGGTGTCCGCCCCATGCATTGCAGCCTTTCGCAATGTTAGTCGCCAAACCGACGTAATATGGCCAATGCGAACAAATAAAAAGGGGTCATAAAAAGGTAAAAAGGGGTCAAGTATCATATTGACTATTTATTAGATTTTGATTATGCTTGATTTATGCCCAGACCAATTCGTATTGAATATGAAAATGCTTATTACCATGTCATGAACAGAGGTGGTGGACGGCGTGCTATTTTTCATAGCGAAGAGTATTTTAAATTGTTTCTTCAAACACTGAATGAGGCTCATCAGCGTTTTGGTATCCAGGTGCTTT
>Ga0316203_1000530_pt1 | contig 43812 bp, 46 predicted proteins | sample 6monrhotite_MG_FD_204940 | JGI IMG/M metagenome (GOLD analysis project Ga0316203, IMG submission 204940) | Microbial mat bacterial communities from mineral coupon in-situ incubated in ocean water Damariscotta River, Maine, United States -... | ecosystem: Environmental > Aquatic > Marine >... | reverse complement strand
GATAGCATTTCTAAATTGATGCCCGACGATGGCATGTTGTTCCTTGGTGGTGCAGAGACCGTTTTGGGTGTTACCGAAAAATTCAAGCCCGTACCGGGACAAAGAGGAGTCTACGCCCGGGTCTAAGACCCTGGCGTGCAGATGAGTAGAGATTGGTTGATATGTCCGACGACAAAAAATTTCGCCTTTTGACACGTGCTGACTTTGACGGGGTCGTCGCTGGTGGCCTGCTGATTGAGCTTGGCATGATCAATGATGTTGTTTTTGCAGAACCCAAGACCATGCAAGACGGTCTGGTTGCAATTACGGGAAATGACATCACCACGAACCTGCCTTACGTTGAAGGCGTGCATTTATCCTTTGACCACCACGTCAGTGAAGTTGAACGTGTGGGCAATCGTGAAAACCACATTATTGAAGCCAATGCGCCATCAGCCGCGCGCGTGGTTTACAATCACTTTGGGGGCAAAGCAAAATTCCCGTCCATTCCTGATGATTTGATGGAAGCCGTCGATAAAGCCGATAGCGCCCAATATTCAGAAGAAGACATCTTGGCTCCTGAGCCGTGGACGCTTTTGAACTACATATTGGATCCACGCACAGGTCTGTCAAAATTTGAACACTTCGAAATCAGCCATGAACAGCTGATGAAAGACATGATGGTCTATGTACGCCATCATCCTGTCGAAGAAATTCTGGCCATTCCCGATGTGGAAGAACGTGTCCACCTGTACATGGAACACGAAGAAAAATTTGAGCTTCAACTGCGTGCGAGTTCAACGGTCCACGATCGTGTCGTGGTCATGGATTTACGCCAAGAAGAAATGGTTTATGCTGGCAACCGCTTTACGGTCTACGCCATTTTCCCGGAATGCAATGTGTCCATCCAGATGAAACCATCCGACACGGGCGAAAAAGTCGTGCTGGCTGTTGGTAAATCTATTTTGGACCGCTCAAACACAGCCAACATCGGGTCGATCATGTTGGAATACGGCGGCGGCGGACATGCCAACGCAGGAACCTGTCAGATTGAAAATGATCGTGCCGATGAAGTTCTCAAAGAACTGATCGAACGCCTTAACGCGTAAACGTCATTTTCCCATCAACGACATACAAAAAAACGAGGCTCAGAGCCTCGTTTTTTTATGGGAAAAGAACCGTATTTTTCCTTCACGTTGACCTTGAGCTTTGCCCAAGCGTTCGTGCCGTTAGGGGAATATCAATTTCTTAGGTGTATGACAGCTAAGAACGTCATTCACATATGGTCGAACATGAAAATCAGCGTTAAAAAAGCTCAGCCTCAGGTTTATGCGGTCTCCTTAGGAACCACCGTCCATACGCTCGACATCCATGATCTAAAAACTTTGGTGTTGGAAGTGGTTGGGGCTTTGAGCCCCGGCGTTCTCCCTCCGCCCTCGTGCAACCGTGAAATTTTTGACTTGGCAAGCCGCTTAACAGCCGCAACCGATTCTGCTCTACAAGAGTTTATCTTGCACGCCAGCGATGGGGATCTTCTAGTCTTCCTCAAATCCACAGAAACCGATACGTCCCTGCATCAAAAGCTGTTCGCCAATATGAGTGAACGCAAACACACCATCTTGTCCGAAGACCTTCAGTTTCGCTTCCAAGACCCCGTCTCGCTCGACGAACAGAGCGCCGCAGTCTTCAACCTCAGCGAACTCGCCACCAAGCATCACCTTTAGCGGTACAAAAAAAGCCCTCAACCGAAACGATTGAGGGCTTTGAAAACAACGGGCTGCCTTAAGCGTACGAATGCCCTTTTCTCTTCTTTTCTTTTGAAACTTTTACATAGGCCCTGGAACAGTGATGTTCGCAGTAAGGCTTATCGGCAATAGACGGCTCGCCACAGAAGTAAAAGTCTGGGGTGCCGGGTTCGCCTTCGGGCCAAGAACACATGGACCCCGTCAATTCTTCAAGACGAATAACTTCTCCGGAGGGTCGTGTCACCTTTGGTGTCGCCTGGACCACGGTTTCCGATTTTTCAGCGACTTTGGTTTTGGCCCGAGCCTTTTTCGGCTGAACTGTCCCCGGCGCAGATTGACGAATTGGTGATTGGCGCTTTTTCAAGCCCAAACGGTGAACCTTACCAACCACTGCGTTTTTGGTCACGCCAAGACGACGACCAATTTCACTGGTGGGCAGCCCCTCTTCCCAATGAGCAATCAGAATTTTGATGCGATCCGGCGTCCATTCCACAGCACTCATTTTATTCTCCGTCTAAATCATAAATTACAAGACTGCGGTCAACTGCCGCTGCTGAGCCATACTAACAACATTTCGACATAAGTGGAGCAAAAAGACACAATATGTTGTGGATAACTGAATAACCCTAGGATTCTTGGTACATTTTTAAAGGTTTGATAAAAATACACTCGCACCTGCCAAGGGCAAGGCTATACTTACGATAGATCAAGGCTCAGGGAAAGAAATCAAGATGTGTGCCAAACCAACCTTAGAAGATTGGACCAAGCTCGCCACCGCTGAACTGAAAGGAGAGAACCCTGCCTCTTTGGTTCGGAAAACCCCGGAAGGCATTGCCATCAAGCCGCTGTATAGCGCCGCTGACCTAGAAGAATTAGACCACTTAGACACCCTACCCGGCCTGGCTCCTTTCACCCGTGGCCCCCGCGCCACCATGTATGCGGGTCGGGCTTGGACGGTGCGCCAGTACGCGGGTTTTTCCACTGCCCAAGACAGCAATGCTTTTTACCGCGAGAATTTAAAGGCCGGACAGCGCGGCCTATCGGTCGCCTTCGATTTAGCAACCCATCGGGGTTATGATTCCGACCACCCTCGGGTCGCTTCTGATGTTGGCAAGGCCGGCGTTGCCATCGACAGCGTCGAAGATATGAAGATCCTGTTTGACGGTATTCCTTTGGATCAAATGAGCGTATCGATGACCATGAACGGGGCGGTATTGCCTGTGTTGGCGGGGTATATCGTTGCCGCCGAAGAGCAGGGGGTTGACGCCAGCCAGCTCACCGGAACCATTCAAAACGATATTCTCAAAGAATTTATGGTGCGCAATACCTACATCTATCCACCCGAATCCAGCCTGCGTATCATTTCCGATATCGTGTCGTACACGTCCGAACACATGCCCAAATTCAACTCAATTTCCATATCGGGCTATCACATGCAAGAAGCCGGGGCCACCGCCGTTCAAGAACTCGCCTACACCTTAGCCGATGGCGTCCAGTACGTGCGCGCAGCCATCGAAGCGGGGCAAGATGTCGATAGCTTTGCCCCACGCCTGAGCTTCTTTTTTGGCATCGGCATGAATGTCTTTATGGAAGTGGCTAAATTGCGCGCGGCCAGATTGTTGTGGGCAGAGTTAATGAATGAATTCTCGCCCCAAGACCCACGCTCGAAAATGCTCCGCACCCATTGCCAAACCTCGGGCGTATCGCTCACCGCCAAGGACCCATACAACAACGTGGTGCGCACCACGGTCGAAGCCTTAGCGGCAATTTTAGGCGGCACGCAAAGCCTGCACACCAATGCCTTTGATGAGGCTCTAGCCCTGCCCTCGCCTGCCTCAGCCCGGATCGCCCGGGCCACCCAATTGATTTTGCAAGAAGAAGCTGGCCTCACCCATGTCGTTGATCCTTTGGCTGGCAGTTATTATGTGGAAAGTCTGACCCATTCCGTCGCCACAGAGGCCCGCACCTTAATCGCCGAGGTCCAAGCCCAAGGCGGCATGGCCAAGGCCGTGCAAAGCGGATTGCCAAAACGGCGCATCGAAGAAGCAGCCACGCGTAAACAAGCCCGACTAGATTTAGGCCAAGACGTGTTGGTCGGCGTCAACAAATACCAAAGCGATGCTAGCGACGAGGTTGATATTTTAGAGGTCGATAATACGGCGGTACGTGAAGCTCAAATCTTGCGTCTAAACGCCTTACGCGCCGACCGAGACCAAGGCGCTGTTGATGCGGCTTTGAACGCGTTACGCCAAGCCGCACGATCCGGTGACGGCAATCTGTTGGCCTTGTCCATTGAGGCCAGCCGTGTGCGGGCCACGGTGGGCGAAACATCCGAAGCCTTAGCCGATATCTTTAGCCGTTATGTGGCCACCCCCAGCACCATTTCTGACGTCTATGGACAGGCGCTTGCCGACGATGAAGGGTTTCAAAAAACCAAAGCCGCCGTTGCCGCCTTTAGCCAATTGAGTGGCGGACGGGCTCCCCGCTTGTTGATGGTCAAAATGGGTCAAGATGGACACGACCGTGGGGCCAAAGTGATCGGATCGGCCTTTAGCAACGCCGGGTTTTCCGTCACCACCGGGGTCTTATTTCAAACGCCCGTTGAAGCCGCCGTCGAGGCCGTAAATATCGGGGCCCAAGTGGTTGGCGTTTCGACCCAAGCGGGCGCACACAAAACCTTAGTGCCCGAGCTCATACAGGAACTCAAAGCCCGTGGGGCTGGGGATGTCAAAATCATCGTCGGCGGCATTATTCCAACCCAAGATCATGACACCCTAAAGGCCGCAGGCGTCACCGCCATTTACGGACCGGGAACTCACATTCCCACCGCCATTGATGAAGTCTTGGCGGTGTTAGAGGCCGCACCGCCCAAGCCTTGGCCTGCCAACGATTAGGATTTAGCTTTTTCGATCCAGCCGCCACCCAAAATCCGCTCGCCGTCAAAAAAGACACACGCTTGTCCGGGCGCAATGGCCGAAAAGGGTTCTTTGAGATGAACCATCGCCCGACCGTTTTCAAGCGGGGTCAGGTGGGCCACCACCACGTCGGACATTGAACGCAGTTTGACCCCTAACTCAACGCCACCCTGTGGCAAGCCACCGCCGTGGCCCAACCACGTCACATCGCGCAAGGTCAAACCTTGCTTTAACAACGATGCCTTGGGTCCAACCACAACGCGATTGTTTTCAGCCTCAATCTTCAACACATAAATCGGTTCAGGCCCAGCAATGCCAAGCCCGCGTCTTTGCCCAACCGTATATTTAACCACGCCTTCATGGCGGCCTACGACCGTTCCGGCTTCATCGACCACGTCTCCGGGTTCTAAGGCGCCGGGACGTAACTTTTCCAACACATCTAGGTATTTCCCATCCGGCACGAAGCAGATGTCTTGGCTGTCGGGTTTGGCAGCGATATCGAGACCTAACCGTTCGGCCTCGGCGCGGGCTTCATCCTTGGTGCAGTTGCCCAACGGAAACCAAAGCATGTCCAAAGCCGCTTTGGGCGTGGAAAACAGGAAATAGCTTTGATCACGGCTATGGTCTAGGCCACGGTGCAGTTCAGCACCGTCCGCGCCATCAAGCCGCCGTGCATAGTGCCCCGTGACCAAGGCCACCGCCCCCAAATCCTTAGCCCGATCCAAAAGGTCGGCAAATTTAATGGTGTCGTTGCAGGTCACGCACGGGATCGGCGTTTCGCCTAGCATATAGGTGTCGGCAAAACGTTCCATCACCTGTTCTTTAAAGCGTTGTTCAAAATCCAAAACATAATGAGGAATGCCGATGTGATCGGCGACGCGTCTGGCATCGTGAATGTCCCGCCCGGCGCAACAGGTTCCAGGTTTATCGATGGCAACACCGTGATCGTAAAGCTGTAAGGTTACGCCGACCACGTCAAATCCAGCTTCTTTCAAAAGTGCCGCCGTCACCGACGAATCCACGCCACCCGACATGGCAACCACCACCCGAGTTTCAGATGGCGGCTTGGCAAAGGCACTTTTGGGCAGGTCTAATTTCATGGTATTGTTTCTTTATCAGAGTCCGAGTTTATTTGAACACAGCATACTATGAGCACATCATGAACAACCAAACCTATTTTAAAAGCATCGTCACCGCCGCCCTACTGCTTGGCACCATCGCCTTTGCTGCCTTAGGCTTTCAGCCCGGATCGATTTCAAACATCGGCCAAGGCGGTGGTAACTCTAACAGCGGCTGGGGCAATAATTGGGGCGGCGGAGACGACGATTAATCGCGTTCGTCTAACCATGCCATTTGAATCGCTTCCAATATTTTTTCGCTCGATTTTTCTGGGTCGTCTTTGAATCCCGGCAAGGCTTGCACCCATGTCCACAGATCGGTAAAGCGCACCTGCAAAATGTCCACGTCTGGGTGAGCGTCTTCCAGTTCAATTGCGATGTCGTGAATGTCGGTCCAACGCATGGTCTTTCCTCAAAAGAAAAAGGGAGGCTAATAAGCCTCCCCCTTACATTGGTATCTTAAAGAAATTAATCAACCGCCATATTACGGGTGCCGCTTGGAATGGTGACTTCCAAACCGTCTAATTCTTCGGTGATTTTGATCTGACAGCCCAAGCGGGAGGTGTGGGTGAGGCCAAACGCTAAGTCCAGCATGTCTTCTTCTTCTTCGGTTGCTTCATCGAGCTTTGCGAACCATTCATCGGCAACGACAATGTGACACGTTGAGCAGGCCAGAGCGCCTTCACAGGCCCCTTCTAAGTCCATGTCATTTTTATGCGCGACTTCCAAAATGGAAAGGCCAACCGGAGCGTCAACTTCGGTCCGTTTTCCGGTGCCATCGATAAAGGTAATTTTGGGCATACGCGTGTCACTCCAAGAAGTTCGTAATTATGATTTGTAATATTTACAGGTGAATTTAAGTGGAGACAAGAGTTAGTCGCTCAACATCTCAACGTCGACGCCCGTCAAAGCCTCGCGAATGCCCTTATCCATACGTTTTTCGGCAAAGATGCGGGTCGCCACATCCAATTGTTCGGCGGCGCTATTGATGACGTCTCGGTCCTGGCTTTTCAAAACATGATGCAAGGCATCCATTTTCTCACCAATGGCTTCGCGCTCTTCAACGCTCAACAAACGGCAATCGGCTTGCAAGGCAGACGTCACGGCATTCATCGCGCGTTCGGCTTCCACCCGCGCCTCGGTCAACAACCGCAGTTCCATATCGCCTTGGGCATTGGCCATTGAATCGTAAAGCATCTTGGTCATTTCGTCTTCGCTAAGACCATAGGTCGGCTTGACTTCAACGTGCTGTTCAATGCCGCTGGTATCTTCCGCCGCCGACACCGTTAACAGCCCATCGGCATCAACTTGGAAGGTGACGCGAATGTGCGCCGCTCCCGCCGCCATGGGCGGAATGCCCGTTAAATTAAAGCGCGCCAACGAACGGTTTTGATCCACCAGTTCGCGTTCGCCCTGTACCACATGAATAGCCATGGCCGTCTGACCGTCTTTAAAGGTGGTGAATTCTTGAGCCTTTGCCACCGGAATAGGCGTATTGCGGGCAATCACTTTTTCCACCAAACCACCCATGGTTTCCAAGCCCAACGACAACGGCGTAATGTCCAACAACAAGGTGTCGGAGCCAACGGTTAAGGCTTCGGCTTGCAAAGCGGCGCCCACGGCCACCACCTGATCGGGATCGATATCGGCCAGCGGTTCGGTACCAAAATAATCCGCCACAGCTTGGCGCACCAAGGGCACCCGGGTTGAGCCACCGACCAAAACAACGCCTGAAATATCTTCCGCGTCGAAGCCAGCTTCGGTCAGAACTTCGTGACAAATTTTAACCGTACGTTTGACATCCGACGCAATCAATTCGTTAAAACTGGCTAAGTCCAAACGATGCCGCGTGGTGTGTTCACCAATGGTCAACATCCATTCGCCGCTTTGCGTTTGGGTCAAGCATTCCTTTGCCAAACGTGCCGTCATCAAAGCCACCTTGACGTCACCAGAGCTTAAAGTTTCATCGCCCACTTCAGCGTGGCGTTGCTGTAAAAAGCAATCGGCAATAGCGTGATCAAAATCGTCACCGCCAAGTGCCGCATCGCCGCCCGTTGCTAAAACTTGAAACACGCCCTTTTGCATACGCAGCAACGACACATCAAAGGTGCCGCCGCCTAAATCAAACACCACGTACAAACCTTCACTGCCCTTGTCCAAGCCGTATGCCAAGGCCGCCGCTGTGGGTTCATTGACCAGACGCAGAACGTCTAGCCCCGCCAGCCGGGCCGCGTCTTTGGTGGCGGTGCGTTGCGCATCGTCAAAATAGGCTGGCACGGTGATGACCGCTTTTTTAACGACAGCGGATAAATGCTGTTCAGCCCGTTCACGCAACGCCCGTAAAAGGTCGGCTGAAATTTCAATGGGTGTCAGCGTGTGACCGCCCACATTCAACCGCACCAGTTGGTTGTCGTCATCGCCTTGGGGGGCCAAGTCATACGGCAACTGACCGCCCAAGGATTTTAAGTCATTCGGTCCTCGCCCCATCAAACGTTTGATGGAACTGACAACGGAATCAGGACGGCTGAGCAATACCCGCTTAGCCAGCTCGCCGACAATGGCCGAACCATCGGGGGCATAGGCGACAACAGACGGCACCAATGCGCCCCCGTCTTCATCCTTGATCACTTCTGTCGTGTTATTAGAACAGATCGCAACCACCGAATTGGTGGTACCCAGATCAATGCCGATGGCAAAATCCGTTTCACCTTCATGCGGGTCTGGCGATTGGCCGGGTTCTAGAATTTGCAGCACTTGCACCATAAAAAATCTTCCTAAGTCATCAGGTGAGCACGGACGTGACGCACCTCACCCATCATTTTTTGCAGATATTTTAGCCGTGTGGTGAGTTTGCTCGCCGCGACATAATCTTGCGTTCCAAAGGCCGCCGAAAGATCGGCGATCACCTTGTCAATTTCTGCTTTGCTATGTTTAGCAATACCATTTAGGTCCGCCAAGGTCTCAACCGCCGACAGCTGTTCGCGCATTTCCATGGCTTCGATCAAAATGGATTGATCCACGACCAAATTGCAGCCTTCGGGCAAAACATCGACGCCATGAAAGTGGACCATAAAGTCGGCTCGTCTGAGCGGGTCTTTTAAAGTTTCATAAGCATCGTTCAACGCCGTGGCCTGTTGTTGGCTAAGGGCCTTTTCTTTAGGCGATTTTCCAGCAAAGCGATCGGGATGCAGTTGACGTTGCAAGTCGAAATACATTTGATCCAAACGCTTAACGTCCACATCAAAGCTCAGCTCTAAACCCAACCTTTGAAAATGCGAAACAGCAGCCGGTCCCTGCACAGCCCCACAGATGGGACAGAACAGGGCGCTGATTTTAACCGGCCCCTTGCAAGACCAGCACGGTTTCATAACCGTTTGGGGATTTGAAAAATGAGTCATGGACCTAAACGTGGAAGGATTCACCGCAACCACAACGTCCTTTTTCATTTGGATTCTTAAACACGAAGCCGCTTTCCAGCTTGTCTTCGACGTAATCCATTTCGGTGCCGATGATGAACATGGTGGCTTTGGGGTCGATCAAGATGGTGATGCCTTCGACTTCCATCGTCTCATCAAATTCATTGATTTCATCGGCAAATTCCAAAGTGTAACTCAGGCCCGAACAGCCTTTGGTTCGCACCCCAATGCGGATACCCGCAGACGGTTTTCCACGGCTATCCAACAGAGCCTTCACCTGTTCAAGCGCTGCGGACGACATTTGGATCGGAGCCGGCAAATTCATGATCTTATAGTCCTTACGTGATTATTCAGCAGCGGCTTCTTTTTTCAAACCAGCCTTTTCTTTGTAGTCATCAACCGCTGCTTTGATAGCATCTTCAGCCAAAATAGAGCAATGAATCTTCACCGGAGGCAAGGCCAGTTCTTCGGCGATATCGGTGTTTTTGATCTCGGTCGCTTGATCCAAAGTTTTACCTTTAACCCATTCGGTGACCAGCGAGCTGGACGCAATGGCCGAACCGCAGCCAAAGGTTTTGAACTTGGCATCTTCGATAATGCCGTCTGCGCTGACCTGGATTTGTAATTTCATGACGTCGCCGCACGCGGGTGCGCCGACCAGTCCGGTTCCGGTGCTAGACTCTTTTTCATCCATAGACCCAACGTTGCGCGGGTTTTCATAGTGATCAATCAGTTCTTTGCTATAGGCCATTTTTAGGTCTCCTTACCGCTCGGGGATTGCGGGTGGTTGGTGTTTAATGTTCTGCCCACTTGATGGACTTTATATCTATGCCGGCCTGCGCCATGTCCCACAGGGGACTGAGTTCGCGCAGTCGGTTCACTTCTTTAGAAATGCGTTCAATCGCGTAATCGATGTCGTCTTCTGTAGTGAAGCGACCCAAGCCCAAACGCAACGAGGTGTGGGCCAGTTCTTCTTCGACGCCCAATGCGCGCAGCACGTAACTGGGTTCCAACGAAGCCGAGGTACACGCCGATCCAGACGAAACACCCAAATCCTTCAACCCCATCATCAAACCTTCGCCTTCGACATAGGAAAAGGAAATGTTGAGGTTGCCGGGGATGCGATGATCCAAATCACCGTTCAAATAAATCTCAGGAATGCGGGCTTTCAAGCCTTCAAACAATTTTGCCTGATAGCCGCGCAAGCGTTCGGTTTCTTGGCCCATTTCTTTAAGCGCAAGTTCACAAGCCACACCGAAGCCAACCACCAACGGTGTTGGCAAGGTGCCAGAGCGCATACTACGTTCTTGTCCACCACCATGGATCAACGGCACCAAACGCACCCGAGGGCGGCGGCGCACAAACAGCGCGCCCATCCCCATCGGGCCGTACATTTTGTGCGCCGATATAGACAGCATGTCGATGTTCATGGCTTCGACGTCAAGCGGAATTTTACCCACGGCCTGGGCCGCATCGGTGTGGAAAAAGACTTTGTTATCCCGACACATCTGGCCGATTTCTTTGAGCGGTTGGATCACGCCAATTTCATTGTTCACCGCCATGATCGACACCAACAAAGTCTTGTCGGTAATTGCGGCTTTCAAGACGTCTAAATCAATCAGACCATTTTCTTGAACATGCAAATAGGTGACGTCGAAGCCATCTTGTTGCAAGGATCGGCAGGTTTCCAACACGCACTTGTGTTCAGTCACACAGGTGATGATGTGGTTTTTCTTGTCGCCATAAAACTTCGCCACACCCTTAATCGCAAGGTTGTTGGACTCCGTCGCACCAGACGTAAAAATCACCTCTTTCGCCGTGGCACCGATAAGATTTGCAACGTGTTCACGGGCAATTTCGACCGCGTCTTCGGCTTCCCAACCATAAAAATGATTGCGCGAATGCGGGTTGCCAAACTTTTCCGTCCAATACGGTGCCATCGCCTCAACCACCCGGGGATCGGTGGGAGTCGTCGCCTGATAATCCAAATAAAGAGGATGATTCTGTGTCCAATTTTTCGTCGTCATATTGTATAACCTTATTTAATTTAAGTACTTACGCCGCATTTCTTTTTTGCATCTGTCGTACATATAGGTCTTTGTAAACGGATAAAAAGCTTTCAATGTCAGCGGTCGTATTATTCGGCCCAAGACTGACCCGCAGCGCCGTTTTGGCAATGTCTTCGGGCATCTTCATCGCCGCCAAAACAGCACTTGATTTGCTTTTCCCAGAGCCACAAGCCGATCCGGCACTGACACAAATACCCGCCAAATCAAAGGCCATCACCTGGGTTTCAGACAGCACGCCCGGCATGGCTAGGAAGCTGGTATTGGGCAAACGGTCCACGGCCTCGGCAATAACGATGGCATCCACGGCGATCTCTTTGACGCCCGCTTCCAGTTGATTGCGCAGGACCTTGATGTGGGTCATGTCCGCGAGATCAGATGTGGCCAGTTTAGCCGCAATGCCAAAACCCGCGATGCCCGAAACATTTTGCGTACCGCCGCGCATACCGCCTTCTTGTCCACCACCCCGATTGACGGGGGTAAGCTGAACATCCTGGGTTGAGATCAAGGCTCCAACGCCTAAAGGGCCTCCGATTTTGTGCGCAGACACGCTTAACATATCGATACCCAAGGCCAGAAAATCAACCTCGACCTTACCAAAAGCTTGGACCGCATCGGTGTGCACCCGTGCGCCAAAACGATGGGCAAGATGGACGACGTCTTCGATGTTCTGCAAAACACCCGTTTCGTTATTGGCCATCATCACCGAAACGACGGCGTGACCATCACCTTCAGAAAGCATCGATTGCAAGTGACCCAAATCAACGCGCCCATAGACGTCTACGGGTATGCATTCAAGATCCGAGCGCGCCGCCAAGACAGAGGCGTGTTCTGTTGCACCGACAAGGATACGAACCGCTTCAGTGCCGCTCAGCGCCAGGGTATTGGCTTCCGTCCCGCCGGAGGTAAAAATCACATGCGCTGTTTTGGGCGCGTTGACAGCAACACGCACCTGTTCGCGTGCATCTTCAAGGACGCGCAACGCTTGACGGCCTAATTGGTGAACCGACGAAGGGTTACCCACCAGATCCAAGGCCGCAATCACGCCGTCTCTGGCCTTTGGGCGCAAAGGCGAGGTCGCATTGTGATCTAAGTAAACCGTGCAGGACATAAGCGCCTATCTCTATTCAGCGGCAATGGTGGACGAAACATCTTGGTCCGCCGCCCCCCGGGGCCGCGCCCCAGGAACCGTTCCATCGGCAACATGAGCCAACGTGACCGAGCCTAGATAGTTGTGAATTTGATCGCGTAACGCTTCCCACAATTCATGGGTTAAGCAGCGTGCGTTATCCGAACGGCACCCTTCGGTCTTGGTACACCGGGTGGTCGAAATGGGCTCATCCACGGCCAAAATGACTTCGGAAATGCAAATTTCATCCGCAGGGCGGGCCAACAAATAACCGCCGCCTGGGCCGCGTACGCTTTTGACCAATTGGGCATGGCGCAATTTGCCAAACAGTTGCTCCAAGTACGACAGGGAAATTTCTTGACGCTCGGCAACGTCGGCAAGCGCAACAGGCTTCCCCGTTGAGGTCTGGCAAAGATCAACCATCGCCATCACGGCATAACGTCCTTTGGTGCTGAGTTTCACGACAGTTCTCCTTTATTTTTTGCCATCTGAATTGGCTACTTTTTTTGTTTTTGATCGTTTCGCGTCGGGTTTTTTGTCACCTTCAAGCTCGTCTATGCGGTCCATCAATTGGCTCACTTGCGTGCGCAAACTTTCGATGGTGCGCAAGACTGGGTCGGGGCAACCTTCAACCGGGGTGCCATAAGCGACAAAGTCCCCAGCATGTTTTTTATCACGCGGCATCACCACGCGCGCCGGAATACCAACCGCTGTGACACCTTGTGGAACATCTGACGTCACCACGGCATTGGCACCAATGCGGGCATCTTTTCCGATGGTGATAGGGCCTAACACTTGCGCGCCCGATCCGATAATGACGCCGTCTTCCAACGTCGGATGGCGCTTTTGATCCACCTGGGTATGGCTGTCCACACTGGGCGAGGTACCGCCTAAGGTCACGGCTTGATAAATCGTCACGTCATCACCGATATGGCTGGTTTCACCGATCACCACACCATCGCCATGATCAATGAAAAGATGCTTGCCAATGGTGGCACCGGGATGAATTTCAATGCCCGTCATAAAGCGGGAAAGTTGCGAAACGAAACGTCCCAAAAAACGAAAGTCTCGAATCCACAACGCGTGCGAAAACCGATAAAATAAGATCGCATGAAAGCCTGGGTAAAGAAGGGCCACTTCCATACGCGACCGCGCCGCAGGGTCCCGCGCTTTATAAGAATCGATATCTTCTTGAAGCCTCTTGAAAATCATGGCCTATCCAATATATTTAAAAACAAATGGTGGTTAAAATCGCCTAAAATCAGTGCGGCGTCACAAAATGCGTGCCTCAAAACGAAATACGTGTCACAAAACACCGCGTTCAACGCCGAATGTAATTGAATATATTATACCCGACTAACTTAGTCAAGTATTCATAAATCCACAACGCATTTAACCTTACCAGCGTTATGGTCATATAGATACAGGGTTAACCCTTGGAAAATAAACGGTTTTTTGAATAGATATGCCTGAAATCATCTTTAACGGACCTGAGGGGCGTCTTGAAGGACGCTATCATCACTCGAAAAAACCCGGGGCACCGATTGCCCTTATACTGCACCCGCACCCCGAATTTGGTGGCACGATGAACAACAAAATTGTTCTGGCCATGTTTGATTCGTTCGTTAAACGTGGGTTTTCGACCCTGCGCTTTAACTTCCGTGGCGTCGGGCGCTCGCAAAGCACCTTCGACAACGGTCAAGGCGAAATGAGCGATGCGGCTTCGGCTTTGGATTGGGTCCAAGCCCACAATCCCAACGCTCAATCGTGCTGGATCGGTGGCTTTTCCTTTGGCGCGTGGATTTCCATGCAATTGATGATGCGTCGCCCGGAAATCAAAGGCTTCATTTCCATTGCGCCACCCGCCAAAGAACACGACTTTTCCTTCTTGGCCCCCTGCCCGGCTTCGGGTTTGATCCTGCATGGCGACAAAGACGAAATCGTGCCGTTGGAAAGCGTCGATAAATTGGCGGCCAAACTGCAAAGCCAAAAGAACATCGTCATTGATTACGAAATCGTCAAAGGCTGTGATCACTTCTTTTCCAGCCACATGGACAAGCTCAACAAAAGCGTCAACGATTACCTAGATAAGTCTTTGTAAGAAAAAAATACTTTCTTATACATGCAAGGGGCCCTAAGTGGCCCCTTGTTGCATCTCAGCACCTAGGTCGCGCAAACGCACCCCAAAGGGTTGCTGTACCCTCCCCTTACATCCGCTTACTTTACAAAATCGGGCTTGATTTAGCTGCTTATGAATGCCAGCTCTTAGCCGAGGGCGGACGTTTAACTAAACAATCAACCCGTCATTTAAACGCCAGATATATGCTCAGAGAGGAAATCTATCAGCACTCTTACCTTACGAGAAAGATTGCGGTTGGATGGGTAAAGGGCAGAGATCGAAACGGGTGGCTGAGCGTATTCAGGCAATAATAAGGTCAACTTTCCTTCGTCAATATAAGACTGAAACAGAATACTTGGGGCAAATGCAATCCCCTTTCCCTCCAGTGCTGCTTTAAGAATCAAAGCCCCATCGTTGCAGGAAAGTTTGCCACGCGTATTGACCTTGATTTCTTTGCCATTGGGCAGCCTGAAAGGCCAATGGGAACTCGATTTTGAACTGGCATAAATCAAACAATTATGATGCGTGAGGTCGATCGGTGTTTCCGGTTTCCCGTATTGGCTGACATATTGAGGAGAGGCGACAATTTGAAAGACACATTCGGATAATTTTCTGCAGATCAACGTCGAATCCTCAAACTGGCCAATTCTCAGGGCCAGATCAATGCCTTCATCAATAATGTCTTCCGACTTTCCGCTTGCGATGATTTCAAGTGCAATTTCTGGATAACGATCCTGAAAATCCAGAAGGACTTTTCCTGCACTTGAGATAATAAGGCTTTGAGGAACTGTGATACGAACACGACCTCGAGGGTTTTGGTGGCTATCGATGACCTCAGCCTTGGCTTTCTCAGCTTCACTCACAATCAAATTGCAGTGTTTGTAGAATTGTTCCCCTTCATCTGTCAGGCTCAGCTTACGGGTCGAACGATGGAGCAAACGTGTTCCTAAGTTGTTTTCCAACTGGGACACCTGTTTGCTGACAAATGATTTTGAAATCCCAAGCTGTTCAGCCCCTTTCGTAAAGCTTCCAGCCTTCACAACAGCCGCAAAAGTCTCCATCCACGTCAAAACACCCATATTACCGCCTATCAGGAAACAGTTATTGCACCATTAGGTGCCTTATCGCCCTGTCAGTCAACAGTATAATGAGAGGCATCAAATCCATGAAGGTCTGGATTTAACAATATTAACGTAGGAGAAAATCAAAATGGGCATGAGCGAAGACACACAAAATCAAGAGATGCTGTCACAGTTTCCAGGGTTAGAGGTGATGCCGACATTAGCTTTGTATCATAACCCGTTATCCGTCTGTTCCATGAAAACCCGGCTGGCCTTGGAAGAAAAGGGCTTAGAGTGGACGGGCCGAAAAATCGATATTGTCCACGCCCAAGAGCAGTTGGAGCCGTGGTACATCAGACTAAATTCCAATGGCGTCATTCCGACACTTTCCCATACCAATGGAGAAACGAAGGTCATTACAAATTCGGCAACCATCATTCGTTATGTGGCGTCATTAACGGAAGGAAATTCCCTTCTCCCCACAAACAATGAAGATGTTCAGACGATGGAAAAGCTCATTACATCTGCTGATGATATTGATCTGCAAATCCTCAGTTATGCGCGTCACCCTTCAATGGAAAAGTCCGAAGCCATCCTAGATTTGCGTATAGAAAAGTCGCGGGCTTTAGCGATCGAACATCCTGAGCTTGCAGAATCTTACAATGCCTCTGCAGAGCGCTCCTTAAAAAACAAAAACTTTAGGGCTGATACTGAATTTGTGGACCAAATAGAGAAAGACGCCCATGCATCACTGACTTTTGCGGAGAGTCAACTGGCACATAACACTTACCTAGTTGGAGAAACGTACACGCTTGCCGATGTCATCTGGACCGTTGTGTTGTCAAGGCTTGAACTCTTGGGATACGACGACTGGCTTTCGGCTGACAGCTTTCCCTTCATTGCAAAATACTACGAGGCCATGAAGAACCGAAAAAGTTTTAAGGATGCAAATATTCAAAATCAGTGGTGGCAGAAGTAAACACTAAGACCCTGAATTTATTTATAGGAGAGAAAAAATGATTAAGAACAATGCACACAAAATTGGAGCCGTTTTATATGTCTTGTGGGGTGTCCTACATATCTACTTTGGTGTTTGGATGCTTTACGCACTGAATACAGAAGGGGCAGCCGCAGTCATTGCAATCGTCGGCAGCGGCGTACCTGCTTCTACTTTGCCGCAGTCACTTGACCCCGTGACGGCTGCAACAATAGGTCAGCATGCGTGGAACATTCTTTGGTTTGGAATTTTTGCCACCGTGGTAGGTGGTCTGTTAAATTGGAAAAACAGTGTTGCTGGATACTGGGCAAACCTCGTTGTCGTGAGTGCGGCTGATGCGGGGTTTGCGATTGCGATTATGATACCGGGCTATATCGCATTGGCTGATGGTATCGAAGGACCACTGCTTTGGATTCCAGCCGTCATTTTTTCGACCCTTGGAATTTTGAAAAACAAAAAAGCACAGGCTGCATAAGGCAAAATGGTTAAGTGCTCCAAAGCCTAATAAAAGGGCAAGTTTGAACTCACAGAAGTTCAGCTTGCCCTTCCATTTTAGAAAGAGAAAATGTCCGCTTTGGGTCAGCATTTAACATTCCCGTTAGCTCTTAATTACGTCTACGCACCCTATATAAAGCTGACCTTTCGGGGGCTTTGGCAACCAACGACAAATATATCATCCGCACGCAGGTGAATGCAGCGTTCCACCTGTGAGTGGCTTTTTCACGCCTGTGGTGGTGGGAAAGGTGATGGGTAGGCCGAGTTTGCTGCGCACCGCCAAATAGGCAAACGCTTGGGCTTCTAGGGCGTCACCGTCCCAGCCTAAAGCGTCTGCCGACACCACATCCCCATCCAACACGTCTTGTAGGTTTTTCATCAACACCGGGTTTAAGCGTCCACCGCCCGTGATGACCCAGTTGGAAACGGGGGCAGGAAAGAACGGTTGCGCTTTCGCCACGCTGTGGGCAATGAAGGCGGTTAGCGTGGCGGCACCGTCTTGAAGGCTTAACCCTTCACAGGCTAGGCCTTTGAAATCTTCGCGATCTAAGGATTTTGGCGGCTTTTCGTCGAAGTAGGCACTGTCCATGAGCTTATCTAAGGACTTCGTATTCACGGTACCAACGGCGGCGATTTCGCCGCCACGGTCCATATCTTGACCCGTATGGCGGTGAACCCAGTCATTTAAAGGGGCGTTTCCAGGGCCTGTGTCAAAGGCCAAAATATCGCCTTCATTCTTGCCAATCCAAGTCACATTCGCCACTCCGCCAATATTGAGCACGGCGGTCGGAGGCGTTATCTTGGTTTGGCTGTGCACCAAGGCCGCATGGAAAATGGGCACCAAGGGCGCGCCTTCCCCACCCGCCAAAACATCTTGGGTTCGTAAATCACAAACCACGGCAATCCCCAGCTTTTGGGCCAACAAAGCCCCATCGCCGAATTGCACGGTCAGGCCTGCTTTGGGATTGTGATGCACGGTGTGTCCATGAAACCCGACCAGATCAATATCCGAAGCGGATAAATTGGCTTTGCGCAACAAAGCCTCGACCGCCTCGACATGTAACAACGTCAAGGTCCGTTCAACGTCTGTGCCGCGTTGCGTTGTCCCAAGACAGTTTCGCAACTCTGTTGCAAAGGCCTCATCATAGGCAATCGTCAGCGAAGAACCAAACTCAACCCCGCCTTGGCCATCGGTCTTAATCAAGGCCGCATCGATGCCGTCTAACGAGGTGCCGCTCATCAAACCAATCGCCGTATACAGTTTACCGTCATTCATGTTCATGTTTCCGTTGGCACATTGTGTGCGCTTGCCCATTGTGCTAAGTCCCATACAAACATGCAACACCCTCAATTCGGACTTTACCCCGCCATGACCAACCTGAAATCAGATTTCCTCAAAGCCGTCACCGAACGTGGCTATATGCACCAATGCACGGGCCTTGAAGCGTTAGACCAAAAAGCCACCGACGGCATCGTGACGGCGTACATCGGTTTTGATTGCACCGCCCCCAGCCTTCATGTGGGATCGTTATTGCCCATTATGATGTTGCGCACGTTGCAAAAAACCGGGCACAAGCCGATCGTTTTGATGGGCGGCGGCACCACTTTGGTGGGCGATCCGTCGGGCAAAGACGAAAGCCGTCAGTTGCTGACCGAACAGGTCATTCAGGCCAACATGGACTCTATCCAGAAAGTTTTTGCCAAGTTTCTGAAATTCGGCGATGGCCCCACCGATGCGGTGATGGTTAACAATTCCGACTGGTTAAAAACCCTCAACTACATCGAATTTCTGCGCGACTTTGGCCCTCATTTTACCATCAACCGCATGATGGGCTTTGAATCGGTCAAGCTGCGCTTGGACCGTGAACAACCGCTGACGTTTTTGGAATTCAACTACATGATTCTTCAGGCCTATGACTTCTTGGCCTTGAACCGCACGCACGGCTGTAATTTACAAATGGGCGGATCGGATCAGTGGGGCAACATCATCAGTGGTGTTGAATTGTCGCGCCGGGTTGATGGTGCTGAAGTGTTCGGCCTAACGACGCCGTTGCTCACCACCTCGTCTGGCGCCAAAATGGGCAAGACGGCGGCGGGGGCCGTGTGGTTGAACGAAGATCAACTGTCACCTTATGAGTACTGGCAGTATTGGCGCAACACCGAAGACGCCGACGTGGGCCGCTTCTTGCGCCTGTTTACCGAATTGCCGATCAACGAGATTGAACGCCTTGAAGCCCTTGAAGGCCAAGCCATCAACGAAGCCAAAAAGGTTTTAGCCGACCACGTCACCCGTATGTGTCACGGTGAAAACGCCGCCAAAACGGCCCATGAAACGGCTCAAAAAACGTTCGAACAAGGCCAACTGGGCGACGACTTACCCACCGTTGACGTTGAACGGGCTAAATTAGAGGCTGGCATCTCAGCTTTTTCCGTGCTCATTTTAGCTGGTATTTGCCAGTCTGGTGGCGAAGCGAAACGCCTTATTAAAGGCGGCGGCGCACGCCTGAATGACAAAGCGTTCAGCGATGCCAACCAAGTTGTGACCGCTAAAGATTTAAACGACGATGGCGTGATTAAGCTGTCGGTGGGTAAAAAACGCCACGTTTTGTTGCGCGCCGTTTAGGGCTGCGGTTGCGGCGCGGGCTGTGGCGCGGTCTGAATTTCATCAACTTTGGGAGTTCCGGTAAAGATGTTTCGCAACACGCCGGGGGCTAGAACGCTCAAGGGATTGACCGAAACGTCGACGTTTTCGCCTTGCCCCTTCATGGTGTAGGTCGCCGCAAACAACCCACCGCCAGCTTCCCCACCCGTAAACAGCTTGCCAATCAACGGGATTTTGCCAAGCAGCGCGTTGATGGCATAGGCCGGAACCACCGTGCCCTGCAAATCTAAAACCTGATTGCCCATATCCACCGTACCAGACGCTGTGACTCCGATGGTCGGTCCAGAGGCCCTGGCTTGGGTCAGATTTAACACCCCATTTTCCAATTTGAATGGCGCCTCTAAAATATCAAAATTTAGACCGTCGCCTTGCAAGGCATCCAAGATGCCCGTCAACGACATCACCCCAATCAGCTTGGCAAAGGTCGGGGCCTCGATCATGGCGTAATCATGGACTTTAACCACGCCTTCCAGCGGCGTATCTTTGCCTGGGTTGGTGTACGCCGCTTTGAGGTCAAATTCGCCACCTAAGATGTTGTCGTGCAGACCTAAGGTTTTCAACGTCGCCCCCGCATCGTCAGAGCTAATCGACAAATATCGCAATCCGTCTGTGGCTGTGTCCAACATCAATTCGACCGTGCCATTTTTCCCCACCACGCCGCTGATATCGAGCTTGCGCCATAATCCACGATCCCGATAAACGGTGCCGATCAGGTCATGGACAACATGGCCCTTGCTGATCAACACAGACCGAATATCCACCGCCGCATTCACAAACAATTTGCTGTCGTGAGACGTGTCAGCCGCTGGCGTATCCGTTGCTTCTGAGCTGGGTTTTGCTGCAGGTTCAGCCTTGCCTTTGCCTAACAGTTCATCCCACAGCACCCGCGCATCTAAGCTTTCGCCACGCAGAACCACTTCCCAAGTCCCATCATCAAGCGGCGTTATCGAACCCGCAACATCCGTGAGGTTCGAGCGCATAGTGTCTAAGCTCACCCGTTCCAAGGTGCCGTCTTTAAGAAAGCTAACAGACCCAGAAACATCCATGTCCGGGGCTTCGACCGAAAACTTAGGGATTTCGCTTAAGACATCCTGATCGATGCGCATTTCCAAAACCGCCGTCCCCGGCACACCACTGGCTTTTTCCCAGCCAAATTCAGGAGCTACCAAAACAACGTTGGCCAAATCAAGTCGGGCCGACAACGACTGGCGGCCATTGTTGAGTTTGGTGTGGTTGATGTTAACTTCCGCGCCCCCCTGCATGTAACGCGACAAAATATCCGGCACCTCAAGGCCCAGCGAGCCAAGGTTTAAAACGTTTTCGATATAGCCCGAAACTTCATAGCGATCCGTGAACAAAGCATTGGGACGGAAGTCATGGTTCCACTTCATCTGCACCGGAACCTCGCCCAACAACGCCTTGCCGCCCACCGTCAGCCCATCATTGTTGACAACCAGGTCCAATTCGCCTTGTGAAATGCTTTTGTCAAAAACAACCCCTTGAATCCCCGCCTCCGTCAACTTTGCAGAAACCACGGCTTCAACCTCGGTGGCCAGCAAGTCATTTTTCAACGGAATCCGCAGGCTCACATTCGCCCTCGCTTTACCCTGTGCGGTTTCGGGCTTAAGCCCCAAATCAGAGGCAAAACGCAAGGGTTCGGAATCAATCAACTTTAACCCGGACGTGACCGGGCCATCAATATCCAACTTAATTTCCGCCCACTGCATGTCTTCTTGTAATTTCACCAGGGCGACCGTTCCGCTGTTGATTTTCAAATCTCCATCGCTGGTGCCGCTATCAATGGTGATGTCAAAACGGTCCAAATTAAAAGAAGCATGGCCCCGCGCGTTATGAACCCTCGGCATTGTTGAAATGTAGTTAACTTCAAGCCCGTGGCTGGTGATTTCACCCGACAAAGTCCGAACCTGCACGGCTTTTTCAGCGTCAACATCCAGCGACACATCAAGGGCGGCCGTGTCGGCCACACCCTTCGTCAAACTTTCCAGAACCCAGTTACGCACATCAACGCCTAAATCTTTTGGCCACAATTTTGGCAAATCGTCATAGCGAACATTCTTTGCCAGCCCCTTGGCATTAACGGTCAAGCCACCCAGAAAATCCGTAATCACAATTCCTGAAACGCTGGCCTGTAAGCCGCCAAAGGCTTTACCAAAGCCAAAGGTCAGATCTTCAACATCCAATTGGCCGCTTGTCCCTAGATAGGTGAGGCGTGCCGTTAGGGTATCGATCGGCAATTTGTGGTCTAAGGGAGCGGGCAAATAAACCGTTTCGCCGGGTTGAGCCGTCAGGTTAAATTGAGAAATATCCAGAAGATCCTTTGCCCCTTCATAGCGCCCGCTGAGCGCGACATCCGAGACAGCAATCCGTTGCGCCCACCCCAAAGTCCCCATGCTTTCGGCCAAGGCGACCGGCAAAGCCACATGGCCACGGGTTCCGGTAAGATCAAAACCTATGCCTTCTACCTGTCCATTTTCTTGCACACTTAGCGTCAACGTGCCCGCCAACGGCAGGTCTAGGGCGCTTAGAATCTTCAAATGATCCGACATTGTGGAAAATTCAGACGGCGTGATGCCGTCAAAGCTAACGCCCAAATCCGTGCGTTTTCCAGATGCTGAATAGGTTCCTTCCACCGTCACCGTCGACAAGTTATCGCCAACCAAAACATCTAAGTCCAATTGGGCCTCTAGACCGTCTTCGACGCGCATAAATTTAGCGGTTGCCGAGGGCGAGAACCATGTGGTGTCGAGCGTCTTGTCTTCGTAAGTAATTTCACCCTTTTCCACACTGACGTATTTAAGGTAGCTCAACGGTCGCAACGGATCTGGCTTTTCCAACATGACGATCAGCATTGAATTTACGAAGTTGTCAGAGCCTTGGGTTGTGTTGTCTAAACCTAAGGCAAAATGGCCGTCCTTATCGCGCTGGACCGTAAACCGTGGGCCCAGAAATTCAATTGAACGCGGCGCAACCACGCCTTTTAGCAAAGCCTTTACGCTCAAAGAAATGGACACTTCTGGAATGGTAGCGACCACGTCACCCGAAGGCAGTTTGCTTTGCACGTTGACGACACGAATGTCTAAGGCCCGTTTCCATCCGGCCCAAGTCAGAATGGTATCGCCAACGCTGATGTCAAAGGCACCCTGATTGGCGTCTTCTAGAGCGGCTTTCATATAGGGGGTCAAAAAGGCAATCGATACGGGCCCCGACGACAAGCGCCAAGACACCAAAAGCAACGCCACCAGCATACCCAAAACGAGTCCGCCGATAACTTTTGCACATTGACTGACCGTACGTTTAAGCAGTGGATTGTCCTCTAAATGAGTTTGGACTCTAGGATTTTTACGTTAACAAACTATACTCAACGTGCGGACCTATTAACAGGATACAAATTGAAATCATGCAGCTTTTTGAGTTCGACGTCGATAACGTGCCCGGCTGCGCCTATGAGGATTGTGCAGACGTAGGCTGGGATCGTTTTCTTGATGCCGTAAAAGGCCAAGATGACCTGGAGTCTTTTGCCTCAAGTTTGGCCGATGATGCGCGCGGCTTAAAGTTAGCAAGAGCCGTGTTCGGCAACTCACCATTTCTCACCGCCTGTTGGTTAAAAGACCCCCAATTTACCAAAGACCTTTTGCAACAGGGGCCAAGGGCCATGGTGGACGCGGCTCTTGAGGCCACCCGCACGGCGTCCAAAGGCCTTGATGACGCCGCCCTAAAACGCCATTTGCGGGTCCAAAAAAGCCGTATTGCTCTGGCGACCGCCGTTGCCGACATAACCGGAACGTGGGATTTAACAACGGTCACCAATGCCTTATCTGACTTTGCCGATGCCGCCACATCAGCCGCCTGTGCGTTTCATTTGAGCGAATTGGCCCGGCGCGGCAATATTTCGTTAAAAAATTCAGATGACCCAGAACAAGGCTCCGGCCTGGTGGTGTTGGGTATGGGCAAATTGGGCGGGCGCGAATTGAACTATTCGTCCGACATTGATTTGATCATTTTGTACGATCCTGACGTCATCCAAACCTCTGACCCCTTTGATTTGGGACCTAGCTTTGTCCGCTTGGCGCGGGGCTTAGTTTCGACCTTAGATGACCGCACCGCCGATGGTTATGTGTTTCGCACCGATTTACGGCTGCGCCCCGACCCAGGCTCCACCCCGTTGGCCATTTCGACCTTGGCCGCCGAAGTCTATTACGAAAGCATCGGCCAAAACTGGGAACGCGCCGCCATGATTAAGGCTCGACCTGTTGCCGGGGACATCGTCGCTGGGCAGGCTTTTTTGAATTTCCTCAAACCGTTCATTTGGCGCAAGAACTTGGATTTTGCGACCATTCAAGATATTCAATCTATTAAACGCCAAATCAATGCCCATCGCGGCAGTTCCAAAATCAAACTTTTGGATCATAATGTAAAATTGGGCCGAGGCGGCATTCGGGAAATCGAGTTTTATGCCCAAACCCAACAGCTCATATGGGGGGGGCGTGATCGCAGTTTACGCACCGTGCCAACCCGAACCTCCCTTGATGCCTTGGTCCAAGGTGGGTTTGAAAAAACCAGAAATGCCAAAACGCTCACCAAGGCCTATGAATTTTTGCGTCGGGTCGAACACCGCATTCAGATGGTTGATGATGCCCAAACCCACACTCTGCCCGACACTCAAGAAGGCCTTACCCACATCGCTACATTTTTAGGCTACGGTGATGTGCAATGCTTTAGCGACGACATGCTTGCCACCTTAGGCGAGGTCGAAACGCTTTATGCACGGCTCTTTGAAGACCAAGATGACTTAAGCAACGACGCGCTTGAGGGTGGAAATTTGGTTTTCACCGGGGGTGAAAGTGACCCCGAAACGCTAAAAACGCTTACCGACCTAGGCTACGCCAATGTCCAAGCCATTGATGCGGCCGTGCGCGGTTGGCATCACGCCCGGTACCGTTCCATGCGCTCTGAACGGGCGCGCGCTATCTTGACTGAATTGTTGCCTACCATCTTAGCGGCTATGGCTGGCACCAGCGAACCCGACAAGGCTTTTTTGCGCTTTGATGAATTCCTGTCCAAGTTACCCGCCGGGGTGCAGCTATTTTCCATGTTTCAATCGAACCCAACTTTGCTGGACCTGCTCGCCGATATTATGGGAACGGCACCGCGTTTGGCCGAACACTTGGCGCACAAAACCAGCGTGTTGGATGGCGTTCTGACACCTGGATTTTTTGACGATCTGCCCACCGCCCAAGACATGCGCATGGATTTAGATCACAACTTGGAAGAAGCCGTCTGCCTAGAACAAGTGTTAGACATTTGCAGACGTTGGGCCAAGGACCGTAAATTTCAGGTCGGGGTCCATGTTTTGCGTGGAATTATTGGCGAGCATGAGTCTCAACTGGCCCTGACCGCCGTAGCTGAAACCCTGTTGAAAGCGTTACAACCCCGCATCGAAGATGAATTTGCCATCCGTCATGGCCGTGTGCCGGGTGGCACGCTTGGCATCATCGCCTATGGTAAATTAGGAGGCAGGGAAAAGACTCCGACCTCCGACATGGATTTAACCTTTATCTATGACTATGACCAAACCGCCGAAAGTTCGGATGGGGAAAAGCCCCTAGCCATCAGCCAATATTACACCCGCCTGTGCCAGCGTCTCATCAATGCGGTGTCCGTGCCAACCGCCGAAGGACGCATGTACGAAGTGGATATGCGGTTACGTCCGCGTGGCGATTCCGGCCCCGTCGCCTGTACCGTGGCATCCTTTGAAACCTACCAAAAAACCGAAGCCTGGACCTGGGAACACATGGCGCTCACCCGTGCCCGCATGATCACGGGATCGGCCGCGTTACAAACCCACATGTCCGCTGTCATCGCGGGTATTTTACAAACGCCCAAGGATCCAGAAAAGTTGGTGGTTGACGTTGCCGATATGCGCGAACGCATGGACAAAGAACGCCACACCGACCAAGTGTGGTCGATCAAAAATTATCGCGGTGGCTTGGTGGATCTCGAATTTATGGCTCAGTATTTACAGCTCTTGCATGGTCCTAAGCACCCAGAAATTTTTTCTTCAACCACTCACGATGCCCTAAACAATCTTAAAAAGGCCGAACTTTTAAAGGCCCCCACGGCGGCAGGTTTGATCGAAGCTTTAGACCTGTGGCAATCCTTGCAAGGCTTGTTGCGCCTCACCATCAACATCAATTTCAAGAGCGCCGACATGCCCATAGGCCTACAACGACACGTCTCACGTATCGTCGGCACACCCACAGTTGACGCCGCCGAAGAAAAAATCAAAGCCAAGGCGGCATGGGTACAAGATGTCTTCAACCGCTTAATCGTTGAGCCCGCGAATGTGGCCCGACCGAAGGTAAAAACGGATTTAAAGGAAACTCCATGACTTTTTCCATCAATGACCTAGCCCCCGCATTTGATCTGCCCACCGATGGCGGCGGACAATTAAAGCTTTCTGACCTTAAGGGCAAAAAGGTTGTGCTCTATTTTTACCCAAAAGATTCCACCCCTGGCTGCACCACCGAAGGCCAAGACTTTAGCGCCTTGCACAGTCAGTTTATCGACGCCGGAGCGGTGGTCGTTGGGGCCAGCAAGGACAGCGTCAAACGCCACGATAACTTCAAAGCCAAATATGATTTCCCCTTTCCTTTGGTATCGGACGAAGAGGGCGTGTTGTGTGAAGCCTATGGCGTGTGGGTATTGAAAAAGAACTATGGCAAAGAATACATGGGCATCGAACGGGCGACGTTTTTGATCGATGAAAACGGCGTCATTGCCCAAATTTGGCGCAAAATTCGGGTCAAAGCGCACGCCCAGACCGTGCTAGACGCTGTGCTGGCCCGGTGAGCAAACGCCTAACCCTCAGCCAGGCCGCCTGTCAGGTTTTGACCGCGTCTGATCCTTGTGAAAAAGTGCGCCTGACCTATGAATTTGCCAACGCTTGGCAAAGCGGTAAAATGACCGACATCGGTGACAACGTGCCACCGGATCGCCCTGCCCGTCCGGCTAAACCAGAATTGTGTAGCCCAACCCTTATGCCCAAACGATCCAGTGGGCCTGGCAAACGCCGAACCGCCTTGATCCACGCGATTGCCCACATCGAGTTGAATGCCATCGATTTGGCGTGGGATATTGTGGCACGCTATGTGGGTGAAGAGTGGCCCCGCGCGTTCTTTGATGATTGGCTGCAAGTTGCCGTGGACGAAGCCAAACATTTTGAAATGTTAGTCACCCGGTTGCACGAATTGGACGCGGCCTATGGTGATATGGCGGCCCACGATGGGTTATGGGAAGCGGCGCAAAAAACCCGTTTTGATATCTTAGAGCGATTAAGCTTAGTGCCCATGGTTCTAGAAGCACGCGGATTAGACACCACGCCTGCGACCGTCGAACGATTGACGCGCAATGGCGATGAAGCCACGGCGGCGATCTTAACAACCATCGCCGATGACGAAATTAACCATGTGGCGGCGGGCGTCAGGTGGTTTGAATATGTGTGCCAAAAGCGTCAATTAGAAGCGACCTCAACCTTCAAAGAGGTGCTGGGCAAAAACTTTAAGGGCCACCTTAAGCCTCCATTTAATTACGCCGCCCGCGACTTGGCAAAAATGAACAGAAATTATTATGATGAGTGATACTTGAAACCTATGAGGTCCAAGGGTAAAAGAGTCTCCTTGATGATTGATGGATTATCGCTATGAGCGACGAACAAGACGAACAAGACGAGCAGGATGAAGATCACCTCGATCTTGAAATTCAGGACGAGGAAGAAGAGCCGCAACCCGTAGAAGAACCAGCTCCGACTGGCCTTAAAGCTAAGCTGGCGGCAAAAAAAGGGCTGATCATTGCCGTGGCCTTCGTGTTGCTTGTGGGTGGTGGTGTTGCTGGACTGTATTTTACGGGCAAACTGACGGCCAAAAAGCCACATGAAATTAGCATGGTTCTCCCCGGCGAGCTGGTCTATTACAAACTGCCAAAAATCACTGTGGACATCAAACCCTCAAAAGGCCACGCCCGACCCTTCATCCGTCTGATCATGCAGGTGGAATTACAAGGGGAATCTGCCAAGACTGCCTTTGTTGAACGGGAAATCAAGATTTTGGATGCCATTCAAACCCATCTGCGCTCTTTGACCGTAGAGGATTTAAAAGACGAAGCGGGTAGCGAGCGGTTGCGCAATGATGTTGTTTTGGTCATCAACAACCTGATCCGGCCAGAACGCGCGGTCACGGTTTTGTACAAAGAAATCATGATCCGCTAAATTTTGACCGTTAATCCAAATCTTCAACGATACCGCTGCTGCCTTTGACGCGGTGCGCAAGGGCGGCTTCCATAAAGGAATCCAAATCGCCGTCCAACACCGCCCCGGTATTGGACGTTTCGTATCCGGTGCGCATGTCTTTGACCATTTGGTAGGGCTGCAATACATAAGAGCGGATTTGATGCCCCCAACCAATATCGGTTTTGGCTTCATGTTCGGCCTTGGTGGCTTCTTCGCGACGGCGCAGTTCGGCTTCGTATAGACGCGCGCTTAGCATTTTAAACGCGGCGGCACGGTTTTTGTGTTGCGAACGGTCATTTTGACACTGCACCACAATGCCCGATGGCAAGTGCGTTATGCGGATAGCGGAATCGGTCTTGTTGATGTGCTGGCCCCCGGCCCCGGACGCCCGGTAGGTGTCGATGCGCAAGTCTTTATCTTCATAACTGTCATCAATGTCGTCATCAATTTCGGGATAGACCCACACGGAAGAAAAGCTGGTGTGGCGCCGTGCGCTTGAATCATAGGGGGAAATCCGCACCAAGCGGTGCACGCCCGATTCCGTCTTGGCCCAACCATAGGCATTTTCACCATTGATTTTGATGGTCGCTGATTTAAGTCCGGCTTCTTCGCCTGCACTTTCTTCCAACCATTCGGTTTTGTAGCCATGTTGTTCGGCCCACCGCACGTACATGCGCACCAACATCTCGGCCCAGTCCTGAGCCTCGGTGCCGCCCGCTCCGGCGTGGACTTCCAAATAACAGTTGTTGGCATCGGCTTCGCCAGACAACAACGTTTGCAGCTCTGCCTTACCCGCCCGTGCCTTGGCATCCATAAGCACAGCCTCGGCGTCCTCGATAATCAATTGGTCGCTTTCAAGTTCGCCCATTTCGATCAGCTCAATGCTGTCGTCAAGGTCGGCCTGCAAGCCATCGACTTCCTTGATCAGCCCATCTAGTTTGGTGCGCTCTTTCATCAAGGCCTGGGCCTTGGTGGCGTCATTCCACAAGTTTGGGTCTTCCGAAAGCGCGTTTAACTCGTCAAGCCGAATAACCGCCTGATCATAGTCAAAGATGCCTCCTCAACAGTTCAATCGACTGTTTGAGGTCTTGCGTTATGGTTTCAATCTCAGCCCGCATGGGAAAGCGCCTTGTCTGGTGAAAAGGTGTTGAGCGTTTGTAACGCTATGTTAGAGGTGGGGCAAGGATTGAGAAAAATTCGTTATCCAGCCTGGTACGCCAAAGCATCCAAAGCACCTTGTAAAATATAAGTCGCGGCCAGTTTGTCGATGACTTCACCTCGGCGCTGCCGCGTCATATCAACATCGCCGACCAACATCCGTTCCACCGCCGAGGTCGACAAGCGTTCGTCCCAAATACCAACCGGCATATCACGCAGGTTTTGGAAATTAATGGCAAAATCCCGAGTGGATTGACAGCGCGGGCCTTCTGTTCCGTCCATGTTATAGGGCATACCTAAGATCAAGCCCCCAACGTCGTGTTCATCGATCAACGCGAACAGGCGGTTCACGTCCTTGGTGAACTTGCCGCGTTTGATGGTTTCGACCGGGCTGGCAATCGACAACAACGTATCGGACATGGCAATGCCGATGGTTTTAGACCCCAAATCCAGGCCAATGAGGCGCTGGTCACGTTTGAGGCTTGCTTTTACATCTTGAAGGCTGAGAATTGTCATGTGAGTACCATAAACAATGTGTCTTAGACTTGCTATGGCGGAAAAGACAGGGCATGAACGTACCATGAAAAAGTTTTTCACCCTATTCACGCTGGCTGTATTGAGCCTTTATGCGCTGCCAATCCAGGCTCAAAATTCGGGTCAGCACAGCGAAGAGTTCGTGCGCGACCCAGAGCAAGAACAGTCCATGCCAGCCGTCCTGCCCGAAACCGATACCGTCACCGTCATGGATATTGAAGTTGAACCGTTGAGCGGCTTGTTTGTGGTCAGCAATGACGTCAACGTGCGCAGCGGGCCAGACACCAAATACAAACGCATTGCTGGATTAATCGCCGGAGATCATGTCCGCGCGATCGGCAAAGCCACCAAGGCCCCGTGGATTGCTGTCAGCAAAGATGGGGAAACGCTTGGTTTCGTCATTGCATCCGTGCTGGCTCCGGTCGTGGATGGGTCTTTGCAGGAGCAATTTTTAGGGTCCTACGCGTCAACACGTAAAGATAAAAACGGCGTGGCCTGCGATTATCGGTTTCGCTTTGAACGTAAAATCAAAGTCGAAGGCGCTAATTTTCAAACGGCGGATTATGAAATTCGCTTTCGCTGTGCCAGTTCCAAAGGGGCCTCAAGCTTTTATGCCCATATGTTTTTAACCGAGGCTCCGGTGATCGAAAGAACCGGCGCGCACCTGATTGGCTTGGACATACGGTCCATCGGTGATGGCTTGGAAGAGTTCCTTTCGACTCGCTATTTTTATGACCCAAAGACGGGCAAGGTGACCTTTAACGGCCATTCCCTGCCCCGTTTTGCGACCCCACCAAAGACCCAAAAGTTTGAAACCACGTCCATCAAAGACGCCTTACAGAAAGCTTTAGAAGCCTCTGTCGCCAGCTGGACCCCACTGGCCTGGGAAACGCTTTTTTCCAAGCCGAAAATGGGGACGGAATAACCGCCCAAGTTTCCTTGCACAGAGTGGGCGCGGGTGTTACTTTCCGCTCCATATTTTCAACTCCAAAATGATAGGAGACGCCTTCCATGTCCCTCGATAAGGACACCGTGAAGAACATGGCTTACCTCGCGCGCATTCGTGTTGAGGAAGACAAACTTGAACCCTTGGCTGGTGAGCTTTCCGCCATTATGGGCTGGATTGAACACTTGCAAGAACTCAACACCGATGGTGTCGAGCCGATGGCGTCCGTGGTCGCCGTGGGCCTTCCCTTGCGCAAAGACGTGGTCACCGACGGCAATTGCCGTGATGCGGTTCTGGGCAATGCGCCAGATGCCGAAGACGGTTTTTATGCCGTCCCGAAAGTGGTGGAATAAACACATGACCGATTTAACACAGCTCACTATTGCTCAGGCCCGCGACAAATTAGCCGCAGGCGAATGCACCGCCGTTCAGTTGACCGAGGCTTTTTTAAAAGCCATGGAAGCCGGGCGCGATTTGAATGCCTATATTACGGAGACGCCCGAGATTGCTTTGCAGCGCGCCCAAGAGTCCGATGCGCGCCGGGCAAAAGGCGAAAGCTTAGGCGCCATGGACGGAATTCCCGTTGCCATCAAAGACTTGTTTTGCACCGAAGGCGTTTTGACCACGGCAGGCAGTCATATTCTTGATGGCTTCACGCCGGCCTATGAATCCACCGTTTCGGCCAATCTTCGCGCCGCCGGGGCCGTCATGTTGGGTAAGGCCAATTTAGACGAATTCGCCATGGGTTCAGCCAACATTACGTCCTATTACGGCCCGGTTAAAAACCCCTGGAAAGCCGCCGACGGCAAAGACTTGGTTTCGGGCGGAAGCTCAGGTGGATCTGCCGCCGCTGTGGCCGGACGCTTAGCGATGGCCGCCACGGGCACCGATACGGGTGGTTCCATCCGTCAACCTGCCAGCTTTTGCGGCATTACCGGGCTCAAGCCGACCTATGGTCGGTGTTCTCGGTGGGGCACGGTTGCCTTTGCCAGCTCGCTCGATCAAGCCGGACCTATGACCCAAACCGTGCGTGATGCGGCGATCATGTTGGGCGCGATGGTTGGCTATGACGCCAAGGATTCCACATCGGCTCCGGTCGATGTGCCCGACTTTGAGGCGGCCTTAACGGGCGACATCAAAGGCCTTAAAGTTGGCATTCCTGCCGAGTACAAAATGGACGGTATGGACCCGGCCATTGCTGCGTTGTGGGATCAGGGCATTGCGTGGCTGAAGGCTCAAGGGGCCGAAGTCAAAGACATCTCCCTGCCTCACACCCAGTACGCCCTGCCCGCCTATTACATCGTCGCCCCCGCCGAAGCGTCTGCCAACTTGGCCCGTTATGATGGGGTTCGGTATGGCCTTCGGGTGCCGGGTGATAGCCTTGACGACATGTATATGAACACCCGTGGCGAAGGCTTTGGCGAAGAAGTCAAACGGCGCATCTTGATCGGCACTTACGTTCTAAGTTCAGGCTATTACGATGCCTATTACATCAAGGCGCAAAAAGTCCGGACCTTGATTGCAAACGACTTCACCAAAGCGTTTGAAGACGTTGACGTGATTTTGACACCGACCGCACCAAGTGCTGCCTTTGCGTTAGGTGAAAAGCAAGACGACCCGGTGGCTATGTTTTTGAACGACGTGTTCACGGTTCCGGCCTCGTTGGCTGGCTTACCTGGCATTTCGGTGCCCGCAGGCTTAAGCCCAGACGGTTTGCCATTGGGCTTACAAATCTTAGGCCGCCCGTTTGACGAAGAAACGGTGTTAAAAGTCGCCGATGTGTTGGAAACAAGCGCGGACTTTACCCGCCACACCGGCGGGAGCGCTTAAATCATGGCTTATACAATCAAAGGCGAAACGTGCGATTGGGAAGTCGTTATTGGTTTGGAAGTTCACTGTCAGGTGATTTCCAACGCCAAGTTGTTTTCCGGGGCCTCAACCACATATGGCGCAGACCCCAACACCCAAGTGTCCACCGTGGACGCAGCCATGCCCGGCATGTTGCCCGTCATCAACGAAGAATGTGTACGCCAAGCGATCCGCACCGGATTGGGCCTGAAAGCCCAAATCAATACCACGTCGGTGTTTGCGCGTAAAAACTATTTCTACGCGGATTTGCCCCAGGGCTATCAAATCAGCCAGGCCGATAAGCCCATTGTTGGCCACGGCACCCTGACCTTGGATTTCCCAGATGGCACGTCGCGCGACGTTGGCATTGAACGGCTGCACTTGGAACAAGACGCCGGAAAATCCATGCACGACCAAGACCCCAAGCGTTCGTTCATTGATTTGAACCGCACCGGGGTGGCGTTGATGGAAATCGTATCGGACCCCGATATGCGCAGCCCTGAAGACGCGGGTGCGTTCGTGCGGAAAATCCGCTCTATCGTGCGCTATTTGGGAACCTGTGACGGCAATATGGATCAAGGATCCATGCGCTGTGATGTTAACGTATCGGTACGCCCGGTGGGGTCAACGGAACTGCGCACGCGGGCCGAAACCAAAAACGTCAACTCGGTTCGCTTCATCATGCAAGTGATCGAATTTGAAGCCATGCGCCAAGTTGCCCTTTATGACAATGGCGGCCAAGTGGTCCAAGAAACGCGCCTGTTTGATTCGCAAAAAGTCGAAACTCGGTCCATGCGGTCCAAGGAAAACGCCCACGATTACCGCTATTTCCCGGACCCTGATTTGTTGCCGTTGGTGTTTAGTGATGAATTGGTCGAAGAAATTCGAGCCACATTGCCGGAACTTCCCGACGAACGCAAAGCCCGTTATGTCGGCGACTTTGGCCTGTCCCCTTATGACGCCGACGTGTTGGTCGCGGAAAAAGATACGGCTCAGTATTTTGAAGCGGTCGCCGAGGGTCGCGATCAAAAAATGGCCGCCAACTGGGTCATCAACAACCTGTTCAGCGTGCTTTCCGAACGCGCCATTGGCATCAGCGAAAGTCCGATTTCAGCACAACACTTAGGCGAGCTTTTGGACCTGATCGCCGACGACACCATCTCCACCAAAATTGCCAAAGAGGTGTTTGAAGTGATGCTGGAAAGCGGTGAGGCTCCGGCCAAAATCGTTGAAGACAAAGGCCTCAAGCAAATCACCGATACCGGCGCCATCGAAGCCGCCGTTGATGCCGCCATCGCCGCAGGTACTGCTCAAGTCGCCCAATACAAAGGTGGAAACGAAAAAATCCTAGGCTGGTTCGTCGGCCAAGTGATGAAAGCCACCCAAGGCAAGGCCAATCCCGGACAGGTCAATAAACTGCTGAAAGATAAGCTGGACGACTAAAGTCGCACCCAACTTAAACAACCAATAACCCGCCTCTCAGACGAGAGGCGGGTTATTCAATGGGCGTTTGGCAGGCTCATTTCGACCCACGCGTTGATGTGCTTGTCGTATTGATAGCCCCACTTGGCGAACGGCTTGGTTGCGTTCTGGTCTTCCGGCATGGCTTCGATCCAGACGTATGCGCCGTCTTGGTTTTCATCGGTGCCACGTTTCGCGGCTATTTCAAAAGAATCAATCGGCAAGCTTCGTAATGTTTTTTCGCCATCAAATGTGCAGACTTCAAAAATCGTAGGCATGGTCTTTTCCTTGTTATGTTTCACTATCCAGAACAAATATAGTTACATGTTCTTGTTTTGTTCTCAAGCGTTTTCTTTTACCCTACTTAAACCCTCTCCTTTGTTTTTCCTCACAGACGAGCACCGTTGGCACGAACTGCGCCCCACCTGCGGAATGGCGCTTCGTTTAAAGCCGCGTCACCCGCCCCCCCAAATGACAAACGGAGCGGCTGTGTGTACAGCCGCTCCGTTTGGGTTAACAAAATCGTGGGGACACCCCTTAGCCAAACAGACAGCTATTTTCTTCCGGAGACAAGGCCGCAGCTTTTTCGGCTGGGGTCATGTTGTCCATGGACTTCAAACGAATCGAAGCCGCACCGCTGATCGGCAAGCCAGAATGACAGCCTGAGCACATGGCCAAGGTTTTGATGTGTTCGCGCTTCATAACGGCCTCGAAAACGGGTTTACAGCGCGGCGAAAAGTGGTGACGCTTTTTGAAATATTCCAAATCCTGAATACGTTCAGCGTTACTCGCCGAAGCCCAAGTGTTCGCCGTCAACAAAATGGGCGGCTTTTTGAGGAATTTCACAGACTTACCTTTCTTGCGTTTCGCGGCCTTCAAGTCTTTAAAGGCTTTTTCCATTTCCATTTTGATCACATCGTTGGAATTTTTTATGTAGTAATCCGAAATAACCTTGGCCGTGGCGGCATCAAGCGTCGCGTCTTCACCAAAGTGATTGGAAAGATTTGCAAATATCTTTTCCCAACTGGACTTAGCCAGCAAAACAGGGGGATAGGCCATGTGGCAATCACTGCATTCTTTCTTCGCCGTTGGCTCGTCGACAACGGGAAACATCCTGGCATGAGCCGTTGAAACCGTTGCAAACAAAAAGACCGTTACAAGAAAAATCGGACGCATGGAAAAGTTCTCCTGAAAGTTATAGCTGTATTTATGGGCGCACCTTGCATCAAACCAACTGAATATTTGCTGAATGGTGTTAAACGAAAATTTGTGGGTGTTCTTTGCCTTGGCATATGTCGTAAGCTGTTTCACTCACCTGTATAGGAGCCTCCCCCATGAGCCAACAATTCGCTTCCGATAACACCGCTGGTATGTGTCCAGAAGCCTTATCCGCGTTTATCGACGCCAACACCACCGGGCATGAAACGGCCTATGGAGATGACACCTGGACCCACAAGGTCTGTGACCGTATTCGCGACGTGTTTGAAACCGATTGCGAGGTGTTTTTTGTGTTTAACGGCACCGCCGCAAATGCCTTGGTATTAGCGTCCATGTGCCGATCCTATCATGCGGTGATTTGTCATGAAAAAGCCCATGTTGATAATGACGAGTGCGGGGCCGTTGGGTTCTTTTCCGGGGGCTCAACCCTGCTGGCCGCCCAAGGCGTTGATGGTAAGCTAACCCCCGAGGTTATCGAGGCCGTGGTGAGCAAACGCGATGACATTCACTACCCCAAAGCCAAAGCAATTTCGCTGACCCAGGCGACCGAATGCGGCACCGTTTACAGCGTTGATGAGCTGAAAGCCATCGGCGATGCGGCCAAACGGTTGGGCCTGCACGTTCATATGGATGGGGCCAGGTTCGCCAATGCCATTGTAAACCAAGGCATCAGCCCAGCCGACATGACGTGGCGCGCTGGTGTTGACGCGTTGGTGTTTGGCGGCACCAAAAATGGCTTACCGATGGGAGAAGCGGTGGTGTTTTTCAACAAAGCCTTGGCAGAAGATTTCGCATATCGGCTTAAACAATCAGGACAGCTGGCCTCTAAAATGCGTTTTATTTCGGCCCCTTGGTTGGGTCTGTTAGAAAATGAGGTGTGGCTGAACAACGCCCGTCACGCCAATGCCATGGCTCAAAGGCTCTACGACCGAGTTAAAGATTTACCAGGGGCGAAGGTGATGTTTAAACCGCAAGCCAACGGCGTATTTTTAGACTTAGACCAAACGGTGCGCGAGGAGCTCTGGGCGCGGGGCTGGAAATTTTATGCCTTTATCGGCGCCAGGGGCTGTCGATTTATGTGCGCGTGGGATTTACAGCCCGAAACCGTGGATCGACTGTGCAGCGATATTGAGGAGTTGTGCGCATGATTGATCTGTACACTTGGGGCACGCCCAACGGCCGCAAGGTTTCCATTTTGTTGGAAGAGTTGGGGTTGGACTACACCGTGCACCCCATCGACATTCTTAAGGGCGATCAATTTTCGCCAGACTTCGTCGCCATCAATCCCAACAGCAAGATTCCAGCGCTCGTTGATTCCGATGGGCCGATCAGCATTTTTGAATCCGGGGCGATCTTGATTTATTTAGCGGAAAAAATGCACAGCGATCTGCTGCCCGATTCAGGGCCAGAACGCTATCAAGCGTTGCAATGGTTGATGTTGCAAATGGGTGGTGTCGGCCCGATTTTTGGTCAGGTGCACCATTTTTTTAAGTTTGCCAAACAAGACGTGCCGTATGCTAAAGATCGCTATGGTGCAGAAATGAAGCGTCTTTATGGTGTTTTAGACGCACGCTTGGCCGAGGTGGATTTTTTAGCTGGGCCGCGCTATTCGATTGCCGACATCGCCATGTATCCTTGGGTTGCTCGCCATGATTGGCACCCTTATGATATAAATGATTTTCGCCACGTGAAACGCTGGTATGATAATTTAAGTGACCGCAAAGCCGTACAACAGGGGATGAACGTACCAAATGAGTAACTTAGAAAAAGCCACCGTCAAACGCGTGCGCACCGCCTTGATCGATTTAGACCTACCCGACAACGTCATCGAATTGGCAATGCCCTCCTACGCACCCGAAGCCGCTGCGGCCTTAGAGGTTAAACCCGGAGCCATTGCCAAGACCCTGGTCTATTCCGTGGGCAACCGCTATGTGCTGGTTCTGGTGGCTGGCGATCATGATTGCCAAGTCGACCAATTGCCGCGCGCGTTCGGCCTCGACGGCAGCGTGGTTCGTCCCGGCGTCGACTTGGTGCGCCCCGTCACCGGCTTTTCCATCGGCGCCGTCTCCCCCGTCGGCTTGGTCGCCAAATTACCCATTGCCATCGATGCCAGCCTCAAAAAGTATGAAAAAATCTACGTCTCAGCAGGGGATCCACGCTGCGTCTTTGAAACGAGCATGGATCAATTAAAGCAGCTGACCAAGGGCGTGGTTTCCTACGCTGTGGCTAAACCAAAAAAATAGTCTGTAAATCCTCTTGATCACGGCTCCAACCCCGTCTATGAAGGGGCGTTCGGAGCCACCCGAACACCTGTGGATAGATGGGTGAGTGGCTGAAACCAGTGGATTGCTAATCCGCCGTGCGGTTTATACCGTACCGAGGGTTCGAATCCCTCTCTGTCCGCCAATTAGGCATTCGCGCATGTTCGCGAAAGCCTTAAAATAAGAGCAAAAACAGCAAGTTGAACCCTGACACTATTCGTCAGGGTTCGCTTGCGTTTGCCTGTTTTCGCGTGTAAAGTATGGGTCAAAGTATGGGTTATTAGTTCGGCGGACGATCACTAATAGGCATTATTATGGGAAAGCTCACAGCATTACAGGTCGCAAAAGCAAAGAATCGCGGATTAATCGGCGATGGGGGAGGCTTGTATCTGCAAATTACGGCGCGGGGCAGCAAGTCTTGGATATTTAGATATCGTGTAGATGGCCGTCTTCGCGATCATGGCCTAGGCTCTGTGAATACACTCAGTTTGCTTGAGGCGCGCGATGCGGCGTTGGAATGTCGCAAGTTGCGCTTGCAGGGGATCGACCCGATTGATGCCAAAAAGAAACGCCGCGTTACGGCTCAATTGGATGCAGCTAAGTCGTTGTCCTTTGCCGACTGTGCCGAAAGTTACATCGAAGCCCACAAAAGCGGCTGGAAGAGCGCCAAGCATGCCAGCCAATGGACAGCGACATTGACCACCTATGCCTATCCCACGTTTGGCGATCTGCCCGTGGCGGAGGTTGATGTTGGCTTGGTTCTTAAGGCCATTGAAAAGATATGGACAGAGAAACCCGAAACCGCCGGACGGGTGCGGGGCCGGATCGAGGCGGTGCTAGATTGGGCCAAAGTGCGCGGCTATCGCGACGGCGAAAATCCTGCGCGCTGGCGTGGTAACCTCGCTCACTTGTTGCCAGCTAGAAATAAGATGGCCCGCGTGGTGCATCACGCCGCCCTGCCCTATGCCGAAATTGGTGACTTCTGGGTTCACCTATCCAAACAATCCGGCACGGCTGCACAGGCGCTACGCTACGCCATCCTGACGGCGGCGCGCACAAGTGAGGTGCTGGGCGCAACGTGGGATGAAATCGACATAGAGCAAGCCATGTGGACGATCCCTGCCGAACGCATGAAAGCGAGCAGTGAACACCGCGTGCCGTTGCCCCCGCAAGCCGTGGCGATACTGAAGGTGCTTTTAAAGCAGCGCACAGGGGAATACGTATTCCCCGGCATGAAAGCTGGCCGTCCGCTTTCGAACATGTCCCTGCTGGCCGTGCTAAAACGCATGAACCGCCCCGACATAACCGCCCACGGCTTCCGCTCGACCTTTAGGGATTGGGCTGCTGAATGCACAGAGACCCCGCGCGAGGTCGCCGAGACAGCACTGGCGCATACCCTCAGCAACAAAGTCGAGGCTGCTTATCGACGGTCGGATTTGATTGATAAACGGCGGGTTTTGATGGAGGATTGGGCGGGATATTATGCGGGAACAAAAAAATGAACCTTGCAAGCAGAGATATTATTTACGCAACGCTGGTGATCGGTACCGCCATCTTCGGTTAGCTAAAGGAAGTTTATATGGCATACAAAATGCAACTATATCTAATTTACTAACTACAGCAGGTAGTGCTACATGCTAAAGGGAAGTTAAATATAATATTTAACGCTTATGGTTTTCTATAATTTTTCATGAGGAGGCTTCTCATGAGACCCATTACGTTTACATCTGCAATAATTTTTTGCCTTGGCTGCATCGGATCAGCGAATGCGGACCTGACAGAATTTGATGCCAAGCGCCTTATAGACAACGGTTGCAGTGAACTTAGAGCCAAAGCCAATTTCACCATTTCTCCAAAATGTAATTTTAGAGTCATTGGCTTGAAGCTGCATCAATCAACCGATGGACCTGCTGCTGACATTTCCGTTTTTAGCGATGGTTTTTTGTACAACATTAATTTCATCGCAAGATATAAATTAGCCCCCTCAGGAAATCACACGTTGATTGACGTCTTTAAGACTAATTAGGTCTGAGGGCATTACCGAGCGGAAATGGCTAAAATTTAGAACCATGCTGCCCCATATTAATTGGTTATGGAAGAAAACGGCGGGGACTAGGTATCGGAAATGCGTTGTTTGGGAAAAGTTCAAAAGTCTTCACTTCGTGAACTTTACAATGAACTAATGTCAATTGATCTATGCCAGAATCTAGCTCTGCAAGCAGTTCTTCAAGCGTTGAGCAGGGTCCTTCGCTACAATAGGTATAATTTTCCAACGTCTCGGATTGTCCCCAGTAAACGCCGTCTCGAAGCTTAATTCTGTATTTTATCTGCTGTACCATGGAATAAGTTTCCTTCTCCTTTTATATTTCTGGCAACTCTGCAGGAACAATGCCAGCACGGGTACGCACATCACTCCGATTATAAAATGGCACGGTATGGAGACGTACTGGCTCCCTATTGGCATGCAGCACTAGCAAGTCATTATCACTCAGACGAATTAATTCATCTGGTCGCAAGAGTGGCTTCTCGTGTAATCCCTTAGACGGTTGTAGCCAGTCTAGATGAAAAGCTGTTCCAAGGCGGCCTGAGATGTTTCGGGCTGTGTCTAGGTCCATGCCTCCGAAATACGTCTCCGTACCGATGCCGCCGAGGATGGTTCGTGCGCCTGACTCGCCATAGCGTTCTACCAATTGCGAGAGCGATTGCACGATGAGCCAAAACCCCACATGGTATTTCCGTGCCGTGGTGGCAAAGGTCTCAAACCCCGGAATTTTGAGGTGCCCGAACTCGTCTAGGAACATATAGACGGGGATCGAGCCGCTGCGGTCGTGCAAGAGCGCGTTGCAAAGTTCGGTGTAAAACATGGACAGGATGAATGAGAATGCATCCATGTCTTGCTGGCGGACTTTCACGAATAGCGCGGTTTTCTTTTCCTTCATGGCGGCGAAATCGAAGTCGTGACGGCTTAGGACTTGGGCAATGTCTGTGTTGCCGATGAGGCTCAAGGATGTGGCTGCGGTTGAGACGAACGATAACAACATTTTCTCGGGCGTGGATGTGGTGAGGCCGTGGTAGTCGTCAAATGTCGTTTTATCTTCCAACGTGTTTTTGATGATGAAGGCGTTTAGCTTGCTGTCTTTGGCGTGGGCATCAAAATGATTGAGCCAATAGAACAAATCAACCAAGCTGACCGTTTCAGATTTTGAACTATTTTTGAGAGCGCGCACCAAAATCCGCACCAGCCGTTTAGCCCCCTCGTCCCAGATCGGCTCACTGCTGGAAGCCCCGCGAGCGTTGATCAGGATGTGAGCGATCCGCTCCGCATCTAAGTAGCTTTCGACACCAGCCAGCGGATTGTAATGATGGCTCTGGCTAGGCTCGATCAAGTTCAAGACTTGAATATCAAATCCCTGCTGCGCCAAATAGCCAGACGTCTGCTCAAACAATTCGCCAGACGTGTCGGTGATGACCAGCGAGCAATGGTCGGCGGTCAAGATGTTGGGCATGATGAGGTTCGCAGTCTTGCCTGTCCCCATGCCGCCCGTGGTGATGATGGATTGAAACGATTTCTTTTGCGACAATCGCCCGACTTTTCCGTCCAGCAAAAAGCCGCCATTGAACTGATTAAGCAATTGCTTGCGGTGGCTCCAACGCATAAAGCGCGCAGGATTGCGACGGTTGGCGATCTCATCAGCGGAACGGAATTGCAGCGCACCGCCCAAGGTCAAAAGCTGGCTCAAAACAAGGCTAATCGCGTCAATGATACGAACGATGGGAATGTATAATTTGCCGAGCATAAGTCGCCACACAGTCAATTTGGTTAAGGGTTTCGACTGTATATCTGATCGCATGGTACCGCTACTTTTTGTTTAGTATGCGTTCAGGTTTCTCAAGTTGAACCCAAATTTGCCATGCTGTCCCGACTCGATTATAATCTGTCTATGAACAAAATGCTCGAACAAGCCATGACTGTTGCAGCGACCCTGACGGATGAAGATCAGGGGAAGTTGGCTGAGGTCGTCTTCGAAGAAACCAAGCGGCTTGCCGTTTTGGAAGGCATTGCCGATGCCGAATCTGGACGTACAGTTCCACACAGTGAAGTCAAAACTTGGCTGGAAAGCTGGGGGACTGATCACGAATTGCCTGCTCCATCCTGTAAATAATCTGGCATGCACATAATCTGGTCTCAAAATGCCATTACAAATTTGATTGCAATCCGCGATTACATTGCAAAGGAAAATTCTTCTGCTGCATCTTCTGTCGCGGCAAAAATTCTTGAGGCTGGCAATGCCTTGGAGGTTTTTCCAAATCGGGGCAGAGCAAGTCAAATGACGGATGTGCGTGAATTGGTGATCGTCGGCACGCCCTATATTCTCATTTACCGCGTTTTAGATCATTCAGTAGAAATTCTGACCGTCTGGCATTCCGCTCAAAATCGAGACTAGCGCTCTAACTCAGGCTTACCTTTGCCCCGTCCTTTTTCCAAGGACGCCAAGCGGCTTTCAAACAGCTCAAAGCGTGTAACGGCTTCGGTATAGTCTTCAACCAACCCCAAAGTGTTAAGTCGATATTTTCGTCCGCCTTCTGTCTGCACCCCAACGGATCGGCCGCGCTGGTAGAGTGTCAATTTAAGATCGGCTAAAGCTGCGTCCAAGGCCTTTCGGTTATGGTATTTTCAAAAACGATCTTGAGTGCGGTTGCCAACTCGTCTTTGTGGCTTGGCTTGCCAGTACGGAGCTTTGCGGCTTGTTCTCGCACCGTATGGGTACGCTCTTTCTTTGGCTGATCAAAAATCCGCTTGCTGCCCAACTCTGGGAACTGCTGAATCCTGTAATTTTCAATCTCGCGTTTGATCGCGGCGAATTCTGATTTGGGGAGCGAGATGCGGCGGCGGGAATATAGGGCGTTGCTGCTGATCATCAGGTGCATGTGAATGTGCGCGGTGCTGGCGTGAATGACACCAATTGCCAATTGCAGCGGTGCTCGACGTTCAAGGTAGCGTTCGGCAAGGATGCGAAGGGCTTTGATCTGTTGCCTCACGGGGACATCGGTGTTCGGCGCAAGGGCAAGAATTTCATGGAACAGGGCATTGCCGTTCACACGAAATGGCAAGAGCGCGTGTTCTTTTTGAAACTCGGCAATCATGTCGTCTGGCGAGGTGGAGCTGGCGGGGAGATTGTGGCGCACATCAATCTCGGCACCTTCATTTGCCAGCATGTAGTTGGTCAACTGATCGAAACTCGGGTCTTTGCGAGACATGGATTTGATAATCATGATGGCTCGTCTTTATCAGGCGGCCTTTTGATAAAATCATGGATGAGTGCCTCAAGCTCTTCCAGATTGCGCACATAATCCGGCGCGTCAAAGCTGCCGTCCGTGTTCACCGCCTTGGCAATTTGATTGACGTTGTTGCCGACCCGGCGGAGCTGCGCGATCAACTCACTAAATTGCTCCTCGATGGCCTTGGGCGGGAGTTGTTCGCCGCGCACATAAGCCTCGGCTTCGGCGTGGATTTGCGTCCAGACGGCGCGACCCGCCTCCTCCGCTCGCCGTTCAATCTCGGCGTATTGTTCGGTCGTGAGCGTGCCGTAAATACGCTTGCGGGTTTTTTTAAAGCGATCCCAATACTCGCGACGATACGCACGCATCTTCTCAGATCGCGAAGTTCCGTCTGCGGGTTTGGATTGTTTTTCTTTGCTCATAGCTCACGGGTGTTGGGGGTTCCAAGGGGGATTTCTCCCCTTGGCAAGATAGGTGATTTTGCATCAGGAGTCATGGCTTTGTCCATGCTCTGTGCAGAATCACAATCTTGCAGTCCGCTCTCCGCTCATAAATCACCGCTCATTCTCTTCGCTCACCGCTGGGGAATTTTTTAAAGCTGGATCGAGTCTGGATGGGGTCTTCGAGATGGTCAATTGGCTGGATAGTCTCTCGCTATGACTTCCAGCAAATTTTTCCATCCCGATCAGCTCACCGCTATCCGCTCACGTTGTGACTGGCGACGGTTACTGGATGAGCTGGGCGTGCGTGCGGATGTGAAGCGTTGCACGGCGACCGAATTTTGGGGCTACTCGCCGTTTAACGAAAAAGAAAAGACCGCAAGCTTTCACATGAAAGCGCCGGGGGTTTGGTACGACTGGTCTACACACGCCACGGCTCCGGGACGCTCGAAACCTGGGGGCGGAGTCATTGAATTGGTGCAAGCCATTCATGGCACGCGTGGGCAGATCATGAAGCTGAATGAGGCGGCAAGCTGGATTGTCGATCTTGGGCTTGCCCCCACAGATCAAGCGCCACCGCCGCCAAAGCCAGACACCCCCGAAAAGCAGAACCTGCCCATCACCACAGACCTGACGCCAAAGCTGACCGAACAAGGCAC
>Ga0316203_1000520_pt1 | contig 44490 bp, 36 predicted proteins | sample 6monrhotite_MG_FD_204940 | JGI IMG/M metagenome (GOLD analysis project Ga0316203, IMG submission 204940) | Microbial mat bacterial communities from mineral coupon in-situ incubated in ocean water Damariscotta River, Maine, United States -... | ecosystem: Environmental > Aquatic > Marine >... | reverse complement strand
GGCTAGATGCCTTATATTTCCCTGATCGCAGCAGCCGTATCGCGCCTTACGGCCTGCTTGGCTTGGGTGCCTTACGCACCAAAGTGCCGGGAAACCGCAGCACCGATCCTATTGCTGAAATTGGTGTCGGGGTCATGGGCCGTCTGAATGATAGTGATCTGGCGCTACGCGCCGAGATTCGTTATCGATATAACGATGACGATAACAGCATCCCTTCGGAAGATAATTTCGGTGACTGGATAGTCGGTCTTGGGTTAACCATTCCTTTCGGGGCCGGTTCCGCTCCAGCACCAGTCGCTGCCATCGACGATGACAAAGATGGCATCGACAATAGCGCAGACCGTTGTGCCAATACTATTCCAGGGGCTTCGGTTGATTCTCTCGGCTGTGAATTGGACAGTGACAACGACGGTATTAAAAATAGCGCTGACCGTTGTCCCGATACCGCTCAAGGTGCCACCGTCGATGCTCGTGGTTGCAAACAAGACATCGACAGTGACAACGACGGTATCAAAAACAGCGCTGACAGTTGTCCCGATACCGCACAAGGTGCCACAGTTGATGCCCGTGGTTGTGAACAGGACAGTGACAACGACGGCGTCAAAAACAGTGCCGACAGCTGCCCCGATACAGTTCCGAATGCCGGAGTCGATGCCCGGGGTTGCGAGCTGGATGATGACAATGACAGTATCAAGAACAGCGCCGACAGCTGTCCCGATACGGCACAGGGTGCCAAAATCGACAACCGGGGCTGCGAGTTGAAAGAGATCATCGCCCTCAAGGGCGTCACCTTTGCCAACAACTCCGCTGTGCTGACCGGAAACTCTACGGCAGTGCTGGATGATGCTGCCGCTACCCTGCGTCGCAATGCGGACCTCAAAATTGAAGTTGCCGGCTATACAGACAACAGAGGTTCTGCCACTTACAACGTCAATCTGTCACAAAAGCGCGCAGAGACCGTTCGTGACTATCTGGTTACACAGGGCGTTTCAGCCGATATGCTGAACGCCAAAGGTTACGGCCCGGAAAATCCGCTTGCCGATAACGCCAGCGCGGACGGCCGTGCAGCCAACCGACGTGTCGAGTTGCGTATTCTGAAAAACTAAAGCAACAATCTACCCGTGCGGTACAACAAGCCTATGCCGCACGGGGCATATTAAAAAGCCAAAAAACAGGAGAGCAGTATGGACATCCTAAATAGTATAGACAGCAACATGATCAATGAATATGTCATCCCCTGGTCGATCAGTCTTGTCTCCGCCCTACTCGTTTTTATCATCGGGCGCTGGATTGCAAAATTAATCGTCAAGGGCATGAGCCGCGTACTTGAAAAGGCTGGGGTAGAAGCAACGCTGAGCAATTTTCTGGGTAACATCATTTATGCAGCCTTGCTGATTGCGGTCATTATCGCTGCACTTAATCAACTGGGTGTGGACACCACTTCGGTACTTGCCGTATTCGCCACCGCAGGCTTGGCCATTGGTCTGGCACTGAAAGACTCATTGGGTAACTTTGCAGCAGGCGTTATGTTGATCCTCTTCAAACCCTTTAAAATGGGTGATTTTGTCGAAGCAGGCGGCTCCGCCGGTGTGGTTGAAAGTATTACCGTGTTTAATACCGTGATGCGCACGGGTGACAACCGCGAAGTTATCATTCCCAATGGGCAGATTTATGCGGGCACCATTATCAATGTGAGCGCGCGTGAAACCCGCCGTGTCGATCTCGTCTTCGGTATCGGTTATGACGACAACATCAAGGAGGCCAAAAAGATCATTGAGCAGGTATTGGCCGCCGATGAGCGTATTCTCAAAGACCCGGCACCATTGATTGCAGTCGGTGAGCTGGCCGATAGCAGCGTCAATCTCAATGTCCGCCCATGGGTGAAAAGTGGCGACTACTGGGGGGTTTATTTTGATCTGTTGGAAAATATCAAAGAAGCCTTCGATGCTAAAGGCATCAGCATTCCTTATCCACAAATGGATGTACACCACCCGAAAGCTGCCTGAGTTCAGGTTCGTATAAAACAAAGTCAATTCGCTGTATGCGGGTTGACTTTGTTTTTGAGGAATAAAACCACACGCCATTAGAAATTCGAAGTTTATATACCCATGGCGTTTGAGATTCAGGTTATGTCTGTCTGCATATCCATTCCTCAATAAAATCTACCCTCCCCTTCAGGCCTTGTTTTAAATCGTTTATACGCCCATTGATATTGCGCTGGCTGTTGTAACACACACTGCTCAATAGCTTGATTAAGTCGGGTTGCTTTTTGCACCTCATCACCCTCTGCCAATGCACTATCCGTTTTTTGAATGTGTAAGTGATAACCCTTGCCTTTCGGTAACCGTTCCGCATAAACCATAAATACCATCGCCCCGCTTTTCGCAGCAAGGCGTGAGATCAAGGTCATCGTATTGGCCTGCACACCAAAAAATGGGGCAAACACACCAGAAGCTCGATCCGGCTCTTGGTCAGGCAGAATAGCAACCAACTCCCCACGCCCTAAAGCTTTATAAAGAGCCCGCACACCACTGGCATCGGTACGCGCCAAAGTCGCACCGGCCCGTTCACGGGCTACGCGAATCAAGCTGTCCAAACCCTGAATCCGAGGTGGTCGATACAGGGTCGTCATAGGCCAATAACCCGAACAGTAAAGCCCGGCCACTTCCCAGGCACCTAAATGTGGCGCAGCCAGGATCACACCCTTGCCATGCGCCATCACCTCTTCTAGCAACGACAAACCACTGACCTTCTGTATTTTGGCCAGAATATGTTCCGCTGACCACAGCCAAAGTCCTCCAGTTTCCAGCGCGACCTTGGCTGTTTCCTGTAAGCTTTCGCGCACCAGCTGACTACGCTGTTGTGGCGTCCATTCAGGAAAACAGCGATCAATATTGCGTCGAGTGACATGTCGCATTTGATTATTAAAGCGATTAAACAAGCTTCCCAGTCCGGCACCCAGAGCATGAGTGACAGGCAAAGGCAACAAAGATGTAAGCCGCAACAGCAGTTTGAAAACAATAATCCGCATCATCACAAACCGGTTTCCAATGAGGCGATGGGGGTCTTGTCCGAAGTATGCAACCCAGCATCAGCCACATCGTCCTTGTCTTGAGTATAAAACTGCGAATCCATCAACGGCTTGAGCGTGCTCAACAAACTTTTAAACAACAGTTTATTGTCCGCCTCTTCAGTAGCCAGCAGTGTTTTCATGTGCTGGCGCTGAGTGGGCATCTGAAAACACGCAGGACAACTATCGGGAATCACTGGCAGCCCGGCGGCTTCGGCAAAGGCAGCGGTCTGATGCTCACGCGCATAAACCAGCGGACGGATAACCCGCACATCACCGGCATCATTTTGGTAACACGCCTTCATGGTGCGCAACTGCCCACCGTAAAAAGCCGACAGCAAAAAGCTTTCCGCAAGATCATCCAAATGCTGACCCAGCGCCAGTACGTTGTAACCTTCATCACGCAGAACACGATACATGATGCCGCGTTTGATCCGCGAGCAAAACGCGCAATAAGAAGGTTTGCCCATGTGTTTTTTAGCCTGTTCCATAATAGGCTGAGCTTCAAAAAAATACCTAACACCCAGCTCGGCTAGATAAGGCTTGAGGCGCGCAGGCTCAAAGCCCTCCACCATAGGGTCCACCGTTAACGCACCCACTTCAAAACGCACCGGAGCACAGCGCTGAAAGTGCAACAACAAATGCAGCAGAGAGAGTGAGTCTTTACCACCAGAGAGGCCTACCAGAACGCGATCACCTTCGCGGATCATGTCATGATCGCTGATCGCTCGCCCTACTGGGTGCAACAAGGATTTGGGAAGCAATGCTTCTGGAGAAATAAATGCTTTTTTCATGGGGCATAGTGTACCCCGTCAGGGAATTACCAACCTAGCCCCACGTAAAAACTATACCCGTGGCGTTTGAGATTTAGGTGTTAGTGTGAGTCATATTCATTTCATGGCACCACCAAAAGTAAGCCCCCTGAATCGACAGCAGGCGCTTTAGGCGAGGCGAAATGACGAGTAATAGCCGGACTATTGCGAAAAATTTCAACACCGCCATGGGATGAAGAGGGCATGCAATAAAACCTAAATCTCAATCGTTACGGGTATATGACTTGCTGTTTTCTTGTCATGTGCCCAGAATGCATCACAGTTAACTACGAGCACACCGGGGCTTGCATCACAAGAATCAATATCCCCCCCCGCTCCTCCATCGATCATCGGAGAACCGAAAATTTCACCATCCACGAGAAGTTTCAATGAATCACTGAAGCTACTGTTGGCAATGACGCTGGGAGAATCACTCAGCGAACCCGTTACGAGATACTCAAAGTTACTTGGAAACACTTCGCCAGTCAGCCGTATGTTACCTGCCGCATCCCCATCAATTGCCACTGTCGTTTCTTGGGATCTAACTTCTCCGTTTAATATAAACACACCCGGCCCTTTAGCAATGAGCGAAAAGTATTCCTAATGCGAATGCTTCGTCAGCCAACAGGTTCATCGCTACAGTGCCCGGAACCTGTTGTTCAAACTCAACCTTTGCGGTCTCTACTGTAGCGGTCAAGCGGGTAAATGACATTGCGACATCAAACAGGGATACATTCGAATCAAACTTGACCTCCATAACATCATCACCCGTTCCCGTATCGAACGAAAATATAGCAGAAGCCTGCGATACCCCTGGAAGGGTCACCATTTCAATGCTCACTGAATCAGCCCCTAACCACGTATCTACAACGATACGGGCATCTGATGATTCGATGAAAAATTTGAGGCTATCGTCACCTTGTAATGTTGAAACGACAAGATTATTCACACTCGTGAAAACTTGGCCATCAGAAACGCCAGGAACACCGGACAACGTGACTTGGCCGACACTCGGACCGATTTTTATTTCGATAGAATCCGACATGATGCTGCCAGTTACTTCCAGGGTTGATCCTGTTTGTGGAGCAACACCCCAAACCGCTGTACTGGCGAAGACAAACACAGCGATGATGATGACTTGAACAGCGAAAAGATACTTCGACTTCAACACCCTATGTTGTGGTCTGCTAGTGCGTAAATTTTCTATATTCATGATCGCTATACCTCTTCAATGATTTACAGACACCCGCACTCTTTGCACGTTCCGGTAGCTCGAGGTTCGTAACTGAGAAGCTTAAGGTATAGAGTAGAATATCAAAATGAAAGCGACATGAATGAAAGATAAAGAAACCATAAAATCATCATTACACTGATCAATAAAATGCATTATAGAAAATAAAAAAGCAGGTGGTGGACAATAGTAAAAACACTGCCAGACAACCATTTTACAACACATTATTTCTTGGAGTAAAAAATTATTTTGTTGGTGTGTTACTGGCTTATAGGAATACATTTGATCACAATTATTTTATCAAAATCAACCTGAAAGATTTTGTAGCACTATCATCTTTCTATCAACAAACAATATTCACAAAAAAATAAAAGTCGTGCCGAAAACGTAATACGGAAATCAAAAAAAATAAAAATCATCATATTAACAAATACTGGTTGTTAATCTTTATATCTATATACAAGGCATTTTCTGAATTCAATAATATTTTTAGCAATTCCACTATTTCCTGGACGGGATGTACAAAAAATATCCAGCCAACACTCTCTGAACAAGTAATGTTGTTTAACCTTTTTGAAGAAAGTTCAATCAATGACAATATAATTTTTGCAAAAATTTCTGCATTTAACCAACATTATTCCTGTGAATTAATTTATGCTTCGTTGTGTGCTTGATTGGCCAATATGCCACAAGCACTGGCCATGATGGCCTCACATTTTCAAGGAGAAAATTTAACATGGAACGTTTCGCACTACCCTTGGCTGTTACTGTCAGCCTCTCTCTTTTGGTTCTCGGCACCTCAGTTTCCCAAGCGTCAACCAATTGCTCAGGAGCCCTCGGCGGCACACATAATGATGTCATCGTAAACGGGACTTCCTGCACCCTTAACGGCGCTACTGTGTTGGGCTCCGTGCTCGTAAATAGCGGCGGTATGCTCACCGCAACAGGAGGTACGACCGTTAATGGGAGCATCCAAGTAAACTCCGGGGGTAACATCGACTTGGACAACGTCAGTGTCCTTGGTGACGTTTCACTACTGAACTCAGCGGATGTGACCGTTGGTAGCCTTGCCACGATCGGTACTCTGAAACTCGAAAGCTCTGGAGCGGTTAATGCCAGCGGAAATATCGGAAGTATCGAGAGCAAAGACTCATGGGGAGTCAAACTGGACGGAGCGATGATTTTCCCTGGTGGCGTAAATCTGGAGCTTGCGAGTGGTCCGTTGGAAATCTGTGGCTCTACACTCAACGACGGCGTGAACGTTGTTTCAACGACTGGTGACGTACTTATTGAAAGTTCTTTGTCATGTGCAGCCAGTACAATCAATGCTACGATTATAGTGAAAGGGGGGAGCGGGAACGTACGTCTCGTCGGCATACTGACAACAATCCCTGGCGATCTGCTCGTAACCGAGCAGAATGGTAATATCTTCCTGAAGGATGTCACGCTCAACGACGTCGTCGTGGAAAAAACCCTCACAGGTAACGTCACACTGCAAAATGTGATAACCGATAGTGATATATCGATCACAAATAACGCTCATGTCACGATCAATGGAACAACACTCGGCAGCAGTATCGAAATCAATGCAAACAGCAGCGTGACTGTCACGGATAACTCAGCCTCCTTGGAGCAGGTGTTCATCTCCGGCAACACAGGACCGGTCCTCGTCGCCAGAAATTGTGACCTGATGCTTACAGTCATCGAAAATGATGACGTAACCATTATCAATAACAATCAAGCGGACGCAATTACGGCGGGAGCAACCTGCAACATCGGTGGCTTCGGGCTGACTTACGTCGAAGTCAACAAAAACACCAGTACTGTTTCCGTCATCAACAACACCGGGGTGCTCTTGACATGCGCAGACAACTCACCCGCACCAACCGGCATAAACAACACCTTCACTTTTACAGATAAACAGTGTGTCGGTTTATAACTTTGACTGTATTGCTTTAGGGCAACAGCTCTTGTTGAGCTGTTGCCCCTATTAAAGAACACGCATGAAATAACTCAGCAACGGAATCGCACAAACCTGATTCCAGCCGTTCTTGAATAACTGAAGTCATTGCCAGACATCGGTTGTTTTTAGCTCCATCTAATTGAGAATCTCCCCCAGCATTTTTACGCGCAAAGCATTGCTTTTCCCAGGAGGCAATGTAGCAACCAACTCAAAGTGGTCACTGTTACCGGTAAAAAAATTGTTCACTTCACGACGTACATAATGGCCCACTGCGGAGGCATAATGCCAAGTGTAACGCCGCAAGATACGCATGCTCTGTTTAGAGTAGTGATCGCAAACGATGCGATAACTGCTAAACTCACCCGCAATAACGCGGATATTTTCCTGGTCGGCAACGTGACAGTGCCATAATTCCACACGACGCACTTCACGTTGTTTTTCATCATCCTGAATATTCTTGAGTATGCGGAAACTGGCGCTCTTACCAACACGCAAGGGCCATAATTCATCAGCATTACCATGAATAGTCCGACGACCGGTTTTACCCGCCAGTTGCCACTCTATAATTGGTAGCACTATATTACGATGTCGAACATATTGACGACCTTTTCGGGTGGTGAAGGTAATCAGATCACCCTCATTTTTTTCGACACGTTCGACACGTTTATTAGAAAAGATGAAGGTTTCTCCGACTTGGTAGTTGGGAAGATCTGCAGCATATATCTTCCCACCGTGCGTCGTAGCAATGGCCATGTTGCAAACGAAAAGTGCCGTCATAATTTTAGGGGGAAACATACTGAGCCTCGCCGAGCAGACCATAACCAAACACCGGATCACGCCCCACGGTCCCCATGTCCATTGCTTGTTGCTTTAGTTGTGCAAAGACATCCTGTTGACGCGTTACGTCAGGCGTTCCCAGGCGAGCGGCCAACAAGGCACTGATCACCGGCGCAGCATACGAGGTACCACTAAATGTTCCGTAACCGCCGCGCTGATCAGCGGCGCGTACATTCACACCGATGGCTGAAAAATCTACATGCTTACCACGGTTAGCGCGTCGATAGACGTACCGGTTTGCATCAACAGCGGTAATCGCTATCACGCCGGGATAGGCAGCGGGATAAAGCGGCGGCGCAGCGGGGCCATCATTGCCTACGGCAGAAACAATGGTATGGCCCCGCCCCAAGGTTTTGCGGACGGCCATCTGCAACAGCACATTGGGTGGCCCGGCCAGGCTCATATTGATCACGGCCACCTGCTGCTTCACCAACCAATTGAGCCCCGAAGCCAGACTGTCGGCACTGGCCTTCACTCCACCGGAGAGGCTCTGGGTAAACACTGCGGCGCTGTAAAGCGTGGCGCCGGGAAGCATGCCACGAAAATCGTCAGCCTCACCCACCAGCAGGGAGGCAATGCTGGTGCCATGCACCATGGGCAAACGGTCTGCATCGACAAAACTTTGATGAATAATGCGGCTGTCACGCAGTGTTTCGTGTGCCGTATCCACAGCGGTATCGATCAAGCCGATACCAATACCCGTGACAGTAGCGGTCGCAAGCAGTTTGCGTGCGCCCAAGGTCTGATTGAGCTTATCGCTGCCGCGCATGGTTTCGTAGATATGATTGAATTCATACAATGCATCCGGGTCGCTTTGGCGCAGGCGTGCAATGGCGTCGCGCACAGAAAGCCCCGACGGTGTTTCGATCACGGCAATGCTGATGTTCAAAGCATCAAGGCTTTGTTTGCGTACCACAGCAAAACCTAACGACTCGATCAATTCCAATGAAGTGTCGTCAGCGTCAATCGCGAGGATTTCCGCAGTCTGAACAATAAGCCCCTGGCTATCGAACTCCTCCTCCACGTCACCAGCATCATCAAAACCGATTTCCATCATACTTTCAGTATCCTCAACATCGGTCTCCCGGCGATCATCATCGTCATCCCCATCATCGTCATCCCCATCATCGTCGTCCCCATCGTCGTCACTTTCGTCATCATCGCCTTCCTCCTCTTCATCATCATCATCATCCCCGTCATCGGGAAAATGATCTTCAGCATTCGCCTCCGGCACAAACACCGATAACAACACCATGGCAGGAGGCATGGTCAGTATGGCTGATGCACATAACAACAGAGCACAGCTTGCTGCGGCACATATAATGATCGTGGTAAATGATGTTTTCATGTCACCCTTCAACGCAGAAGTCATGTGATATTATACTTCCACAAATTTCAACCGAAGATGTCGTCCATCCATTTTAACAACGGGTACCCGATCATTTTATTCCCTTAATGCGTCAATATTTTTCATTCATATGGAATAAATCTTCCTTTACATCGTTTTACAGGTATATCCATGGATACGCATGATGATGTCAGGCACGAAATCGTCGCCTTGATCCCGCGTTTACGCCGCTTTGGCTTAACGCTGACCGGCAATCCTCATGATAGCGACGATTTGGTGCAGAATGCCATTGAACGGGCCCTGAAAAGCCTGAATAGCTGGGAGCGTGGAACACGTCTGGATAGCTGGATGTTCCGAATTACGCAAAACTTGTGGATCGACAAGTGCCGTGCGGACAAACGTCGAGGTATCAGCACCTCTATCGATGAACTGCACAATATGCGCGGCGAAGATGGTCGTAAAGTCACGGAAAACCAACTCATGGCGAGCAAGACGGAACTTGCGATTGCTGCACTGCCTGAACAGCAGCGCAGCCTCGTGGCTATGGTACTGGTGGATGGTCTGTCCTACCGTGAGGCGTCACAGATTCTGGATATACCGACGGGCACCGTGATGAGCCGCTTGGCCCGGGCGCGCAAAACATTGACAGAACAGTTGCTGCCAGGAGGTGAATAATGGCCCCATCACAACATGAACAAATTGACGACGAAATGCTCTCGGCTTTTCTGGACGGTGAGCTATCAACTGAACAAAGCAGACACATAGAGCAAGCAATCAACAATGATGTTGAACTGGCCGCCCGGGCTGAACGCTTGACGCAGGTTGACGACCTGGTTTCACAGGCCCATCGGCAGGTGCTGCACGAACCCGTACCACAACATTTAACCGATACCGTGTGGCAAACAAAGGCCAAACAACCGCATGCCGAAGTAGTAAACCTGGCCAGGCATCAGCGTTTTACAGGATATATTCCCATGGCAGCAGCAGCCTCGATGGCACTGTTGATCGGTGGTTTATTGGGGCAACAGCTTACTGATGGCAGCACCGACGCTCATCGTCTAATACAGGCGGACGCAGGGATCATCATCACACAAAACCCCTTATATATTGCTTTGGAACAGACCCCCAGCCAACAGCGCTTTGAAGCAGGAAACGGCGATATCATTCTGCCGGTGATGAGCTTCCAAGCCACCGACAGTCGCTACTGTCGCGAATTTCAGATCAATTCTGACCGCAAAGTATCGATTGGCGTAGCCTGCAGACAGGATGGTTACTGGAACACAGAAATTCTGCTCGCCGCAGGCAGCCGTCCGGTGGACAACCAAAACTATCAACCCGCATCAGGCTACAGTCAAACCGCATTGGACGCGGTACTTGATGATTTATGGGGTGGCGTGGCCTACGGCCCAGCCGAGGAAAAAGTACTCATCCAGCAAGCTTGGCATTAAACCTAACACATCCGTTAAACCTTAGGCGCTCGCAGTAGGTTTAACGGATGTGTTAGGTTAAAAAGCTGAAGGTGGGGCACTCAAACAACCGGTCTGAGAAATAACCTGCGTGCCCTGGTTCTTCGCCTCCAAACGCCACACCACGTCCGGTCGTAAATTGGCCACGCAACGCTCATCAGGAGTGGCAATCACCAGCGTCAATTTGCCTTCTGCTTGCACTGCCTGCAACGCTTGCCGGGCCAAAGGATCGTATAGAAACGCCGCATCGTCCACCAATAACACACCAGGACGGGAAGCCAGTGCCCGCGCCAGCCTGGTTCTTGCTGCCAGGGATGAAGGTAGACCATTACCTGCCTGGTCGAGACGCTGATCACGAGCCGTTTCTTTGTCGGCTATATTCAATTGGCATAGCGCGCTAAGATGCAACAGCCGCTGGCGTTTGACGGGAGCCGCATAACGCAGATTATGCAACAGGGAACCGCGCATCAGAGCAAACTCTGGTGTCACCCACTGTATGCGTTTGCGTAGCGATGCCGGGGAGATATCCTCCAATTTCAAATTGGCAATACTCACGCCACCGTTATCATCACGGGCCTGTAACAAACTCCGTAGCAATCGCGACTTTCCCAGACCGGAAGCGCCAACCAAAGCCACAGTACAACCTGCCGGCGCATGCAGTGGTGAATCCAGCTGCATATTCAAGTCAGCCAGAGAGTGAATATCAATCTGCAAAGCTTCTCCCCGAGGCAGAATTTGTCGACCTCGCCGAGATGGGCGGGCCTCGCGGGCCGTCTGCATCAGTTGCACCAGGCGGCGGCGGGCGATCCTGAAACTGATCAATTGGTCCAAACTCCGCACCAACCCCATCAATGACACCGACAACAACGAAGTCGTAAACAGTAATAGGGTCCAGGAGCCAGGCTGCTGCATAGACAATGGGTATCCTCCGGCCAACAACAGACTTACCCAGGCCATTGAGGCAGGCACAATAATCACCGTCAGCGCGGTCAACAGGCTCAAGGTTCGAGCACGAGCAACACTGACATGCAGCAATGCCTGACCGTACCTGTCCACACGGTACGCCTCACTGCGATAACGGCCCAAATGGGAGACGGTAGCCGCACCTAACACCAAATCCCCCAGCCGTGAAGACAAGCAACCGCGTAAACGACGCAATTCATGCGCTAGGCGGTGTAGCCTCAAGGCTGCCAGAGGTGCCAACACCAGCATCAATATCAAGCTGGCCACAGCCAAATGTAGAGCCAGTTGCGTATCGATAGCAGCCAAACCTGCAAAACTGGCCATCAGAGTGGCGGAAGCAATCAGCGATGTCGCCAATCCTTGGGAGATCCAGTCACGTACAGCTGCCAGATCTCCCATCATACGCGTCATACTGGTGCCTAAGCGCTGCGGTCGCGGACCCTGGCTGGCCGTTACGCAACTGCGCAACAACGCCAGGCGAAGAGCATTGCTGTAATCCATACCCAAACGTTCAGCAGTGCTGTTCGCTCCCCAATGCGTAAGTGCAATCAGTACCGCACTCAGCGCCAGAGCCACAGGCAAGTAGGCAGGTAGGCCATCAGGTCCAGAGACATTTAAAGCAATGAGCAATTCACGAAACAGCAGAGTCACTGCGAAAAGCGCCAAAGCTTCACTTATAGACAGACCAATCAGACGAAAAAACCACCTTTGCCTTTGCCCGATGAAGAACCCAGGCAAGGTCATAGCGCTTCGCACACTTCTTCGGTTCCAAGCAATGACAACCACCGCTCGGCTACATCTCCCTGAGACAACTCCGTCGACGTATAACATGCCAATCCCGTCACCTGCTCGGCTTCACGGCTCGCCAAGGGTGAAGCCGTCACTTTACCGCTGACACCCAGCACCATACCAAAACGCTGTACCCATTCCACTCCGGCTGCAGCTCCCGTGGAACCATCAGCGGCAAACACATAAGCACTAATGAGATTTCTCATGAGTGAACTTTGAATCAACTCCGCACTCTCTTGCTGATAAATGCCATCGGCAATTTCCATCACAATCACATCGCACTGTTTTGCTGCCAGGTGCGATATCAAACGTGTGGCCGCAGCGCATAACTGTGGCAAAGGTGCTTTGAAGGTGGTGGCCATTCCCGCATCAGTAAAATCCAATGCTTCTACGGCGCCAGCATCGCGCATTTTCCACAAATCGCCACCCGCACCGGTACCAGTGATTTTCACTGCTCCCACACGATAGCCCTTTTGAGAAAGGCCGCGTACCAGACTCACGACAGTGGTCGTTTTACCTGCATTCATGCTGCTTCCCACCACAGCAATGACCTTGGGCACACTATTGACCGCGTGTTCGCTCACAACATAGCGAGAAAGGTTGATCACATTACCATCAACGTCACTAATCAGACCGATGGGTCGAATGCGCGTCGGCGCCTTTATTCTGGTACTCCAGCTCAATGCCTTGGATGCAATGCCGCCGGCTGCCACCAGATCACAACCGCCCATTTCCTCAGGAATGATCGCCTCATATTGATCCGGGGCATAACGATTGCCATAAGCAACAAGTATTTCGTCACCTTCATGCAACACTGAGCGACGCCCGGTGGTAAGTTCCAGATTTTTGTGTTGACCAATTTCTTCCACCCGCGCCAACACCAGATCACCACTATTAATTTGCCTGGGTTCAGCTTGCAGTAAGCGGAGGTGATCTAATTTAACATTACGTGTAACAAAGGCGCATTTTGCACGGTGAATACGGCTGTTTTCAATAACGCTCATCATGATTCTTCTCCTAGTTGTTGTTTAAGTGACTTTCAGTGAAATCACATCTTAACAACGCAGTATTTTGGAATTTATTCCATGATGAATAAAAAAATTTCAGCCATTAAAAATCGTATTAATTCTAAGGTGTGTTAGCAATCAAGTTATACCCGTAGCGTTGAGATTTAGGCTTTTAGCGTATGTCATATTCATTTCAACGTAGCCATGGGGTAAAGAAGGTGTGTAATAAAACCTACACCTAAAGCACTACGAGTATATGTTCAGGATAAGCCATACTTCGAAACAAACAGTCGCCGTTCTTTGCAAGAGAGGGAATGCCAAACCTTACTTTCATAAAAAATTTTCTAAGGGCATCGCATAACTTTAAGTACGCGCAACTGAGAAAATATCATTCTCGTTCCCATACCTCTCATTACTATGACCGTCGGTAGAACACCAACAGTAGGAGCCTGTAGTGGTCGAGTAATAGCCCGATATTGCGAGGAATTCCAACACTGCCATGGAATGAAGAAGGTGTGCAATAAAACCTAAATCTCAATTGCCACGGGTATATACCGTCATCAAATTAACCAATAGTAGAATGCCGTAGGTTGATAGTAATAAACGATCCCACAAAGATTGACAGTTCTCTGCAGAAATGAAAAATAAGTCAAAGCGCATGAAGTTGATGCAACATCCTGGCTGGTATACCGTCAGACGGTTTTGACGGTATACCAGATTAGGAACGTGCACGTAATAACTGAGGGGGGAGGAATTAATTTTTTTGGAACCTCAACAGACCCTAAATCCGAAGCTCCAACTCGGAAAGTAACACGTTAGCTTCCCCCGCATTACCGGAAGCCGTAATCTCATCATATCGAACAAAATCGGTGCGCCAGTTGATCCAGCGCGTCAATTTCATAGAAACGCCTACGCCCAGCAAGTCGTAGTTACGCCCAGACGATTCCGTTTGTGAGCTGGACAAGGCCGCAATCCATTTACGCCCACGCCAGGAAACACCCACATTGTACTCTTCCTGATTGCCGTTTTGCGTACGCAGGCTCAGGTTACTGTCACCTCGCCATACATACGCCGTTCCGAAGGTGAAACGACCATGACGCAACTCACCACCCATACTCCAGGAATCAAGGTCAGCACGTTCAGTGGCGCGGTCAGCGTCGGCAGTCACATAACCACCACTCACACCTCCCACCCAGCCACCTAATTCTTGCTGGTATTGCACCCCAAGCTCTATGGCATTGTGCTGACGGGTACGCCGACTCGCACTTTTTTCATCGAGATTCCTTGTAAACTCAGGCGCATAGGAGACGCCAAAACGCCAACCCTGCGAAGGTCTTGAAAGATAGATAAGCTTTTTTGCATCGCTGGTATCGTAGGCGGACAGCAACGCCTGTCTGCCCACATAACGCGCAAAATCACCGCGTATCTGCCCCAACCCGGTAATCGGCGCATGAAATGCGAGTCGATCCGCCGGGCCATCCTGTTCACCGACTTCCACACGCCCGAAATCACCAACAAAATAGAGATAGATTTCGTCACGCTGCAACTCTTCAGCCGTATGGGTATCGGAATCATATTCGATACGCAGACCATAAGTCAGCGCGTTTGCACTAATCCACTGGGCATTGAAACGCAACGAGGCATCACCGCGCAAAGAGTCTTCATCAGTCGTCATAGTGGTATCCAGCGCTGCCGCTTGTGCAGAAAGCGACAAACGCGCCCATACCTCGACACCGTCTTTTTGATACTTAAGCCGTTGCGCCTCAGCAGGCATGGCCACGATCAAAGTGGTAAAAATAACCCATGGGGTAACGGCACGCTTCGCCAAAATAGCGATGAGTTTGTTGTTCATTTGCTTGCTCTCATGTGGATTCATGTTGAGATAACGCCATCCATGCAGATTTATTCCGTACCGGGGAAAAATCTTCGAACACCCTAAACTCACACTAAAAATCCGCCACGCATTACATGATTTTATTTTGTATATATAATGAGGCGCGCAGAGACACGTCTGTCACGCAGAATAAAGAGGTGGCGCGCTAATGGAAATATTTTACACCCTGAACCACTGGCACTGGTGGGCGCTGGGTGCGCTATTCGTACTCGGTGAGCTTTTAGCTCCCTGTGTCTATTTCGTCGCCATTGGCATTGCTGCTGTACTGGTTGGCCTGGTAACCCGGTTCATGCCTGAAATGGCAGGATTGTGGCAATTAAGCCTGTTTATCGGCCTGACGCTGATCAGCACAGGTATTGCACGCTATAAACGAAACAGCAATACACCTCAACAAAATGCCTGACAAAACACCCTCTGACAACATAAAACCTACCGACCCAAGGATGACACCATGAACACCAACAATCACGTCAAAAGCGTCAGCCCCATCGAAGCTCAAAAGCTGCTGGAAGAGAACCCCAGCGCGGTACTGATTGACGTGCGCTCTGCCATGGAGTTTTTGTTTGTGGGGCACCCCAAAGGAGCAGTACATGTCGCATGGATCGATGAACCCGACTGGAAGGTCGACCCTGCTTTTTCTTCCCATGTGCGTCAAGTGATGCTCGGCGGACAGAATTGCGATGACAACGGCTGCACGCCCGTAGTATTGATCTGCCGTAGTGGCAAACGCTCTCACGAAGCCGGTGAAGTCCTGCTCAAAGATGGCTTTAATGATGTCTACAACGTGTTAGAGGGTTTCGAAGGCGAGCTCGATGACAAACACCATCGTTCCACGCTGGATGGCTGGCGTTTTCATAACCTGCCCTGGGAGCAATGCTAAATTTCAGGTAACGACTCAGCTTACCCTTAACGTGTAAACTCCGCGCTTTTCCTTGCTCCCGAAGCAATCAAAGGCAACCGAACCGTTAGGCACTCGGCACTTCGTGCTAGAATATCTGGCCATTTTCCCCGTATACCGGTATCTCCATGACTGAATTCGAAAAACGCCTCAAAAACCAAATCCTCATTCTGGACGGAGCTATGGGCACCATGATCCAGCAACACGATCTGGACGAAGCCGGTTATCGCGGTGAGCGTTTTGCTGACTGGCACAGCGACCTGAAAGGTAACAACGACCTGCTGTCGCTGACCCAGCCCCAGATCATCCACGACATTCACAAGCAATACCTGGACGCCGGTGCCGATATTGTCGAAACCAACACCTTCAGCGCCAACGCGGTGTCCATGACCAACTATCACATGCAGGACATGGTCTACGAGTTGAACCTGGAATCCGCCAAACTGGCCCGCAGTGCCTGCGATTCGCGCGCAACGGCTGACAAACCCCGCTTCGTGGCCGGCGTGCTTGGACCCACCGACCGCACCGCCACCCTGTCACCGGATGTTAACCGCCCCGGTTTTCGCAACATTGATTTCGATACGCTATGTGAAACCTATCTGGAGGCCACCAAAGGCCTGGTGGACGGCGGCTCCGACATTATTCTGGTGGAAACCATCTTCGATACACTCAATGCCAAAGCCGCGTTGTACGCCATTGAAGATTACTTTGAAACCAGCGGCAAACGCCTGCCAGTGATGATTTCCGGCACCATTACCGATGCCTCCGGGCGCACCCTGTCCGGACAAACCGCCGAGGCCTTCTGGAATTCGATGCGTCACATCGAGCCCGTTAGTTTCGGCTTCAACTGTGCATTGGGTGCAGCAGAATTGCGTCAGTACGTGGAAGAAATTTCGGGCATCGCCAACTGTCATATCAACAGCCACCCCAACGCTGGTCTGCCTAATGAATTCGGCGAATACGATGAAACGCCGGAAGAAATGGCGGCAGAAATCGAAGAATGGGCAAAAAGTGGTTTTGTAAACATCATCGGTGGTTGTTGTGGCACCACACCACCACACATCAAGGCCATCGCCGATGCCGTGGAAAAACACGCTCCCCGCGTGGTGCCTGAAAACAACCATGCTTGCCGTCTGGCAGGGCTGGAGCCACTCAATATCACCGCCGAATCGTTATTCGTGAACGTCGGTGAACGCACCAACGTCACGGGTTCCGCCAAATTCAAACGACTGATTCTCGAAGAGCAATTTGACGAAGCCTTGAGCGTCGCCCGTGAGCAAGTGGAAAATGGTGCTCAGGTCATCGACATCAACATGGATGAAGCCATGCTGGATGGCGTCGCCGCCATGCGCGACTTTCTTAACCTCATCGCCTCGGAGCCGGATATTTCCCGGGTACCGGTGATGATCGATTCTTCCAAATGGGAAATCATCGAGGCAGGTCTCAAATGTAATCAAGGCAAAGGCATCGTCAACTCCATTTCACTGAAAGAAGGCGAAGAGGCATTTATCAAGCACGCCAAAAAAGTGCGTCAATACGGTGCGGCGATGATTGTTATGGCCTTTGATGAAGCAGGACAGGCCGATACCGAAGCGCGCAAAATTGAAATCTGCACACGTTCATACAAAATTCTAACGGAAACCGTTGGCTTTCCGCCGGAAGATATTATCTTCGACCCTAATATTTTTGCCGTCGCCACCGGCATTGAAGAACACAACAACTACGGCGTGGATTTCATCGAAGCCACACACAAGATTACCGACACCCTACCCTATGCCAAAGTGTCCGGCGGTGTATCCAACGTGTCATTCTCTTTCCGTGGCAACAACCCGGTGCGCGAGGCAATCCACTCAGTATTCCTGTATCACGCCATCAAGGCAGGCATGAATATGGGCATCGTCAACGCAGGCCAACTCGCCGTATACGATGACCTGCCCGCCGAATTGAAAGAGCGCGTGGAAGATGTGGTACTTAACCGCCGCGACGATGCCACCGATCGCCTGCTGGAAATCGCTGAGCAATACCGCGGCGACGGCATCATCGCAAAAAAAGAGAATCTCGAATGGCGTGAACTGCCCGTTGCCAAGCGCCTCGAACATGCACTGGTAAAAGGCATCGACACCTATGCAGTGGAAGACGCCGAAGAAGCCCGCCTGAGTTTTGATCGCCCCATCCAGGTCATCGAAGGCCCACTGATGGATGGTATGAACGTGGTAGGCGACCTGTTCGGCGAAGGCAAAATGTTTTTGCCGCAAGTCGTCAAAAGTGCGCGCGTGATGAAAAAAGCCGTGGCCCATCTCATCCCCTTTATTGAGGCCGAAAAAGAAGAAGGCCAAAAAGCCGCAGCCAAAGTACTCATGGCAACCGTCAAAGGTGATGTGCATGACATCGGTAAAAACATCGTGGGCGTGGTCTTGCAATGTAACAATATTGAAGTCATCGATATCGGCGTAATGGTACCCGCACAAAAAATCCTCGACGCCGCGAAAGAACATAACGTGAATATCATCGGTCTTTCCGGTTTGATTACACCCTCGTTAGAAGAGATGGCACATATTGCCAACGAAATGCAACGCCTGGACATGAACATCCCGTTAATGATCGGCGGGGCTACAACATCACGCGCGCACACTGCGGTAAAAATTGAGCCTAATTATAAAAACGGCCCTAGTATATGGGTGAAAGATGCCTCGCGTGCCGTCGGAGTAGTACAAAGTCTGATTTCTCCCGAGCTGAAAAAAGATTTTGTTGACAAACTGCAAGCCGATTACATACAGGTACGCGAGAATCACGCCAACCGCCAGCGCGCTATCAAATGGCTGACTCTGGAGCAGGCACGCACCAACAAAGCTCAGATTGACTGGGCTGACTATACGCCGCCCGCCCCTGGGAAAACGGGCGTACAGGTATTTGACGATTTCCCGCTGGAAGAGCTGCGTGACTATATCGACTGGACACCCTTCTTCCATTCCTGGGAATTAAAAGGCAGCTACCCGAAAATTTTTGATGATGCACAAAAAGGTGAAGAAGCTCGCAAACTGTTTGCTGATGCGGAAAACATGCTGAATAAGATCATCCACGAAAAATGGCTGCAAGCAAAAGCCGTGGTGGGTATTTTCCCTGCCAACAGTGTGGATGACGATATCGAAGTCTACGCTGATGAGTCACGCAACGAAATTCAAAGCGTCTTTTATAATCTGCGTCAACAACAGCAAAAGGCCGACGGCAAACCCAATCGTTGCCTCAGTGACTTTATCGCCCCCAAAGATAGCGGCAAAATCGATTATCTCGGTGGCTTCGCCGTCACTACTGGCATCGGCATCGACGAGCGTATAGCCGAATTTGAAAAAAATCACGATGATTATCAGGCCATCATGCTCAAGGCACTGGCTGACCGTCTTGCCGAGGCCTTTGCCGAACGCATGCATGAAAAAATACGCCAGGAAATCTGGGCCTACAACACTGAGCGGCTCAGCAAGGAACAGCTCATCAAAGAGCAATACAAAGGCATCCGCCCTGCCGCTGGTTACCCCACTTCCCCTGACCACACCGAAAAAGATAGTTTGTGGGAACTGCTCGACGTACAAAAAAACACCGGTATCTGGCTCACCGAAGCCAAAGCCATGGTACCCACCGCTGCGGTCAGCGGCCTGTACTTTGCGCACCCGGAATCCTGTTACTTCGCCGTGGGCAAAATCAATCAGGATCAGGTCAGAGACTACGCAAAACGCAAAAAAATCGATTTACAGGATGCAGAATATTGGCTGGCACCTAACCTGGGGTACAACAAAACCTGATTCTCTCAGACTCAATCCTGATTTTACAATAACCACATCATGCTTACTTGATATTGCTGAGATTGGCTCTGGTGAAGCAGGCGCAACCCCCATAAAACATTAAAAATAGAGTAGGCTAAAAATGTGTTAATGCATGCCCCCATTTTTTGTGCTTGCCGGAATTCTCCAAGCATTTGTCTAGCACGTTGTTGATCTGCAATATCGATATTGCGGTAACGACCTTGCCTACTAGCAGCCTGAGTTAAACCTAAATTAATCCGTTAAACCGTAGCGAGAGTGACTAAGGTGCAGAAGATAAAGTGTTTTTCAGGTTATTTTGGACGAAAGCGTATCACCCATACGGTGAGTTCAACATGTTCTGAAAAACACTTTAGGTTCTGTGCCTTAGGCGCTCGCAGTAGGTTTAACTGATTAATTTAGGTTAAAACATCTTCGACGAACCTCATCATATTTTATTGACTATCAGACAAATTACCAATATTACCTGTTCGTGATGTTTTTACTTCAGCAAAGGCAAGTCGACCATCAGGCGTACGACTAACAATATCTATACCATTCCCACTCCGGTTTTGAATTGCAAATATATCGGTGTGATTATTATCTCGTAGGAATGCCCTGGAAATATCTTCGCCAATATCACCTATTTGTTGGTTGGTTAACACCGAAAGGTTTCTACCTCTGGATGCTGCAAATAAATCCATTGCAGTGTTTGGAACAACGGGGCCGCATATGCAACCCCACTAACACTTAAATCAGATTGTTTTTCTTGAGCCAGCCTTTTACAAACAAATTTTGTTTCTTAATTAATTCTGCATCACCCCTTCCAAATGTGACAACTTCATCAGATTCAGAAAAATCGAGCAAAAGAGCGCGTATTTGCTCTTTTAACCAACTAGGAAAATCATCCCACACTTCAGCAATATTCGATTCGTCCAGAAACTCCATAGCATTGGATACAACCTCTCCAGAGGTATAAAGTCCATTGGAATAGTTTTCTAGTAAATCATCCAGTTCACTCTTAACTTGAGAAACATTCATATTATTGACCCCCTCTCATATTGAAGACTAGTTGATTCGCTATATCCCACGCTTTTTCATGAAGATTTCCAGAAAGGCCGCCGTCCTTCCTTGTTGCTATCAGTTGATTTAACTCCCGAGCCTGTATAGCTCCGCGTTCAGCAAAAATATTTCTCAATGAATTCAGCTCGTGCATTTCATGTGAAATGTGTGCCACTATTGATTCATCACTATTCAAAATCTTTGAATTAAACCTCACAGGAACTTTACCAGTTGTTTCATGGAGGAAATCATCCCATTCAATCCAGTCGTCAGGTTTGAAACTATTTTGTCGAGTAAAATACTCTGCATCCGCGTCACGTCTCGACCAGTTTTTCATAAACCCAACAGTTATGTCGTCCCCGATCTCAACGCCATGAGATCTTGCTAGATCAATTGCCTCTTGCTGTGTCCTTACAACTCCATTTTCATTCAAATTATATGGTGCAAATCTCGGATTTTCTGCCGCACCGCGAATACGAATGTTGTCTGGAACAACTTTTTCATCTTTCTCATCCAGCACCGTACTCGTTTCCACCGGAGGCACATACCCCGGCTCTTCATGCGGCCCTAACGTATAGGGCTGATGCTTTACCGGCAGAAACTCTTCTTTTGCGCTCGACTTCGGCCACGGCAAGTGATGATTGCGATCGTCTGGCGGAATCCAGCTACCCGTCTCATGAACAACCAATTCACCAGAAGCAATTAGCTGAATAACATAAGCTTTACCTTCTTCCGAGGTATAACTTTTGCCTTTTAACGTATCTGAATATTTTTCCTCACCGGAAAAACAATCATTTGCAAAAAGAACGGAACCCCAGGAGGGACATTGGCCAACGTACCGAAAAAAAGTGAATTTTTCGATGAACTGTTCAAGCGCTTTTGCATCGCCAAACGTTTTGACAGGAAACGAAACAGACCCCGCAAGCGGTCGGGCAATAACAAAAACATCGCCGTGTTTGTCGTAACCGCCATCGATTTCCAATTGCACTCGGCGCTCGGGTGTCATCCCAATCTTCATCTCAAAAACTCACCCGGTCTTCCCTTGGTCAAATAATCCATTTTGAGTTTAATAATGGTTGCCTCTTTTTGTTCTTCAGAGACTCAATCTGGCTACCAAACGCCTTAATCCAAGGTAGGCCGCCACATGGCTAAAACCGGGTGTCTAGCGTACCGTCCCTCTTGATGAATACCAGGAAATTTTTTCATAATGCCCATAAAATCAAAATCTAAAAAATCATAGTAAAATCAAGAGGCAAACGAAAAATCATGTCATTCGTGAAATATCCGGGCTAACTCACATTGGCCACCCAGAACCCGTGCTTTTAATTTACCTTGTCACCAGCCAACCGTTTCTCTCTCCGCAACGCCCACAACGCCGCATATTTATTAAACGCTCCCTGTGCATAAGTCACTGCCACCACAAATCCTACCGGCCCGTCCAAAAAACCTAACCGTATAAAGTAGATCAAAATAAAATTCCACAACGAGCGCAGTGCGGCAATGGGCAGGCCGCCCCCCCATTTGCCTGCGGCAAAACGTTTCTGCCCACCCAACCAGGCATACTTGGCACTTTTTTGCAGGGCATGCCCGTAGTTGCGGTGCGTGTAGTGATACAAACGACCTTCCAGTGTGCCTTTTTTACCCGGTGCCAACACGATATGTTCGTGTACCTGTGCGTCGGTAAAACGTGCGCCTTCACGTTTGAACAAACGCCGCGGGGCACGGGCACTGCGACCAAAGTCCATGCGATGTCCATAGACGATAACCGCCCAGGGGGTGCGATAACCGACACACTCGGGGTTATCCGTTAATACCGCATCAATATCGTGGCGTAATTCGGGGGAAACACGTTCGTCGGCATCAATAGAAAGCACCCAATCACCGTTAGCCTTTTCCAAGGCGCGCTGTTTTTGCGGACCGTAGCCAGGCCAGTCGGTTTCAAAGACCTTGTCGGTATACCGACGGGCGATTTCCACCGTGTTATCGGAGGAGCCGCTGTCCAGTACGATGATTTCATCCGCCCAGTTGGCGACTGACTGTAGGCAAAGCTCAATGCGGTCGGCCTCATCCTGAGCGATAATGGTCACCGACAGGCTTTGTTGACGTTTAACAGGCTCGCTTCGCGCCATGCGTGATTGTGTATGCACCGCCGCGAAAATCACCGCCAGATAAAACGCAAAAAAACTGGCGGGGCGTACTCGTTCCAAAATCGCTTCGGAAAAACCGAAACTCATGTAGGCGACGATCAGTAACAAACCTGCCAACGCAAGACGCTGTGTATCCGGCGTCTTACCTCGCCGAACAACATCCACAAGTAATTTCGCTGGCACCAGAAACAGTAACAGGATGGCCACAAGCGCTACGCTCCCTCCACCCACCATAGCGGCAAAAAACTGGTTATGTGGATGTCCCCACGTGGCAGCAGAACGGTTACGTAACCCTGCATCCACCAATGCCTGTGCATTCTCCTTATAGTGTCCCCAACCCACCCCGAGCAACGGATTGTCCAAATAAATCTGCCATGATGCCTGCCACATTTCCAGGCGGGTACCCACAGAACTGCCACGCGCAGGGCTGTTGATATCACCTTGAAAATAATGACTGAGATTAGTGGTCGTCCGTGTCACGGTCTTCTGTACACCCGTGGCAGGAACAAAATAGGCTGCTGCCACAGCAATCAGCAATACTGCCACCGCACTCCAGCGCTGCCACAGCGGAATATGAGCACGAGCGTACCAGATGAAGACCAGCACCAAAAAAGGAAGCGCCAACCAACCGCCACGGGCATGCGAAAGCACGCTGGCCAACAAGCCCAACAGAACAGCGAGCAATGGTAAAACCATCTGCCAATGGGCGCGCTCCCGAAACCAGCCCAGGCCTGCAAGGGCCATCATCCCCATCGCCAAAGCCAGATCACCAAAAATAATGGGGTGGCTGATACCTCGCGCCCGGCCAAGATTCGGCGCTCCCCACACCTGATACATGGCCATTCCTGCCGCTACAATCGCTCCCACCACCAACCCATACCACAAGGCTGCCAGGCTCACACCCACACGACGCAAAAACACATACGCCGGAATTACCAGCAACAAACGCGCAAATTTGCTGAGTTTTTTAACGCCAGCATCGTCGATGCCGGCCAGCAAGGTAACCAGCAGTGCCACCAGAAAAAAACCACTCACCGCAAAATACAGCAGCTTTTCCTCGCGAGTCGCCTGACCATTTCCACGCTGTTGATAAGCAATGCCAAACCCAGCCAGCGCCAGCAACCCGAGACCAAGCCCATCGGCAGGTCGCAGCACCAGAATTAACGCGGGAAACAAAAACACCACGGCAATAGCAAAACCGTGTGCCACTTTGGAGGATGTTGCCTGGGTTGCGATGTTCTCAGTCACAAAAAACCGTGCTTAATGTGGCCACGAAGGGCAAAAAATGGACGGACATACCGCTCGGAATAACGATATTTTGTCACGTCTCCTTAGTCTTTCAGTGTGTAATCTGCACCACAATACGGACACTTGGCTTTGCCCGTTTTTTCAATAGGCAGATACACTCTAGGGTGCGAATTCCACAGGCTCATGCCGTCCATAGGACAGTGCAATGGCAAATCGGTACGACTCACTTCGTAGTGATTCTCCGCATTGGGCTGAATTTCAGCACTACCTTGTATTTGACTCATATTTTCTTCCCTTTCGACAAAGTTTACCGGGGTATACCCGTAGCGTTTGAGATTTTGTTTTTTGTGTGCGTCATATTCATGTCACGGTCAGACGAAATAGCGAGTAATGACCTGACTATTGCGAGAAATTTCAACGCAGCCATGGAATGAAGAGGGCATGCTATAAAACTGAAATCTCAAACGCTGCGGGTATATATTTATGCCACGGGTGTTAACCAATCCTGATGGCCCGGGTGCCGACCATGCACTATATCGAAATACAATGTTTGTAATTTTTCGGTTATCGGGCCACGACCACCATTGCCGATTTCACGACGATCCAGTTCACGAATGGGGGTGACTTCTGCGGCGGTACCGGTGAAAAAAGCTTCATCGGCCACGTAAACTTCATCGCGGGTGATGCGCCTTTCACGCACTTCATAACCCAGCTCAGACGCCAATACCAAAATCGTTTCACGGGTGATGCCTTCCAAAGCCGACGTCAGCTCCGGCGTATAAATCACCCCGTTACGCACCATGAAAAAATTCTCGCCACTACCTTCGGCCACAAAACCATCCACGTCCAATAGTAGGGCTTCGTCATACCCATCCGCCATGGCTTCCTGCAAAGCCATGATGGAGTTGATGTAATTACCGTTAGACTTGGCCTTGCACATGGTCACATTCACATGATGCCGGGTAAAGGATGAGGTCTTAATGCGAATGCCTTTTTCCATTCCTTCAGCGCCCAGATACGAACCCCATGCCCATGCAGCAACCATGACGTGGGTCTGCAAATTGTCGGCGCGCAAGCCCATGCCTTCTGAGCCATAAAAGCACATGGGACGCAGGTAACCGCTGTCTAGCTTGTTTTCACGCACGGCGGCGCACTGTGCCGCATTCAGCGTTTCTTTATCAAAAGGCATGCTCATACCCAGAATTTTTGCGGAGCGAAACAGACGATCAGTATGCTCTTGCAAACGAAAAATGGCTGGGCCTTTACTGTCGGTATTGTAGGCGCGCACGCCCTCAAACACGCCCATGCCGTAATGCAGGGTGTGGGTAAGCACATGTACTTTGGCATCGCGCCAAGGCACCAATTCACCATCCATCCAGATGACGCCATTGCGATCATCCATCGACATACTGCTTTCTCCTGTTCTTTTTCATTTGCTTCTGCTTATTTTCCATTCGTTTTAAAAATATACGTCAAGTTAGTTAATCGGCACCTTCCAACCATTCATGCCAAATACGCTGCACGATGTGGCGTTCTGCCACAAACTGACTGTCTGCCACCACTGCTCGCAACTCCTGCAAAGCGAGCCGATGCACTTCTACCCGGTAACGTCGATAAATATCAGCTAGGTGACGTGCATCCGTTGACGCCATCAGTGCTTGTCTGGCAAAGCCATCCAGCACTCGGATGTTATCCGTGAACTCGCTCAACGCGGGATAATGACGCGCCCAATTCAAAACCCCGAATTGAACCATAAATTCGATATCAGCGATACCGCCGCTACTCTGTTTGAGATCAAATTCATCTTCACATGCATGATTCAGCGATTCACGCATGCGTTCGCGCATGTCAATGATATCTTTTTTGAGCTGTGCCACATCTCGTGGCAGGGCGAGTACTTCCCGGCGCAAACGGTCGAAGGCCTGTTTCAGTGACAAGTCACCGGCAACCACTCGTGCCCGCACCAGTGCCTGATGTTCCCAGGTCCATGCTTTGTTGTGTTGATATTCGGCGAAGCTGCTCAGGCTGGTTACCAACAGACCGGATGCTCCGCTGGGACGCAGACGCATATCAGTTTCGTAAAGCATACCTGCCGGAGTATGAGCAGTGAGGATGTGAATAATGCGCTGTCCCAACCGGGCGTAAAATACACTGTCAGCCACCGGCTTGGGACCATCGGTAACCGCCATTTGATTTTCCGCCTGGTGCATAAACACCAGATCCAGATCCGAACTGTAACCCAGCTCGATGCCTCCGAGCTTGCCATAGGCAACAATGGCAAACCCTTTTTCATTCTTTTTCTGGTTAGTCACACAGGCCGGCCGGCCGTGACGCGCCAGCAAATATCCCCACGCTAATTCCAGCGCCGCTTGCAATATCAACTCAGCAATGATGGTCAACTGGTCGCTAATCTGCATCAGTGGCACAGCCTCCATCACATCCGCCGCTGCAATGCGCAACACACTCACCTGTTTGAACTGTCGCAGACAGTCCATAGCTTCCTCCAAATCGTCAACGGCAGCCTGTTTGAGGCGGCGTTGTAAATCAGCCTCCAATTCGGCACGATCCGGTGGCCGATAAAGACTGCGGGGATCAAGCAATTCGTCCAGCAGTAATGGGTGCTGGGCCAACTGTTGCGCTATCCAGGGGCTCGCGGCACACAGACGCACCAACTGTGATAACGCCATAGGATGCTCGCTTAACAGGGCCAGATAGGCGCTACGCCGGGCAACAGCTTCCACAAGGGTGAGCAAACGCTGTAACACAACATACGGTGAATCAGAGGGAGGCTCCAACGCCACCACTGCGCCAAGCAATAACGGCATTAAACGGTCCATGCGCATGCGGCTAGTACGTGACAGAGCCTGATAGCTCCGTGCTGACTTAAGTATTTGCAAACGTGACCAACTGGCGGCGGGCTGATCGTAACCCGCTTGCTGCAATAAAATGATAGCCTCAGCCTCGTCCGGACTGCCGAGCCAGAGCAGACTCAGACCCGAGTTATCTGCCTCAGCATGCCGCGTTTGTGGTGATTCAAACACCTGTTCAAAATGACTATGTACCCCATTCATATGGCCGCACAGCACGGACAGGAATTCGTCCCAGTCATCAAACCCCATACCAAAGGCTAGTCTCTGCCGGCCCGCATCATCATCTGGTAACTGGTGTGTTTGTTGATCCTGATATTCCTGCAAGCGATGTTCAGTATTACGCAAAAACTCGTAAGCCGCTAATAATTGCTCCACCACATAATCTGGCAGATGCTGCTGTTCTCCCAGCCAAACCAGCACTCCCTGAATATCCCGCCGTTGTAAAGCTGGCTCACGCCCGCCGCGCACCAACTGAAAGGCCTGACCGATAAACTCCACTTCCCGGATGCCACCCGCACCCAATTTGACGTGGTTAGCCATACCTTTGCTCCGCACTTCGGCGGCAACCATTTGTTTCATTTCACGCAACGCCTCGAAGGCTCCGTAATCCAGATAACGTCGAAAAACAAAAGGTCGCAGGATCGCCAACAAATGCTCACCTGCTGCTGCATCGCCTGCCACTACCCGCGCCTTAATCAGTGCGTACCGTTCCCAGTCCCGACCGTGGGCCTGATAATAATTTTCCAGCGCAGCAAAACTGCAAGCCAGTGCCCCACTCTGACCGAAGGGCCGCAGGCGCATATCAACACGAAACACAAAACCGTCAGCAGTGTTTTCATCCAGTGCGCGCACCAGTTGCTGACCAAGGCGGAGGAAAAATTGTTCGTTGGTCTTTTTCCCAGCAGTGGTGTTGCCCGCCTCAGGATAAACAAAAATCAAATCCACGTCGGAGGAAAAATTCAACTCACTTGCACCCAGTTTACCCATGCCCAGCACCAACAATTGTTGCCGTTCACCATTTTGGTTTTGTGGCTCGCCCCATTCTGCGATTAGCGCATTTTGCAACCAGTCCAACGCACCTCGAATGCAAGCATCAGCCAACGCCGAAACATCGGCCATGGTTTCATTGAGATCGGCCTGAGCATCACCGTGAGAAATATCGCGCCAGGCAATGCGTATCATCTCACGCTGACGCACATGGCGTAGCTGTCGGGCCAACGACTCAACATCCACCACATCCTGCAAGGCGACCCGCACAAGCCGGTCCATTTCATCCGGCGCATATCGACGATGAAGGTCGTTACTGTGCAGTAAATCCAGTAACAATGATGGCTGGCACACGCAACGCCGGGCGATAAATTCACTACAGGCCCAGACACGGCACAACTCGCTGAGTAGCTCGCTATTCCAGACCGGGAGGGTAGTATCCGCCTCGGCTATCGCCACCTCAAAATCAGCCCACTGATGTGACACTGTTTCCCGCAAAACCACAGGCAACGTCTCCAGCACAGCAGCAAGATCAGGTAATTTATGGGACATTTTTGTCATGTTAAATCTCTCGTTCACACAACGGAAGGATTAAAGAACGGCCTCGCAGAACCGATATCAGAGCCATATTCCAATGCGCTTTTAAAACTGAGCCAACGCCTTAATTCGGAGCAGGATATCGATGGAAATAGCCGATTACCTCAAACTTATGGTCAAGTATGAAGCCTCTGATCTATATTTCACAGTCGGAGCAGCAGTGAGTGCCAAAATCCATGGCATTCTCAAACCCTTGGAGAAAACCACGCTACCTGCTGGCCGCGTCAAGGCGCTGGCCTATGAACTGATGAGCGAGGAACAGATTGCCCAGTTCGAACTGAAACCGGAAATGAATCTAGCTCATTCATTGCCCGGCATCGGTCGGTTTCGCGTCAATGTATTCAAACAGCGCAACCAGGCAGCAATGGTGATTCGTCATATCAAAACCGAGATCCCCAGCTCCCAGGAACTGGGACTGCCCCCTATTTTGCGAAAGATCATTATGCAAAAACGCGGACTCGTGTTATTCATCGGCGGCACCGGCTCGGGTAAATCCACCTCGCTGGCAGCGTTGATTGATGCCCGCAACGCCAATACCGCAGGGCATATTATCACCATCGAAGACCCCATCGAGTTTATCCATAACCACAAAAAGTCCATCGTCAACCAGCGAGAAGTGGGACTGGATACCGATTGCTACGAAGATGCGCTGAAAAACACCCTGCGTCAGGCACCGGACGTCATTCTCATCGGCGAGGTGCGTGACCGCGAAACCATGGAGCACTGCATCGCTTTTGCCGAAACCGGGCATCTGGCCATTTCCACCCTGCACGCCAACAATTCTAATCAGGCACTGGATCGTATTATCAACTTTTTCCCGGAAGAACGGCGCAATCAGTTGTTAATGGATATGTCACTGAATGTACGCGCGTTTATTTCCCAACGCCTGATCCCCACCTTGGACGGCAAACGTGTCGTCGCCGTAGAGATCATGCTCGGCACACCATTGATTCAGGATTTGATCCTCAAGGGCGACATCCACGGCATTCGCGAAATTATGGAAAAATCCACCAATTTAGGCATGCAGACATTCGATCAGGCCATTTTCAAACTCTACAAAGACGGCATAATCAGCATTGAAGAGGCATTGCGTAATGCCGACTCACAAAATAATTTACGTTTGAAAATCAGCTTATCGGAAGGTGCTGTAGCCGTGGATGAAAACATGAAAATCGAAATTGATCCCGATGATGTTAACGCCGTGGCAGGCAGCACAGGCGGCCTGAACCTGGAAATGGAGCCCAAATAACCCCTTCTCCGATGATTCCAGTGTTAAACCTAAATTAATCCGTTAAACCGTAGCGAGGGCGACTAAGGTGCAGAACCTAAAGTGTTTTTCAGGTTATTTTGGACGAAGGCGTACACCCATACGGTGAGTTCAACATGTTCTGAAAAAGGCTTTAGGTTCTGTGCCTTAGGCGTTCGCAGTCGATTAACGGATTAATTTAGGTTAAAACAACTCTTCCGGTACACCACCACTATCTGGTGACACCGACGTCGTTTTACTGCCATCAATAACAACCGTTGTGGTCGAATCCTCTGTCCGCCGCTGTGGCACACTTTCCGATCGGAAAGTTTCAAAAATCCCCTCAGGATTATTGGCTCCAGCCAGCAAACCGGTTTCCGGGTCAATACGGACCGTCACCAAACCCGGTGGCTGCTCCAACGAATGTTCCGGCAAACCCTGCAAACCCACGCGCATGAATTCAACCCACATAGGCAAGGCAGCACGCCCTCCCGTTTCTCGCGCACCCAACGGTTTGGGTTTGTCAAAACCTACCCATGCCGAGGCCACCAGGTCCGGGGTATAGCCCGAAAACCAGGCATCCTGCTGGTCATTACTCGTACCGGTTTTACCCGCCAGGTCAGAACGCCCCAATGCCTTTGCCCGTTGACCCGTGCCTCGCTGGACCACCTCCATCATCATCGAACGCATCAGGTAAGCATTTTGCGGTGTCAGTACCCTCGGAGCAATATTGACTGGAAGAACATCCTCATGCGTCGGTGGGCCCACAAAAGGCTCAACATCTATTGCTATTTCCTGTTGGCGCTTGAGACGTTCTTCACAACCGTCACAGGCAATAAAAGGCTCGGCGCGATACAGCACTTCACCTTTGGCATCCTCAATACTATCGATGAAATACGGCACCGTGCGAAACCCGCCATTGGCAAATACCGAGTAGCCACGCACAACTTCCAGCGGCGTAACCACACCACTGCCCAGCGCCAACGACAAATCCCGGGGCAAACGTTTCTTGTTGAAACCAAAACGATTGGCGTAGTTAATAGTGTAACCAATACCAATGGCGCGCAGCAGACGAATAGACACCAGATTACGTGACTTTACCAGCGCCTTGCGCAGGCGGGTCGGGCCAAACACCTTGCCACTGTAGTTTTCTGGACGCCAAGTTGCTTCAAGTCCCTCGTCTTCAAACACCACAGGCGCATCGTTGATAAGACTGGCGGAAGTGAAACCCTTTTCCAAGGCAGCGGAATAAAGGAAAGGTTTGAAATTGGAACCGGGTTGACGTTCAGCCTGGGTAACACGATTAAATTTACTGCTGGAAAAATTGAAACCGCCCACCAGCGCGCGAATCGCACCATCATTGGGGTCGAGCGCCACCAATGCGCCCTCCACTTCGGGAATCTGTACCAACTGCCAACCGGCATCGGTCGTTTTTGTAGCGGGTAGTTCAGTGATGTAAATCACATCACCTCGGGCAAGAATGTCAACTGCCTGCTTGGGCGCTGCGCCCACACGACCAGTGTCCAGCACCGGTGCTGCCCAGGATAATCCTGACCAATCCAGACGCAACACGCCTCGACGCGGCTCGTAAACCACTACTGACTGTTCAACGGTTGCTAATACCAACGCAGGTAACAGACCATTAATTTCCCGCTGCGCTTTTAACAATACCATCCATTGCTCTTCACCACTGTCTTCTGCCAGCACATGCCTCGCAAGTGGGCCACGATACCCATGCCGCTGATCATAGGCTAGCAAGGTATCACGCTGGGCACGATGTGCCGCCATTTGCAAGCGGGAACCGACGCTGGTGCTGACCTTGTAACCGGCAGAATAAGCCGCATCACCGAAACGCTTCAGCATTTCGGCACGGACCATTTCAGCGACATAAGGAGCCGTTACTTCTCTGGAAAGACCGTGCAAACGAGCATCATCCACCACAGCTCGCGCCTCATCGTGGGTCGTATCATCAATAAAACCTAAATCGTGCATACGGCCCAATACATAGTTGCGCCGTAATAAAGCCCGGGACGGATTAATAATAGGGTTATAACGAGACGGAGCTTTGGGCAAACCAGCTACCATCGCTAATTGTGCCACGCTCAGTTTATCGACAGAGACTCCGTAATAAATCTGCGCCGCTGCACCCACGCCATAGGCGCGATTACCCAGATAAATTTTGTTAAGATAAAGCGCAAGAATATCTTCCTTGCTTAACTCGTTCTCAATTTTAAGCGCCAACATGATTTCGTTGAGTTTACGCAGATAGGTTTTTTCACGGCTAAGAAAAAAATTACGCGCCACCTGCATGGTGATGGTGCTGCCACCCTGGCCTTTTTCACCCGTGCGCAGCAAATGGAAGACTGCTCGCAACAAACCTTGATAGTCCACGCCCGGATGTACAAAGAAGCGATCGTCTTCTGCCGCCAGTACTGCCTGCACCATGAGTTTCGGCACTTCTTCATATTTAAGCGGCGTCCGTTTTTTTTCGCCAAACTCCGCAATCAACCCCCCGTCACGGGAATAGACCCGCAACGGCACCTGAAACTGCACGTCTTGTAGGCTTTGCGTCGAAGGCAAATCCGGGATAATAAATGTGTAAAGACCTAGCAATGCTAAAATGGCTAAAAAAGCACCAGCTCCACCAAGGTAAAACAACCAGCGTTTTTGGAATTTGGGTTTTTGAAATTTAAAAGAAGGCATCAAAACAAAAATTTTGTGGTAGTGTTCACGGATATTAACAAAGGCAGAGTATAAAACCTCTAATTAGATCAACCTAATACTAGTACTCTTTTAATGTAATAAATTAAACTTCGGTTAGCTCGTCAGTGTTTGTGGCTATCATTTGAGCATGGCGTCTAATTACAAAACACCACAGAAATACTGAAACTCAATCTATAACATAAAGTAAGGACACGATTTTTCTGATGCAATTTTTAATCTGTAGTAAAGTTTACCGTCTCTCTACCGATATTCAGCTTGCAAGTACGAAAACGGGATAAAAAACGTGCAATTAGCAGACTTGTTCGCTCACAAAAAACCACCGCTCATCGGACTGGATATCAGTTCAACCTCAGTCAAACTACTGGAGTTGGGCCACCAAGGCAACGGTTACCGCGTTGAAGCTTATGCTGCGGAACCCCTGCCACCCAATTCCGTGGTCGAAAAAAATATCACCGATGTAGAAGCCGTCGGTGAAGCCATTCGACGTGTCACCAAACGTTCAGGGTCACGCACTAAACATGCCTCTGTGGCAGTGGCCGGTTCATCGGTCATTACCAAAGTCATTACCATGCCAGCCTCGCTTTCCGAGGAAGAAATGGAAAGCCAGATCGAGCTTGAGGCAGACCAATACATCCCTTATTCCCTGGAAGAAGTGAATCTGGATTTTGAAATCCTTGGAACCTCTGAAGACAACCCCGACACCGTCGATGTGTTGTTAGCCGCTTCACGCAGTGAAAATGTGGACTCCCGTGTTGCCGCCGTTGAACTCGGTGGCCTGACAGCCAGAGTCGTCGACATTGAAGCTTATACTCTGGAAAATGCTTTTGGGCTCATCAGTCCACAAATTCCCGGCGGCACCGATGACAAAACCGTAGCCGTTATCGATGTGGGCGCTACCATGACGACACTGAGCGTACTGCACGATGGCAAAATTATTTATACTCGTGATCAGGTTTTTGGTGGCAAGCAACTAACCGAAGAAATTCAACGTCGTTATGGTTTGTCGTACGAAGAAGCCGGTATGGCCAAGCGTCAGGGTGGCCTACCCGACAACTATGTACCCGAAGTATTAGACCCATTCAAGGATGCCATGGCACAACAAGTCAGCCGTTCACTGCAGTTTTTTTTCTCTTCCAGCCAACACAACTCGGTCAGCCATATTGTGCTAGCCGGCGGCAGCGCTTCTATTCCCGGTGTGGACGAATTGATCGAAGAGCGCGTGGGCACCAGCACATCCATTGCCAATCCGTTCACCAACATGTCACTGCTATCCAAAGTTAAAGCACAGGCACTCAGTAATGATGCGCCCGCCTTAATGATTGCCTGCGGGCTCGCGCTGAGGAGCTTTGATTAAATGCCGCATATTAATCTACTTCCCTGGCGCGAAGAAGAACGGCGCGACAAACAACGACAATTCATCAACATTGCAGCAGGCGCAGCCATTGTGATGGTGGGTGTTATTGTCCTGGTACACTTGCGCATGAGCGGTGTCATCGAAGATCAGAATAACCGCAACCAGTTTATGCAAGGGCAGATTACCCAGGTCGATAAAGAAATTGCGGAAATCAAGACACTGGAAAAAGAAAAAGCCGCCCTGCTGGCACGCATGAAGGTGATTCAGGAACTGCAAAGCAGCCGACCGGAGATTGTGCATATTTTTGATGAACTTGCCAAAACCATACCCGACAATGTTTTTTTACTGGCAACATCTCGTAAGGGCCGCGAAATCAGTCTTACAGGCGTTGCAGACTCCAACGATTACGTTTCTGAGTTTATGCGTAACCTGGATACTTCTTCCTGGTTAACCAATCCGCGATTGACCGTCATCAAGTCGGATAAAAAAGAATACCCAGGTGCAAGCTGGTTTCAGCTCACTGTTTCACAAAAAAACAAAACAAAGAAGGCTGACAAATGAACCTGTCTGACCTGAACAATCTTAACCTTGACCCCAACAATATTGGCAGTTGGCCGCTGGCGGCTAGGGTAACCGTTATTGTCTTACTCTGTTTTGCCTTATTGTTTGCTGGTTATTATTTGGACACCAGCGACCAGATGCTTGAACTGGAGAAGGCTCGCGCCAAAGAAAGCAACTTGAAACAGGAATTCGAAACAAAGCAGGCCAAGGCTGCCAACCTCAGTGCTTACCAGGAACAAATGCAAGAAATGCAACGTTCTTTTGGTGCCTTGTTACAACAACTGCCAGGCAAAACCGAAGTTGCGGGACTTCTCGTGGATATCTCTCGCATTGGTATTCTTAGCGGATTGGAATTTGAGCTTTTCAAACCCGAAGCCGAAAAACCCAAAGAGTTTTATGCCGAGCTACCCATAAAAATACGGGTTAAGGGCAGCTACCATCAATTTGGCAACTTTGCCAGTGGTACTGCTGCATTGCCGCGTATTGTCACATTGCATAATTTATCCATCACCTCGAAAAACAAAAAAAGCGAGGATGATCGTATGGTCATGGAGGCTACTGCAAAAACTTACCGATACCTCGAAAAAGACAATGCCGCTAACAATAAGAAACGCAAACGGCAAGGTAAAAAATAATGCACAAGCTCAAACATAAATGTCCGCGCATTAGCATCACGGTATTTGCTCTGTTTCTGGTTATTGGGCTAACGGCCTGTGGCGGCGAAGAAAATGTCGATTTACGAACCTATGTGAGCGAAGTCAAGGCTCGACAAAAAAGCCGCATTCCTCCTCTGCCCAAACCGCAGACCTTTGAAATATTTACTTATAGTGATGCAACTCTGAGAGACCCCTTTGTACCCACTGTCGAAATTTTGGCCGTAGAATCATCAGACAACGGACTGAAACCCGATATGGACAGGGACCGCGATGTACTGGAACAATACGCCGTTGGCAGCCTGAAAATGATGGGTATCCTGGAAAAAGACAGTAGACGCTGGGCACTGGTCCGGGCAAGCGATGGCACTCTGCATCGCACTACCACAGGCCGACATCTTGGAAAAAATAATGGTGAAATCGTGAGCATCACGGAAAGCCAACTTGAATTAAAGGAAATCGTTCCAGATGGGCTGGGGGGGTGGTTGGAACGCATGACTACCCTGGCTATCGGCGAATGATGCCAACGAGGAATCAGTACATGGGCATTTTTAATCAGTTATTTGGGGCAAAGGCTATGCGCGCAGGCGGATACAAAACAATGAAAACAACACGCTGCTTAAGTTTATTTTTACTCTCCGGCATACTGGTATTATTTGCAACAATGGCAACTGCTGCTGATGAGCCTACCGTTTCACTGGATTTCATCGACTTTAAAAAATTGTCAAATGATGCCGTTGAAATCCGCATAGCTTTGTCTGCCAACGCACCGCAAACAACAGACTTTACCTCCAATAATCCTGCAAAAATTTCCCTGGATTTGCCCGGTGTCAACAATAACCTGCCTTGGAGTCTGCCTTTACCCGTTGGCATTGGTGTCACCAAAAACGTTAAGGCCGTGCAGTCAAAAGGACGAACTCGTGTCGTCGTCAATGTTGACAAACTGGTCACTTACGAATTGCGCACTGAAGGCAAAAATATATACCTGACCGTGGGTGACAATGCCCCGACCGAGCAAATCGTTGCGGATGACACTGCGGCTACCCTCGACCCCGAGCCTGCTCCCACATCTGCACTTGCTTCACAACCCGTCAGCAAACCAACCCCTATTGAACGTACTTCCAGCAATGGTGCCACCATCAGCCTGAAAGATGTTTCTTTCACCTCTTTACCCGGTGACAGCGTACAGATTCGTTTGAGTTTTTCAGGCCCGGCAAAAGAACCGGGGAACTTTACCATCAACAATCCTGCACGCATTGTTCTGGATTTCCCCAAAACCGGTAGCAAACTCGGTTGGAAAAACAAAAATATCGGCATTGGTTTTGCCAAAAGTGTCACCGCCGTTGAAGCCGGTGACCGCACACGTATTATCCTGAATCTTGTGCAGCTTATTCCTTTCGAGAGTGAAGTCTCCGGCAACAATGTCATTGTGACGCTGGCGGGTAGTCGTACTGCTCAACCTGCGACAGCAGCCGTCAGCAACAAGGCCACGAGCGCAGCATTAGTGGCAACATCAGGTCTGCACCGCATCAATAATATTGACTTCCGCCGTGGTAAAAATGGTGAAGGCAAAATTATCATCGGTCTTTCCGACAACAATACCCCCATCAGTACCGGCGAATCCGGTAATCAGATTTTTGTCGAGTTTGGTGACACAGGTCTACCCAAAAACCTGCAACAACGCCTCGACGTGATCGATTTTGCTACCCCCGTACAATACATCGATACCACACAATCTGGGGATCGTGCCCGTCTCGCCATTACACCCACTGGAAATTATGAATATCTGGCCTACCACACTGGCAACAGCTACACCATTGAAGTAAAGGAAATCCCCAAAGAAAAGGTAGCGGCAGCCAGAAAAGACCAATTTGGTTATACCGGTGAACGACTCTCGCTGAATTTCCAGGATATTGAAGTCCGCGCAGTGCTGCAATTGATCGCCGACTTCACCAACCTGAACATGGTCACCAGCGACTCCGTGCAAGGTAACCTCACGCTACGCCTGAAAAACGTGCCCTGGGACCAAGCTCTCGACCTAATCCTGAAAACCAAAGGTCTGGCCATGCGTAAAGCAGGCAACGTCATTATGGTTGCCCCGGCACAGGAAATTGCCGCCCAGGAAAAGCTGGAGCTGGAGGCCAACAAGCAGATTGAAGAACTGGCACCCGTCAAAACCGAAGTCATTCAAATCAACTTCGCCAAGGCACAAGATATTGCTACCATTTTGTCCGCCGAAGGTGGCATCTTATCTGAACGCGGAAGCGCCACGATAGATCAGCGCACCAACACGCTACTGCTATCTGACACCACTGACCGCCTGGACAGTGCTCGTGAACTGATTACCATTCTTGATATCCCGATTCGGCAGGTAATGATTGAATCGCGCATCGTGATTGCCGATGATGACTTCGCCAAGGATCTCGGCGTGCGATTCGGCGTAACATCAGTCAATGATCGAAATGGCGACTTACTCTTTGGTTCCGGCTCTCTGAATGCAACGGACAACATGGCGAGCTCTGCGATGGACAATCTTGCTGACTCCGGCGGCTCCTCCCCCTACCCTATCGAAATCCCCACGGGGGCTGGCGGTATTCCTCAACGTATGAATGTCAACATGCCAGTGGTTGGCAACAATGCCGGCCGCATTGCACTTTCCATACTTAGTTCCAATGCTCTGATTGACCTGGAACTGTCTGCCTTGCAACTCGAAGCTCGAGGCGAAGTGGTTTCCAACCCACGCGTTATTACCGCCAACCAGAAGGAAGCACTCATTGAACAAGGCACCGAAATACCCTACCAGCGCGCATCCTCCAGTGGTGCCACTGCGGTATCGTTCAAAAAAGCTGTGCTAAGTCTGAAAGTGACACCACAGATCACCCCTGATGATCGCATCATCCTCGACCTCAAAGTCAACAAGGACAGTGTCGGTGTACTCTTTGGCGGCGTACCCAGCATCGACACCAAAGAAATTGAAACCCAGGTACTGATGAATAATGGCGAAACAGTGGTATTGGGTGGTGTATACGAGCAAGTGACGCGCAGTGAACGGGATAGTATTCCCTTCCTGGGTGACTTGCCTTTCATTGGTGCCCTGTTCCGCGCTACCCGGGAACGCAACGAAAAGTCTGAACTGCTCATCTTTGTTACACCCAAAATACTCAAGGATCAATTTGCGGTAAAACCCTGATTAGCACAAGGCATTCGACAAAATACAACGGCACCAGAGATGGTGCCGTTTTTTATTTTTCACGGAAAAACCAGCCAAACATCACATTAGTCATTCCCACAACAAAACCGATATAATCCCCGCAAGTAAACGCTGAGCACAACAGCAGGTATCCAGACAAAATGGCGCAAAATATCATTTTTGTTGGGCCAATGGGGGCAGGAAAAACCACCATAGGCAAACAGCTCGCCCGTCAACTGGGTCGCACCTTTTATGACAGTGACCGTGTCATCGAGGAGCGAACAGGGGCCAATATCCCACTCATATTTGAATTGGAAGGCGAAGCAGGATTTCGTCGCCGAGAAAAAATGGTGATTGCTGAATTAACGCAAATGCACGATATCGTCCTCGCCACAGGCGGAGGTGCAATTCTTGACCCCGAAAACCGCGACCAGATTACCCGACAAGGCTTTGTTGTGTACCTCAACGCCCCCCTGAAACAGTTGATCAATCGAACGGGCAAGGATAAAAATCGCCCGCTACTGCAAACCGCTGACCCACGCAAAAAGCTGGAAGAAATTCTGACCATACGTGACCCGCTATACCGTGAAGTTGCCGACGAAATTATTGAAACGGATAGCAGTCCAGTGCGCAATGTTGTTAAAAAGCTCGCCGAACTCGCGACCCAGCATAATCTTTGACCCGATACATCATTTAACCTAGATTGATCCGCTAAACCGTAGCAAGAGTGACTAAGATGCAGAACTTACAGTGTTTTTCAGCTTATTTTAGACGAAGGCGTATCACCCATACGGTGAGTTCAACATGTTCTGAAAAACACTGTAGGTTCTGTGCCTTAGGCGCTCGCAGTAGGTTTAACGGATGTGTTAGATTTTAACGTTAGCAACATAATGTGCCCACCATGAAAACCCTCACCGTCAACTTGAAAGAACGCAGTTATCCTATCCACATTGGTCAAAATCTGCTTGGACAAGAGAATCTACTGGCTCCCCATCTTCATGGTAATCAGGTTTTACTGGTCAGCAATGAGGTCGTGGCACCACTGTATCTTGAAAAAACACTCTCGGCCCTAAGCCCCTGGCAGTGCGAAACCGTCATTCTTCCCGATGGTGAAAAATACAAAACACTCGATACTGCTACTCTGATTTTTGATGCTCTGTTACAACACCAGTTTGACCGCCAGTGTACGCTTATCGCATTGGGTGGTGGTGTAGTTGGCGACATCACCGGTTTTGCCGCCGCCAGCTACCAGCGAGGCGTGAACTTTATTCAGATACCCACCACATTACTAGCGCAGGTAGACTCATCGGTGGGTGGAAAAACCGGCGTTAATCACCCACTGGGCAAAAATATGATTGGTGCCTTCCATCAACCACAATGCGTATTGATTGACATCAACACACTTAACACGCTCAATGACCAACAACTCTCAGCAGGACTCGCGGAAGTTATCAAATACGGATTGATTCAGGACGCAGACTTTTTTGTCTGGCTGGAAAGCAACATGAATAAATTACTGCAACGTGATTCAGAAACACTAACTTATGCCATTGAGCGCTCTTGTCAGATCAAAGCCGACATCGTCGCCGCCGATGAAAAAGAAACCGGACAGCGTGCCTTGTTAAACCTCGGCCATACCTTCGGTCACGCCATTGAGGCAGGCATGGGTTATGGCACCTGGTTGCACGGCGAAGCCGTCGGCACCGGCATGTTAATGGCCGCCGATCTGTCACACCGAAAAAACAACCTCAACCAGTCCCAGCTTGAACGCACACAGGCCCTGATTGCAGCCGCCAAGCTACCAGTGAAAACACCTGCTGAAATGGATGCAAACCGTTTTTTGGAACTCATGGCCGTGGACAAAAAAGTGCAGGCAGGTGTTATCCGTTTAGTACTACTGAACCACATTGGCTCCAGTTACGTCAGCAATGATTACGAACCCACACTATTGCGAGACACGCTCAATGCCTTCCATCACGCAGCCAACTGATTCCACCCCCTCCGATGGCCTCGCGCCCTACGCTACGCACGAAACTGATTCGCGCGGGCGATGTTTTTTCGAACCTCCACCTAACACCCGCTCAGAATATCAACGTGACCGCGATCGCATTGTCCACTCCGGTGCATTTCGTCGATTGGAATACAAAACACAGGTATTTGTTAATCACGAAGGCGACATGTTCCGCACTCGCCTCACCCACTCCATTGAAGTCGCGCAAATCAGTCGTTCCATCGCCCGTGTACTGTGCCTCAATGAAACCCTCAGCGAAACCATCTCCTTGGCCCACGACCTAGGGCACACACCTTTTGGTCATGCGGGCCAGGATATTCTCAACGAATGCATGCAAGAATACGGTGGCTTTGAACACAATCTACAGTCACTGCGCATTATCGATGAACTGGAAGAAAAATATGCCGAATTCGATGGTCTCAATCTCACCTTTGAAACCCGCGAAGGTATTCTCAAACATTGTTCTATTAGCAATGCCAAAAAACTGGGGGAACTGGGCCAACGGTTTTTGAATAAACAACAACCTGGGCTCGAAGCACAAGTCACCAACTTTGCCGATGAAATTGCCTACAACAATCACGATGTTGATGATGGATTACGCGCCGGGCTTATCGATATTAACAGCCTATGTGATGTCCGCCTGTTTAAAGAACAACATACTACAGTAATGTCTGCGTACCCCAACATTCCTGAAAAACGTGCTATTCATGAAATCATCCGCCGCATGATTAACCATCAAGTCACCGACTTCTTACACAGTACCCGTGAACGAATCAATGCCGCCAATCCAGCATCGCGTGACGACATCACACGACTCGCTGAACCTCTGGTCGGTTTCAGCAGCGAAATGAAAAGCATGAACCAGGAACTCAAACAGTTTTTACGCAAAAACCTCTACCGTCATTATCGCGTACATCGCATGACCGCCAAAGCTGCAATTATTATTCGTTCTTTGTTTGATGCCTTTCTCAATGACCCATTATTGTTACCACCCGAGCAACAGCAACATCTCAACCTACTCGAAAATAATAATGCAGACAGTGGGCGTGCACGCAGCATCGCAGACTATATTGCTGGCATGACAGATCGTTACGCCATTCGTGAATATGAACGCATCTTCAGCGCAGCCGAATTAACCTGAAGTACACCCAGTATGCGCATTTATCTGCAAACACTCCCGGCAGTCGATAACCACCCGCGTTACTACCATCTTTTTTTGCAGGAAGATCTGATCAACGGCTGGACACTGATCAAGGAGTCTGGTCGACAAGGCTCCTCCGGCCGCATCAGCAAGCTACACTTTGACGATCACGACAAGGCATTGGCAGCACTCATCGCCGCACGTGACGCACAAATAAAACGCGGCTACCGCGTGGTTTTCATCAAAGGTGAGCAAGCCCCTGCATGAGTAACGCAACTACAAAATTATACCAAACCAAAAGCACCGCATCCTCATCCTACGTCATGCACTACCACATGACCCGCGAACCCTTTGCCGATGCCATTGAAGATGATCTGTTTTATGCCGAACCCGGCCGTCAACAAAAACTCGACATTCTCTTACATCTCACCCAGTACGGTAATGAACTTGTACTTGTTGCCGGCCCTCTCGGTAGTGGTAAAACCACTCTACTACAACAATACTTATTGAAAACTCTGAATAACTGGATAGTTGCATGCATTGATGCCCAGAATGGCATCGACGAGCGAAAATTATTACAACAGCTATTTCATCAAATGAACATGGACTTTCAAGGTGCCACACACAGTGAACTGTTTGAACGCATGCAGCATCACTTTGACACCTTGCAACATAACGCACAGCAAGCCGTACTATTAATCGACAATGCCGAACAATTGCCAGTCACTGCTCTCAAACGAGTATTGGAAATGGCAGCACTCACCAACGCAGATAAAAAGCCACTACTTCGCATTATATTATTTGGCACCCGAACACTGGATGAAAATTTTAATGACCCTTTATTGAACTCACAAGCACATATTTTTCGACGCAACATTGACTTGCTCCCTTTTTCGCAAACACACACCACACATTACATATTACACCGTTTGTCTGCCGCGAATTTTGCTGCTGACAAACCATTCACCGATGCCGTACTGCAAAAAATCCATAAACAATCTATTGGCTGGCCAGGTAAAATCAATCATCTTGCACATAACGTACTAATTGAAAGTCTGCCAACAGTCGATAGTATTCTGGGTAATATCCCCAATATTAACAAAGTGCGCGCAATTGCCGTGCTAACGGGTATTCTCCTGATAGGTACTTTACTTTTTTTTCAAGACGAGTTTAATACTTGGTTAGCCTCTGAGCCCACTACAACAGCCAGCCAATCCTCTCCGGCTTCATTGCCTCCTACGGCTGCACCAGCGACAACATTCAACGAAGCACCCATGCCTGATGTGATATCTGAACCCGAACCACCTTCTCAAGAAAGCGTGGAGAAAAATGCGGATGCGGATATCACCTTCACACAGGGAAGCACTAAAGACACAATTCCAGACACAAACACAAAGCTATCAATATCCACTACCACCCCGTTGATAGCTAAGAAAGAAACTAAACCCGAACCCGTAAAACACCCAGTAGATACTATTACCCCCTCGGCTATAAACACATTACCCATTCCTACTGACCTGCCGGGCTTCAGAAATGCATGGATACTCGAACAAAACCCCAATCACTACACCTTGCAATTGGTGGCAGGCAACAATATCAACACCCTGCGCAGCTTCATTCGTCAACACCCGCTGAATGAGCCTTTGGCTATTTATCACACCATCCGCAAGGGCAAAACCTGGTTTGGCCTGATTCAGTACAGCTACCCAAGCAAGCAGGCTGCGCTCGATGCCCGTGGCCAACTACCCGATGCGCTACGCCGACAAAACCCCTGGATACGCCAATTTTCCGCCCTACAAAAAGATCTTGCTTATACTCCTTAATATTCTGAAAAACACTTTAGGTTCTGTGCCCAAGGCACTCGCAATAAGTTTAACGGATGTGTTAGGTTGAATTATCACCCTTGTGCTCCCTGGCTTGCCCCCTATTCATAGTCAAATTCAGCAATGCTGCGGCGATAAGCCTGAAGTTCTTCAATCTCCTCAGAACGAAAACTGCTGAACACTATTTCACTTGATTGCTTGGTTTTCAGTACCAACGCATTAACATCATTAAAGCCATTAGTTCTCGATTCCCTCTCGCCATTTTCATATCGAACCAGCATTGAAACATCCACCAATTCCGGGCAATTTTCCTCAAGCGAGTGTCTCAGCATTTCTGTAATATCGTCCAAAGCAACCAATTTATCGGGGATTGTTTCTATTGATACGTAAATATCAAGCAAAGTAACATTCACAACCATTGGAATCGATACTACAACCTTCAAGCGGCCTGCTTTTGGTAAATACGATCCAAACGTCTTTATTTGGCATACTCCACTTTCCTGTGAAAATTAAATTTCACTTGAGAAATAAATATGACACATATTTAGCCTCTGAATTTCAGATACTACAGGTATACTATCGAGAATATGGATATTCAAAATGCCAACTCCCTGTTGTTTCTTGCTGCACTACTTTTTACAGTTGGGCTGATCCGCTTATTTTTCTTGAACCATTCAAATAAACGAACGGTTTGTGTGAAGAGTAGCGATGGCACTTTTATCACGGATGATGGAAATGAAAATATTTCTGCCCGTATCCATATCAGCCAGAAACAAAATAACGCGACAAGCACGCTGGTATGGC